>Ga0129306_1001694_pt1 | contig 23280 bp, 18 predicted proteins | sample P827metagenome_FD_94438 | JGI IMG/M metagenome (GOLD analysis project Ga0129306, IMG submission 94438) | Capybara group fecal microbial communities from Wisconsin, USA - P827 metagenome | ecosystem: Host-associated > Mammals > Digestive system > Large intestine > Fecal | place: USA: Wisconsin... | reverse complement strand
GCGGATACATTCCGGTGTCGGCGCAATGCCCAAGACTGCACTGAGGGCAACGACAAGAAACAGAATACTGCCGATTGCCGTGACGATGATCTGTGCAGTTCGGGATAGAAACCTACTTGCCAGTTCCACCACGACGAGAATGAAAAGCACCGGCAAAAGGACGAGCTTCAAAGCAGTTTTCATGGCAGTACCTCACGCATAAACGATGTCTGCCAAAACAATTTCTTCTGCCCGGTTATGGATGTTGTTCATGCGGCGTACCCATTCCATCTGGTCAGATGCTTTCAGGGTTTCAGTGACATTTTCCTGCTCTGCCATCTGTGTTACAATGCGGGCAAGGCGTTCTTTGCAGGATTGGTCGATTTCATGCAGATGATCCCAAAGCGACCCATCCATCAGCATGGCAGTGTAAACGCCGTTGTGATGCTCCTTCAAGAATGTACGCCGCAAGCGTCCATATTTGCCGAGCGGAGTGTCGCTGCCTTCGGGCGGCAGCAGGTTCGGGATGAGATAATCGCCATCCTGACGATATGTGCCGCCCATCTGTTCAAACAGAGATTTCATAAAAAATGGCTCCTTTCGTGTTGATTTTCAGCGGTTATAAGGGACTTTTCTTCTCCTTTCCTATAACTGCTTTTCAATTCACCACAAATGAGCCGCAGTCATATGTATTAGGTGGCTGAAACCACCCTTTACATAGTAACTCTTGTCATTATGTATTTCATGGAACTTGCGAAGGCCCGTTATTCCGTACGTAAATTTTCCGGCAGGCCCGTTGAGGAGGAGAAGCTCGCGCTGATCCTGGAGGCGGGACGCATCGCGCCGACGGCAAAGAACGCGCAGGCGCAGAGGATCTATGTGATCCGCAGCGAGGAGGGACTGAAGAAGGTCGATGAGCTCACGCCCTGCCGTTACGGGGCGCCGTGTGTGATGCTGCTTGCCTACAATATCGACGAATGCTACCACTACGGCCAGGAGGAAGGCTTTGATTCCGGATGCCAGGACGTGGCGATCGTCGCGACGCACATGATGCTCGAGGCGGCGGAGCTCGGGCTTGGCACCTGCTGGGTGAACAACATGCCCCCGACGAGGTCGGAGCAGGCGTTCGGTCTTCCGGAGAATGAGCAGGCAGTGATGTTCCTTCCGCTTGGCTACGCGGCGGAGGACGCGGCCCCGTCCCCGAGACACGAGGCGTCGAAGCCCCTCGAGGCGCTCGTAAAGTACTGCTGACGGAGAAAAGAGAACATTAAAGCACCGCGCCGGCTGAAGCTTCAGCCGGCGCGGTGCTTTCTGATCACGCGGTCCGCTGCGCGAGTCCTTCGATCTTTGTGAGGACCCAGTCGTGGTCGCCGCTTGTCAGGACCGAGCAGCAGTACGGGCAGACGCCTGACTGGTTCAGGTCCAGCGGCGCCCCGCAGTGCGGGCAGTATTTTGCGGTGACGGTTCCGGAAACGGAGGTCTGCTTCCCGAGGGTGCGGATCAGGGTCCAGCGGTAGGTCATGAATTTCTCACGCCGGCTGTCGCCGCTCACGACCCTGCCGGTAGCATCGTCCGTGACATAGTCTGTGATCCTGGTGTTCAGAAGGACCTGGATGGTGTCGTTCAGGCTGTCCTTCGTGCAGCCGGTGATCTCCGTGCTGAGCACGGCGATCCTGTCCACGTGGTTCGTCCGGCGGGTCCGGATATACTGGTCCACGCCGCGCTTCGACGCTGCGAACAGCTCCTCGGAAAGCCTTGCGCGCACCGGCTCAAGGTCCCGGTCGGTCCAGGCGTTCTGGAGCCGGATGTAGAGGTTCGCGACGTCCTCAAGGAAGCGCGACTCGCTGAAGCCGGGGTCACGCTCCTGAAGCTCGGACAGCGCCGCGCGCACGGAAGCGGCGGACTGCATGCTCTCCGCGGGCCGGACCGGCACCCCGGACGACCCGGGCCTGCGCTTCCGTTTCGAGGCGGAGTTGTAAAGTATGATCAGGATGATCATATAGAAAAGAAGGGTGCCCCAGTCGATGTAGTGGTACCCGTAGCTGTAGCCGCCGTATCCCCAGTCAGAGCTGTCCCAGCTGGAGGAGCTGCCCCAGTCGGAGGAACCGCCCCAGCTGCCGCCGTAGTCGCTGCTGCCGGAAAAATCACCGAAGTCCGTCTTTGCGGACTGCGTGGAGAAGGGCAGCGGCAGCCGGCGGAGCGCATGCACAGTCGCGAAGCTTAAGACAAGAGACAGGGCCAGGATCCCAAGCAGATGCTTCCAGTTGATTTTTTTCAAGTCAGGGCCTCCTTCCCGGAACGCCTGCCAGGAGAAGAAAGAAGCTTCCCCCGGACCTTGCGTGTCCTTTCATGCACATTCTACTACAGGAGGGGAGGAGACCAAATGATTTTACCTTCCGGTCCATGAGGAGGGAGCGAAGCGAATCGCGAATGTCCGCTTTTACACCGTCCGAACTGTGGTATAATCGGAAACGGAAAGCCCCGGCGGCCCGGCCGCGCGGGACGGTATATGATGAAGATGGAGGTATACTGTTATGAAAGACGAAAACTGCATTTTCTGTAAGATCGCGAACGGGGAGATTCCCTCTGACACAGTATTTGAGGACACTGCCTTCCGCGTCATCCTGGACCTGAACCCCGCGTCGAAGGGCCACGCGCTGATCCTTCCGAAGGACCATCATGCCGACATCACCGACCTGCCGGAGAAGAGCTGCGCGTCCGCGTTCAGGCTCGCCGGCCGGATCGGCGCCGCCATGAAGGAGAGCCTAGGCTGCGACGGCTTCAACATCGTGCAGAACAACGGCACGGCAGCCGGGCAGACCGTGTTCCATTTCCACGTGCACATCATCCCGCGCTACAAGGGAGATCCGGCTATGGTCTCCTGGAAGCCGGGCACCTCTGTCCCCGCGGAGCAGGCGGAGCTCGCGAAGAAGATCGCGGCGGCGCTCTGACGGGCAGGCAGGCCCTCCGGGAGAGTAAGCTTACATGGATCCGGGAACGTATTACAAAAAAGCGCCCGTGAACACCGCGCTGGCCGCGGCGAACATCCTCTTTTTCCTGTTTCTCGAGACGCACGGCGGCAGCGAGGATACGGGGACGATGCTGAACTACGGTGCGGTCTACGGCCCGCTCGTCGTTTACGAAGGGGAATACTGGCGCCTCCTCACCTCGGCGTTCATGCACTTCGGGATCACGCACATCGCGAACAACATGCTGATCCTCCTCATCATGGGCGGCAGGCTCGAGCAGGTGCTCGGGCACGCGCGGTACCTCCTTCTCTACCTTCTGAGCGCGGTGGGAGGGAACGCGTTCTCGCTCTGGTACTGCATGCGGACCGGCGACTTCAGCGTGTGCGCCGGCGCGAGCGGCGCGGTCTTCGGCGTGATCGGCGGCCTGCTCTGGGCCGTCATACGGAACAGGGGACGGCTCCTGGATCTCAATACGAAGCAGGTCATGATCTTCGGAGGACTCTCATTCTACTATGGCATGACCGCGGAAGGCATCGACAACGCCGCGCATTTCGGCGGGGCCGTCGCGGGCTTCCTTTTGTGCATGCTCCTTTACAGCGGAGGCGGGGAGCCAGACCGGTACTGAACATTCAAGTCCCGCCTGCGGGACTTGCGCGCTGCGCGCGTGCGCGTCCCCACTGAGATAAAAAGATCCGCAGGCCCGGAGATACGCTTTACAGCGTTTCTCCGGGCCTGCGGTTTTTTTACTGCGGCCAGGTCGGAATTCAGGCTTCGATCAGGTCGGCCGGCACGCGCTCCGGCGGGCAGGTCTTGCTGAGAGACTCAAGGCAGTCGGCCTTGTCGAACAGACCGTCCGCGCTGATGTCGGCGTAGAGATCCATCTCGTTGGTCACGGGGTTGTACTTCATGTACGCCTCCGCGCGGTGGATGCCCTTGCAGGACACGAGCGTCTGCTCGACCGCCGGCAGGTCGAAGAACCTGCGGCCGTGGACGCCGTCTGTCATGACCTCCCTGCCGGAGGTCTCGAGGAAGTCGACCGTGCCGTCCGGAAGGATCCTCGCGGTCATGCCGGTATCATAGAGCGTTCCGGGACCGTACGGGTTCTCGATGACCTCGCCGACCTTCGCGGGCTGGTAGTCCATCACGTACATCCGGCCCCACGCGCCGTACGGCTTCTTCCGGTAGGCTTCGTCGAGGATGTAGACCTTGACAAGGCGGCCGTCCGGAACGCCGGGCAGAAGGTTCATCCCGGCCTCCTTGTTGAGGCGGCTTCCCTGGATGCGGAAGTGCTTCGGGAACACCTCGTCCGGCAGATGGCGCTTCAGGCGGCGCACGGAGGTCTCCTCCATCATGGCGCGGATGATCTCCTCGTAGCAGGTTAGGAAGATCTCAAGGAGCTTCCTGTCAAAGCGGTTCTCCCAGTAGCGCAGCTCGGTGTAGAAGCCCTGGTCGTCATACATGATCTGCATGTGGAAGGGCAGGGAATCAAGCTGCAGGCAGTGCATGCGCTCGCCGGGCTTTTCGCCGGGCGTCGGGACGGACAGGATGTCGCCCTGGTACTGGAGGAACAGGTCGCCCATCCTGGAGACCGGGGAGTAGTTCTTCATGGTCTGCATGATCTGGGCGCCGGTGCGGGTGATCAGCTCGTCGACCTTCTCGTGCGGGATACGCTGGTATCTGCAGAGGTAGGTCTTGAAGAGGCAGCCCGCAAGGCCGGTCCACCGTCCGTCGGTGCGGCCGCTGTGGATGCTGTTCACGAAGATATCATCCTTGTCGGCGAACAGCGCCGCGGTATAGTTGAAGGCGGACAGGAACAGCGCGTTTTCGGAAACGTTGTTCTTCTTGCAGTAGTAGAGCACCTGCTTGCGGACCACGCGGTCCAGCCTCCTGCGGATGACGCCGTAAATTCCCTTCGACTGGTCCTGCCTGTCGTGGCGCGTGAGGATGGTGTGGCGCATGCGGTAGCCGCGCATCAGCTCGCCGACGCGGGCGCTGTCCTGGCCGCGGACGCCGGCGTCCTCCTTCGCCTTCGCGTCGAGGATATACTCGTAGAAGGTGTAGGACTCCTTCGGGACCTCCTCGCCGTCGTAGATCTTCTTAAGGTCCTCCATGAGGACGTTCATCGTGATGCCGTCGCCGATCACGTGGGCAACGTCAAAGAACATGTACTTATGCGACTCGGTCCTGATGAGGTAAAGGTGCACGAGATCGTCGTCCTCGCGGTAGCGGAACGGCTTCAGCATGCCGCGGAGCGTTTCCTCGACATCCGCCTCCGTGCAGTCCACGACGGGGATGTCCATTTCGCGGGCATCGTCCCTGAAGAGCGCGTAGTACCTCTCCGGGGTCGGCTTGATGACGCCCTTTAAGACCGGGTGCGCGTCCATAAGCTTCCGGAACGCGTCCTTCAGGCGGTCAAGGTCGACGGAATCGTCAAGCCGGAAGGCGAACGGAAGGTTTCCGGTCGTGTTCCCGGCGATGACATAGGAAAAGTACATCATCATACTTGTGAGCGGGTATGCCGGGCGCACGGAGTAGTCCATCGGGACCTGCGCCTTCTTTTCGAGGACCAGCGCCTCGAGGCTCCGGACCGTGTTGTGGTCCATGAGTTCCGTGAGCGTCACGCCGGTGCCGAAGCGGGTCTGCAGCTCCTCGATCAGCATGATGCTTCCGAGGGAATCGAGGCCGCTCTGGTAGAGATTCGTATCGATGCCGACAGCATCGTCCCCGAGGACTGCGGTGACGGTTTCCAGAAGCTGCTGCTGGAGCCCGGTCTCCGGCTTCACGAGGGACTGAAGCTTCCTCTTCTTTTCCGCGGCCTTTTCGGAGAAGGACTTGCGGATGATCTTCTTCGAGGAGGTCTTTTCGAACGGCTGCCTGCGGACAGTGCAGCCGGAGATCTTCGCGTAGGACGGGAGCTCCCCGTTCCGCAGCGTGATGATCTCGTTGATGGCAGCCGGGATATCGGTGATGCCGTGCGCCTGGGCGTACTCGAAGTTCGGGTAGACCTCGGCCTCGATGGTATCGCCCTCGCCGTAAACGACGATGTCCTGGATCAGGCGGTCTCCGTCGAACCGGTTCTCGATCATCTCCGGGGAAACGTTCTCGCCGTTGCTCAGGATGATGAGGTTCTTCTTGCGGCCGTTCAGGTAGAGGTAGCCGTCGTCGTCAAGGTAGCCGAGGTCGCCGGTGCAGAGCCAGCCGTCCGGGGTGAGCGCCTCGGCGGTAAGCTCCGGGTCATTGATGTAGCCCATCATGACGGACGGGCTCTTCACCTGGATCTCGCCGTTGACAAAACGCACCTGGCAGCCGCGGACGAGCCGGCCGACGGAACGGACCTTGTCGAGGTTGCCGTAGTCCGGCGCGGAGATCTTCGGCGAGCACTCGGTCATGCCGTAGCCCTGTCCCGTGACGATGCCGAGGTCCGCGAGGCCTCTCGCAAGCGTCTCGGAGAGGTAGCCGCCGCCGCTGACGATCTTGTGGAGGCGGGAGCCCATGATCTGGGCCTTCAGGTGCTCAAGGTCCTGCTCGGGATGCTTTTTCGCCGCGATCGCGACGCGGTTCAGGAGCATCTTGGCCATCATCGGGACGATGCGCAGCATGGTCGGCTGGAAGAGGTCGATATAATAAAGGAACTTTGTGATGTCGTCGCAGAGGCAGAGCGTGCTGCCGTAGCGGAGGACCAGGAGCAGGTCGCCGCTGATGCAGAAGACATGGTGGATGGGCAGGACGCTAAGGCAGGTCTCGCGGCCGTCGTCCGTGCTGAACAGGTTGTCAAGAAGGTTCGCGTGGGAGAGCATGACGCCCTTGCCGTGCCCGGTCGTGCCGGAGGTGAAGATGACCAGTGCGCAGTCCTCAGGCTCCGCGCCGTAATCAAAGGAGGGAACACGGTATTCCCTGTGGATCTGCGGCGTCGAGAAATGGTGCTTGCGCTGCTGGATGCAGACGATCTCCTTCACGGTTCCGCAGGCTTCCTTCAGGTACTCCGCCTCGGCGAGGAATTCGTAGTCGAAGAAGATCATGTCCGCTTCCGCGCGGTCAAGGTTCTCGACGAAGCCCTCCTTCGAGAGCTGCACGTCCATGGGGATGGCGATGCAGCCTGCGGCAGCAACGCCCATGAGGACGGTCAGGTATTCATAGCTGCATTTTCCGATCAGCGCGACGCGGAGCTTTTTCCCCGCCTCGCCGCTTTTGATCGTGACCCAGTGCGCGACGGCGCGGGTGTCCATCGCGAACGTGCGGTAGCCCTTCTCAAAAACGATCCCTTCCTTTTCATAGCGGATGAAGACCTGGTTCTCATAGTCTACTGCCGCGCTTTCCAGAAGGTCGCCCAGTGTGTGGATGGTTTCTTTTGTGATCATAAGATCTCCTTTTTTCTCTATCAGGTGCCCGTTGTCCGGGGCAGTTTGGTTCGCATTACGAAATATCTGGGGTAAAGCAAGGCGGGCGGTCCATACGGAGGACCGGTCCGCCGTCACAGCGCCTTACAGCGCTTTCTGATTCTGAAGTATACATGAAGCAAAATTATTTCGCAATACGAAACATGAACAGACTTTCAAACCAAAAGCAGCCGTTTTTGCAAACTATGCACAAAACGGCTGCTTTTTTACACATTTTTACGATGCTTATGATCGTGCTGATCACATTTCCTCAAAGTAACGGCTCATTTTCCTTAATAGCGCGATGAGCTTTACGGTGTCCTCCTCTCCGAGGGCCTGATAGAGGCCGCTGTACTGGCCGCGGATCTGCTCGCGGCGCTCCGTTACGCTTCGCGCGCCCTTCGGCGTGATCCGGACAAGGACCCTGCGCCTGTCCGCGGGATCCTGGTCGCGGCGGATCATTCCCTTTTTCTCGAGCGTCTTAAGGATATCCGCCATCCGGCCCGGAACGAGCGAGAGACGTTCCGCGAGCTCGCCCGGATGGAGAGCCTCCTGTCCGTGCAGGAGGCAGGTCAGGACGGCGTTCTCCCCGCGGAGGCTTTCGATGAAGCCCGCGTTTTTCTTGTTCCCGACGATGTCAAACATGACATTGTAAAGCTGTTCTCCATAATTCATTTCATCTGAAGTGCTCATATCGTTATACTCCGGCTTTGCGCCGACGGCGCTTTCTTCGTTCCCTTCGGCGTGAGACGTTTCCTTTTCAGTCACAGCAAAGATTATAGCAACGATTATAGCAAAACAGGAAGAAATTTGAACAGGTTTTTCCATGAGGCACGGAGTGTTCAAAAGTAATGACAGGGCCGGGAAACACGGATATAATGAATATACAGGTTCCCGGGCCGTGCAGCGCCGCTGCCGGAGCGGGCATCCAGGCGTTTCAGGATCAGGCGGACGGAAAGGAGAGGCTGTCATGACTGAGGTACAGATCGCCCTCACAGGGCGGATCGATTCCGCGAGGGCGGCGGAATGGGAGGAAAGGATCATGGGGCTTGTAAACGCGGCGCCCGGGGACAGGAAGATCATCTTCGACGCCGGACAGCTCGAGTATATTTCAAGCGCGGGCCTCAGGATCCTTTTGCAGGTCGCGAGGAAGGAAAAACGGAAGCCTGCGGTGATCAACGCTTCCAGGGACATCCTGGATATATTCGAGGTCACGGGATTCACGACGATCCTTGAGACGGAGCCCGCGCTCCGGTCCATGGAGGTGAGCGGTCTCCCGGTCATTTCGGAGGAGGGCGCGGTAAAGGTCTGCCGCATGCCTGACGGGGCGGAGATCCGGGTCTTCGGAACGGATGTCTCGTATGATGAGGTGCAGGAGGAGTGTGAATCCTATATGGACGGACATCCCGGGGCGTTCCCGGCGGAGGTCGTCCGTACGGAGGAGGGCTTCGGCCTGATCGTGCACGAATAAGCGTTCCCGGGGCGCGGAAGGCGTATTTTTGGCCTGCCGCGGGAACCCTTGAATTGACAGTGAAATGCAAAGCAGATATAGTTAAATCAGCGGAATGACACATGGTTCCACAGATCTTCTGCACGAAAAATATAATAAGGAACGGGGGATGTAACATGTATCAGGATGATTATAAGCGCTGGCTGGAAGCAGATCTTATCGACTTTGACCTGGGCAAGGAGCTCCGTGACATCGAGGGAGACGACAACGCGATCAAGGAGCGTTTCGCCGTCGCCCTGAAATTCGGTACCGCGGGCCTCCGCGGCACGCTCGGCGCGGGCACGAACCGGATGAATATCTGGGTCGTCCGCCAGGCAACGCAGGGTGTTGCGGACTGGGTAAAAACGCAGGGCGGCACCCAGACCGTGGCGATCAGCTATGACAGCCGCCTGAAGGGCTGGAATTTCGCCCGCGACGCTGCCGGCGTTCTTGCGGCGAACGGCATCAACGTACGTATCTATGACGAGCTTATGCCTGTTCCGGCACTTTCCTTCGCGACCCGCTATTATAACTGCAATGCGGGCATCATGGTCACCGCATCCCACAACCCCGCACAATACAACGGCTACAAGGCTTACGGGCCGGACGGCTGCCAGATGACGGACGATGCTGCCGCTGTCGTATATGACGCGATCCAGAAGACGGACATCCTTACCGGTGCGAAGTACATGAGCTTTTCGGAGGGCGTCGAGAAGGGCCTTATCAAGTTCGTCGGCGATGACTGCAAGGAAGCGCTGTACGAGGCGATCGAAGCACGCCAGGTCCGTCCGGGTCTTGCGAAGACCGCCGGCCTTAAGCTGGTCTACTCTCCGTTAAACGGCACCGGCCTTGTCCCGGTCACCAGGGTCCTGAAGGACATGGGCATCACGGACGTCACGATCGTTCCGGAGCAGGAGTATCCGAACGGCTACTTCACGACCTGCTCCTATCCGAACCCCGAGATCTTCGCGGCGCTGGAAAAGGGCCTTGAGCTTGCGAAGGAGACCGGCGCTGACCTGATGCTTGCGACGGATCCGGACGCGGACCGCGTCGGCATTGCCATGAAGTGCCCGGACGGCTCCTACGAGCTGGTCTCCGGTAACGAGATGGGCGTCCTGCTGCTCGACTACATCTGCGCCGGCCGCATCGAGAAGGGCACCATGCCGAAGGATCCGGTCGCTGTCATGTCGCTTGTCTCCACGCCGCTCGCGGACAAGGTCGCGGAGCACTACGGCGTTGAGCTCCGCCACGTCCTTACCGGCTTCAAGTGGATCGGCGACCAGATCGCGCAGCTTGAGGCGGCAGGCGAGGTGGACCGCTTCATCTTCGGTTTCGAGGAGAGCTACGGATATCTGGCTGGACCGTACGTCCGCGACAAGGACGCGGTCATCGGTTCCATGCTGATCTGCGAGATGGCTGCGTACTACCGCTCCATCGGCTCCTCCATCAAGCAGCGTCTTGAGGAGATCTACGCGCAGTACGGAAGGTACCTGAACGTGGTCGACTCCTTCGAGTTCCCGGGCCTGTCCGGTATGGACAAGATGGCGGGGATCATGGATTCCCTCCGCAAGGAGCCGCCGAAGGAGTTCGCGGGCAAGGCAGTCGTAAAGGCGACTGACTTCGCGAAGCCGGAGGAGACCGGCCTTCCGAAGGCGAACGTCCTGATCTACGCCCTGGACGACGGCTCTTCCGTCATTGTCCGTCCGTCCGGCACGGAGCCGAAGATCAAGACCTATTTCACGACGCTGGGCAAGGACCTCGCTGAGGCGAAGGCGGAAAAGGACAAGCTTGCCGAGGCGGTGAAGCCGATCCTCGCGTAAGGAGAAGAAGTTACCTGAAGGGTTTTGTGCCGTCAGCCGGTCCTCCGGCTGACGGTTTTCCTGTCTGCCTGGAAACCGCGCGGCAGCCGCGTGGTCCTGTTATCAGTATCCGGCGGCCAACGGATATCTCTTATTGCGTTTTCCGGGCCGTCGGCATTATAATACGCCGGGGAGGGTCTGAATATGGAGAACAGAGTCGCAGTACTGAGCATCATTGTGGAAGATGAGAACGCGGTCAGTGAGCTGAATGAACTGCTTCACCGCTTCGGGAAGTTTATCATCGGGCGGATGGGCATTCCTTACCGCCAGAAGAACGTGAATATCATCTGCATTGCCATTGACGCGCCCGGGGATGAGATCAACGCCCTGACCGGGGCGCTGGGCCGCATCAAAGGCATCACGGCCAAGGCCGCATACTCAACGGTCTGACGCAGAAACAGGCCGGAGGCGGGGATCTTCCCGCAGTCAAAAATATCGTCCTGCATCCCCTGACGCCGAAACTCACACTTGAGGCGGAAGCCAAGATGCAGCGGCTTCCATGGAAAATCCGCATCCCGGGATGGGCGCATCTTCAAATGACCGCATCCCGGTATGACTTTGTGATCACGGGACCGCTGTACCCTTGCCGGGGTACAGCGGTCCTTTTTCTGTAAAGGAGAAAGCATGAGTCTGAATGAAACGCCGTCCGGAGAGCGGACGCACATCGGGTTTTTCGGCGTGCGGAATGCCGGGAAATCCAGCCTGGTCAACGCGGTGACCGGCCAGGACCTGGCAGTGGTATCCGACGTGAAGGGCACCACCACGGACCCTGTACGGAAAGCGATGGAGCTTCTGCCGCTGGGACCTGTGGTCATCATCGACACTCCGGGCTTCGACGACGCGGGAGCGCTCGGCCTGGAACGCGTAAAGAAAACGAAGGAGATCCTGAACACCTGCGACATTGCCGTGCTGGTGGCTGATGCCGGCAGGGGGCTTACGGATACGGACCGGGAGCTGCTCGCCCTGATCCGGGAGAGGAAGATCCCCTGCCTTATCGCGTGGAACAAGACAGATCTCCCGGGGACAGGGCCTGCACCGGAGGGAGCGGCACAGGTCAGCAGCCTGACGGGAGAGGGGACCGATGCCCTGAAGGAGCGTCTGGCGCGCCTGATCCCGGAAAAGAAGGAACGGAAGCTTGCAGGAGACCTGGTCTCCCACGGCGATCTCTGCATCCTTGTTTGTCCCATGGACGAGTCTGCCCCCAGGGGCAGGCTGATCCTTCCCCAGCAGCAGACCATCCGGGACCTGATGGACCGGGGGGCGGTCCCGGTCGTCTGCCGGGACACGGAGCTGGAGACTGTCCTTAAGAAGCCGGGGATCGACCCCGCGCTGGTGATCACGGACAGCCAGGCATTCCGGACCGTCAGCGCCCTGGTGCCGGATAAGATCCCGCTGACCTCCTTTTCCATCCTGATGGCCAGGTACAAGGGCTTCCTGGAGACGGCCGTGAAGGGGATCATCACAGTGACAGAACTGCAGGACGGGGACCGGGTCCTGATGGCGGAGGGCTGCACCCATCACCGTCAGTGCAATGACATCGGAACGGCAAAGATCCCGCGATGGCTGAAGGCACATACCGGAAAAGACCTGGTCTTTGAGACCTGCTCCGGAAGCAGCTTCCCGGAAGACCTCACACCCTACCGGCTGGTGATCCACTGCGGCGGCTGCATGCTGACGGAAAATGCCGTCCTTGCCAGGATGAGGCAGGCAGAGAGAGAAAAAGTGCCGTTCACGAATTACGGGATCGCCATCGCCTTTATGACAGGTGCCCTGGAGCGGAGCCTCCGCCTCTTTCCTGCCCTGCACGGCCTTCTTCCGGAGGATGCGGGATGAACGGGCGCGAAAGGGACCTGATCGGCGCCCTGGAAAGAGGGCACAGCCTTTCCGAAGCGGAGTACGCGGAGCTCATCAGAGGAAGGGACGCGGAGGCGGCTGCCCTGCTGGCGGGCCGGGCGTCGGCACTGCGGCGGTCCGTATTCGGGGACATGGTCTATCTCCGCGGACTTATCGAGATCAGCAGCATCTGCCGCAACAACTGCCTGTACTGCGGGATCCGCAGGGACAACCGTCAGGCGGAGCGGTACCGCCTGACGCAGGAGGAGATCCTTTCCTGCGCGGACGAGGGATACACGCTGGGCTTCCGCACCTTCGTCCTGCAGGGCGGCGAGGATCCCTTCTTCACGGATGAGATCCTCTGCGGGATCGTTTCCGTCCTAAAGGAACGCCATCCGGACTGCGCAGTGACCCTGTCCATGGGAGAGCGGAGCCGGGAAAGCTATCAGGCGCTGTATGATGCCGGAACGGACCGGTATCTTCTGCGGCATGAGACCGCGGACGGGAGCCATTACGCAAAGCTTCATCCGGAGGACATGTCCTTTGAGAACCGGATGCGCTGCCTTAAGGACCTGAAGGAGATCGGTTACCAGACAGGCTGCGGCTTTATGACGGGCTCCCCCTTCCAGAGGCCGGAAACACTGGCGAAGGATCTGAAATTTATTGAGACATTCCGCCCGGAGATGTGCGGCATCGGCCCCTTTATCCCGCACCGGAACACGCCCTTCCGGGAAGAGAAGCCGGGGACGCTGGAGCTCACCCTGTTTCTGCTTTCGGTGATCCGCCTGATCCTTCCGGAGGTGCTGCTGCCCGCCACCACGGCCCTGGGCACCATCCATCCGCGGGGACGTGAGCTTGGGATCCTGGCCGGGGCCAACGTGGTCATGCCGAACCTGTCGCCGGCGGCTGTCCGGAAGAAATATGAGCTGTATGACAATAAGATCTGCACCGGGGAGGAATCGGCCCAGTGCGTGAGCTGTCTGGCTGCAAGACTCGAAGAGACCGGATGCCGTCCGGCCGTGGACCGGGGAGACGCCCCGGGGGCCCGGGTACGAAATACCGGGATACAGTCTTTTTCAGGTCCCGCCTGAGGGACCTGCGTGCCGAAAGAGAAAGGACCCGGCCGGGGCAGGATCAAGAAAGCCCTGCTTCCGCCCGGAGCAGAATATAAGAAAGAAGAGGTAGATTATCATGGCAAATTATGATCCCCGGTCCCTTAAGGCAGAGGAATTCATCAACGATGAGGAGATCCGCGCCACCCTGGCTTATGCGGAGGAGAATAAAAACAACGGAGAACTGATCGACCGGATCCTGGAGAAGGCAAGACCGGTGAAGCAGGGGAACGGGTGCACCTGCGCCGGCCTCACGCACCGGGAGGCTTCGGTGCTCCTGGCCTGCGAGGACCCGGAGAAGATCCGGAAAATGTATGAGATCGCGGAGGAGATCAAGCTGGCCTTCTACGGCAACCGCATCGTCCTCTTTGCGCCGCTGTATCTGTCCAACTACTGTGTCAACGGATGTCTCTACTGCCCGTATCACCTGAAGAATAAGCACATCGCACGGAAGAAGCTGACCCAGGAGGAGGTCCGGGCGGAGGTCATCGCCCTGCAGGACATGGGCCACAAGCGTCTGGCCATCGAAGCGGGCGAGGACCCGGTGCACAATCCCATCGAGTACATCCTGGACTGCATCCATACCATTTACAGCGTGCACCACAAAAACGGCGACATCCGCCGCGTGAACGTGAATATCGCTGCCACTACTGTGGAGAATTACCGGAAGCTGAAGGAGGCCGGCATCGGCACGTATATCCTCTTCCAGGAGACCTACCACAAGGAGAGCTATTTGAAGCTGCACCCCACCGGCCCCAAGCATGACTACGACTATCATACCGAGGCCATGGACCGGGCCATGGAAGGCGGGATCGACGACGTGGGCCTGGGCGTGCTGTTCGGGCTGGAGATGTACAAGTATGAGTTCGCAGGCCTGATCATGCACGCGGAGCACCTGGAAGCGGTGCACGGCGTGGGACCGCATACCATCAGCGTCCCAAGGGTAAAACGGGCGGACGACATCGACCCGGACATGTTCGACAACGGGATCGACGACGAGACCTTCACGAAGATCGCGGCATGCATCCGTCTGGCAGTGCCGTATACCGGCATGATCGTCTCCACCCGGGAATCCGAGGAGGTCCGGAGGAGGCTTCTTAAGGTGGGCATCTCACAGGTCAGCGGCGCTTCCCGCACCTCGGTGGGCGGCTATACGGAAGAGGAGCGGCCCCACGACACGGAGCAGTTCGACGTGTCAGACCAGCGTACCCTGGACGAGGTGGTGCACTGGCTCATGCAGACCGGCCATATCCCGTCCTTCTGCACCGCCTGCTACCGGGAGGGCCGGACCGGGGACCGGTTTATGAGCCTTTGCAAGAACGGGCAGATCCTGAACTGCTGCCATCCCAATGCCCTGATGACCCTGGCGGAGTATCTTGAGGATTATGCTTCGCCTGAGACAAAGGAGACCGGATACCGGATGATCGAAGAGGAGCTGAAACGGATCCCGAAGGAGAAGGTCCGGGAGATCGCGGAGCAGAATATCCGGGACATTCGTTCCTCCAACCGGCGTGATTTCAGGTTCTGAGCCGTACCGCCTTCCTTTTCTGTGCTTTTCCGTAAACAATAGAGTGTCCCGTAAGGGGCACTCTTTTTATCTTTCCGTTTTTTTGAAAAAAACTGTATTTAGTATCACTTTTGTACCACGCGCCGGCATATAATATGAAACAGATGACCGGTCCCCTGCCGTAACGCGGACGGGAGACCGGCAGGGAAAGGGTCATTCCACCGGCATCTGCCGGCACGGTTTCAGTACAGGAGGTCAACAATGCCGCTTACAATACAGAATGCAGACCAGACGATCAATACTCAGGAAGAGCTCAAGCTGTTCATGGGATCCCTCATGAACGCGATCGGGACTGTCCAGACAGCACAGGGAAAACATGATCCTGAGCTTGAGAAAATTGCGAATGCCGTACAGGCAAAGATGGGAGCCTGGAATAAGCTGGACGAACAGTCCTTCTCCCTTCCGGAGGTCCGCCGTGAACTGAAGAAAGACATTCTGAAACCGATCAGTGATTATGTCAAGGATATAACCATCAGAGCGCCGAAAGATATCATGACACAGATCAGGCTGGCCGAAAGGGAACGGTCCAAGGTGGAAGATACTATCCTCAAGGCGGAAGATGAATACGACAGGCTTAAACAAGGCGATTCAAAGAAGGTCGCCCTGGGGAAGGCTATCGATGAAATGATCCGCACACAGCTCCGCCCGGCGGAAGAAAAAGTCGAGCAGTTCAAGTCGGTCTGGGAAAACCATCCTGATAATAAAAGGGCACAGCTCAGAAGGGAACTTGAGAACCGGAACGTGTTCTCGAAGTACGCTGCGCACGTGGCATCGGGACCGAATTTAAGGCTCCGGGCCCCGAAAACAGCGGCGGAATCCATACAGCTCGGAGATTACCTGCGCGGACTGGGAAACGTCCTCAGGACTGAGGGCACCGGCCCAAATGCACTGCACAGCAGTAAAAAGGGTGGAAATGATCCTGAGCTTCAGTCTATATTGAATAGTTTTACCGATCTTAGCTCCTCGGACTATGCGAAGGGCGTAAGCGCTGCAGGTGCTGAATATGACGCGTCGAAGGATCCAGTAAGGATTATGTCGGGATGTACATCCGAAACGTGGGGAGTTTCGTCGAAAAACCGAAGAAGGCGGAGAAGAAGCCGGAGAAGAAGCCGGAGGAGCTGGCTGAAAACGAGGAAGTCAGGATCTGGAAGATCATGGAAGACGGCGAGGAGATCACCCTCAGGAAGAAAAAGGGCAAGGACATTGAGGTCCTTGACGATGAGGGGAATCCCATAATCGATACCTATGAACGTGACGAGACCGGAAGACGTGTTTTTGGAAGGGGTGTATCATGTTATGAAGAAAAGCTTTACTACTACCTGGAGAAGAATAAGAACAAACTGACGCCGTCCCAGCTGGAGGACAAGCAGCTTCTCTATGATTATAATTACGAGGAGCTCCGTAAAAAGCACGGAGTGCCGGAAGATGGAATTAAGGAAGAAGAAGAAGCAGAGAAATTCCTTGAGGACGAGGTGAAGAGAGGCTTCCGGCCGGTGAATAACAGAAATCCGGTCGTCCCGCCGGTGAATAACGGAAATCCGGTCGTTCCGCCGGTGAACGTGAACGTCCCGCCGGCAGGCGGGCAGAATATCCCGCCGGTGCAGGTCCCGGACCTCCCGCCGGTGATCCGTCCCGAGGCCAATAAGGAAGGACAGCAGAAGAAGGACGAGGTCGGGCTTGATGATCTGATCAACAAAGAGAAAAACGGAGACAAGCCTGAAGAGAAGCCTGAAATTAAAAAGGCCCCTCCTGCATATGTCACGTATAAGGAAGAGACCCCGAAATTGAAGCTTGGGGAGACCGGCGAGGGAGGAGAAATTGAGATGTTCCTGCCGGTCCTCAAGGAGAACTGTGAAAAGCTCAGGCTTTCCATGGAGAAGGAGAAGCGTTTTGAAAAAGGCTCCAATCTCCTGCCGGTAAAGAACTGGCTTCTCCAGGTCGAGGAAACAGCCGGAAACATCATCAAGAATCCGGACCGCAGCGCCGCGCAGTACGCCAACGATATGGTAAAGCTGTCCCGCGTTTACCACCGCCTGAGCCACCTCGAACAGCAGAACATTAAATATAGTAATAAGAAGGGCAGCCTCAAGGAGGATGAGCTTATAAGGAAGGTCACCCTCGGACTTACGGAAGGGCTCCATTCCGAGAGCAATCAATCGATTCCGGAGAAGAAAAAAGGCCAGAAATATGATCCGGAGTTTGAACTTGCGAAGAGGACCCTTCTCGGGATCGGCCAGGTCTTCACCAGAGAAAAGAACACTGCGACGCTCAAAGCCGCCGACCGGGCGCTCCGGCCGGAATATACGGACCGTCTGCTCGCCGCCGCGGATCACATGAAGGAACTGAACAAGGCGCCGAAGGAGAACAAGGGAGCGTACCTTGCGTTCTATGAGAAGCTTCAGCAGTTTGCAGGCTTTGTGAGAAATAAGAACGCCGACGTCAATGATCCTGAGGGCAAACAGAGAAAGCAGAGGATCTCCGAGGCAGCGCTTGAGCTGCGCAACGCCGCCGCCCAGTATTTCAACGGCCGCGGAGTCTCGAAGAAGGGCAACAGTCTTGAAAACCAGCAGTATAACTGCGGTCTTTACTGCCTCATGCTGCTGGATCCCGACCTTGCGAAGACTCTGGGCCGGAAGGCACAGGGCAAGTACGATATGACGGACAGCGTCCACCTCAAGTATGAAAACATCGTACACAACGAGGGCGAGCTTCTTAAAACCTATGTCCCGAAGTATAAGGACAAGCGGACCGATCCGAAAACGACGGATGATTTCCGTAAGCTTGCGACACAGGAGAACGTTGACAGCCTGGTGTCGCTGTATGACATGATGGAGCGTGAGGACAATACGTTCCACTGGAGGTCCGGCGCGTACAAGACCCTGATGGAGAAGCTCGGCGAGCTCAAGAACGCGAACAGGCATTTCCTTGACCAGAATAATGCTGAGCAGGCAGATGCCATGGCGCAGCGGCTGAAGGATGTAAAGGAAGCCCTTGACGCGTACGTGCCGAAGCATGTGGGAAAGAGGTATTCCAACGACAACCGCCGTTTCAATATCTCGCTCTCGATGCAGTACCTGCTTGCGCCGGAAGCCGCGAGGCAGAATGCGGCGCGGAGCCAGACGCTGAATCCGGATCTCTCCGGCGGGCTGAAGCTTGCGGGCAGGAACGAGAAGCTGACGCTGGACCGCCTTGCCCTCTGCGTCACAGGAGCCGCAAAGCAGAAGAACTCGGATTATCTGCTCAACGAAAAGAAGAGGAAAACGCAGATCAAACTGAAGAACTTTGAAGAGGAACTCCTTCTGAAGCAGAAAGAGCAGGAGAAGAACGAAGAAGAAAAATCGAAAGGAAAGAAAAAGTAAGAAGGGCTGCGGTAAAGGGAAGTAATGAAAAAAACTGTTCTGACATCCAGGTTCTTCGCGGTAACGAGAGTCAGCTTTGCCGGGCTGATGCAGGTAAACATCCTGGGCCTGGCAAAACAGGCTGTTGCCGGACAGCTGATCGGCGCGGAGGCTGTGGCAGGCATCTCCGTCATGCTTCCGGTCGCTACGCTCCTTTCGTTCCTGGGAAACGTGATCGGGACCGGGACCACGATGCTGGCTTCCTACGCGCAGGGGCGGGGAGACCGGCAGGAGGTGAACCGGCTCTACAGCCAGGGACTTGTCATGTGTATTGCAGGAGGGCTGTTTATGACAGCCCTCCTTGTCGTGCTTCGTGAGCCGTTCCTTTCGGGCTGGCTTGGGACAGGCAGCGCGGTCCGGACCCATGCGGACGCGTACTACAAAGGGCTGCTGCTTCTCCCGCTCCCAGTTCTCCTGAGCAGCTACTTCTTTTACTTTTCCGTGGAGGAGGGGATGGAGTCGGTCTCCTACAGCCCCTTCGTCGTCAGCCTGGTCCTGAGCGTGATCCTGGGATACCGCTTCGGGACCTACGGCATCGTGCTCTCGACGCTGGCGGCCACAGTGCTCGAGGTCTGGTGCAACTCATCCTTCCTCCGGAATGAAAAGTGCCTCCTGAAATTCTCAAAGGGGCTGGAATTAAGGTCGGCGGCGGGGACGATGCTCCGGGGGAGCTATACTTCCGTGGGGATGTTCTGCCTTGCGCTGTTTCCTCTCCTCACCACGCGGTTTATCGCGGCAGAGTTCGGTGATGACCATATCGTCGTACTGTCCTGCGTCATGAGCGTTCTTACTCTGGTCATCTCCTTTTCGCTGGGGATCTCAGACGCGCTGCAGCCTATGATCTGCCAGTATTATGCGGAGGGAAACCACCTGAACGTCCGGAAGATCATGGGGCAGTGCCTTGAAACGATATTTCTCCTGTCAGGATCCGCGCTGATCGTTACGGAATGCTTCGCGGAGGTGCTGCCGCTGGTTTTCGGCGTGACGGACCCGGAGATCGCAGCGGCTTCCGCGCGGGCGCTCCGCGTGATCGCGGTGTTCATGCCGGTGCTGAGCTTCCTGATGGTCATCAGCACTTATTATGTTTTCATGGTCGAGGCGGGCTACGGCGTAGCGATCCAGCTGGTCACCCTTCTGGTGCTGCCGTATCTGTTCCTCCGGGGCTTCTCCTTCCGGATGGGAAACGACGGGATCTGGATCGGGACAGGGGCCGCCTATACGACCGCACTGGTCCTTTTCCTCCTGTTCGCACGGTACCTGGACAAGTCCTTCGGCCACGCCAGGGACGGCCTTTTCCTTCTTGACAAAAGAAACATGGCCAGACAGATCTCCCTTGACTGCAGCGGGACGGAGACCGGCGTCCTGGACTGCCTGGACGAGGCGGACCGGAGGCTCAGGGAAGCCGGGATCCCGGCGCTGAAGCGCACGAAGGCGGAGCTCCTCATGGAGGAGATCGGCATGGCGGTCGTAGAATATGAGCGCGGCAGGGAATCCTGGCACAGCCGGGATTTCCAGATCGAATTCACCCTTTTCCCGGGAGAAAAACCGGAGGACGCGCTGAAGCTGGTCATCCGGGACAACGCGGAGGCAAGGGATATCGGGGGCGAGGATGAAATGCTCGCTTCCATGAGGGAGTATGTCGCGGAGCGTGTCGCGATGACGACGGACCGGCGCCTGTTCCTGCCGAACGGCCACGAGAACCGCCAGGTGTTCTATATCTGACCGGAAAAGATGGCGCCGCCTTATGCATAGACATGATTCCTGTGTTATAATTATCCATGGCAGCCAGAGGCATATAAGGAGATGCAGGAATGAATGTCATATTGAAACAGGACGGCGGGACTTTGTGCATTGCCCCCGAGGGACGGCTGGACTCGCGTACCGCGCCGGAGCTCGAAAAAGTGGTAGAGGGCAGCCTTAACGGGGTCACGGACCTGACTTTTGATTTTGAAAAAATAGAATATATCTCTTCGGCAGGTCTCAGAGTCCTTCTTGGGACTCAGAAGATCATGGCGCGAAAGGGCAGCATGAGGATCGTGAATCTGAACGAGATCGTGATGAAGATCTTCGAGATGACCGGTTTTAACGATATCCTGCCGATCGAATAACGGGAAAATGCTCCCGGACGAAGGAGAGTACTTATGGCAATCGTAACAGGAACCATGGAAAACGGAAGGCTTACAGCGGCGTTTCACGGAAGGATCGATTCCACGAACGCGTCGCAGGCGGAAGCCGAGCTGAACGAGCTGCGGGCGGCTTATCCGGGATGTACGACCGTCATTGACTGTGAAGACCTCGATTATATTTCAAGCGCGGGGCTCCGTATGATCCTCCGGTTAAGGAAAGCGGACCGGGAAGCTGCTGTCATAAATGCGGGACCGGAGCTCTACGAAATATTCGAGATCACAGGCTTTACGGAGATGCTTCCGGTCTCAAAGGCGTACCGCAGGATCTCGGTCGAGGGCTGCGAGGTGATCGGCAGCGGTTCGAATGGAAAAGTATACCGGATCGACCCGGAAACGATCGTCAAGGTCTACCGGAACCCGGACAGCCTCGCGGATATCAAGCATGAGCGGGAGGTGGCGCGCAGGGCCCTGATCCTCGGGATCCCGACGGCGATCCCGTACGACGTGGTACGTGTCGGGAATTCCTACGGTTCCGTATTTGAGCTCCTGAACGCGACCTCGTTCTCGACGCTGATCAGCAGTGACCCGGAGAATCTCGACCACTACATTTCTCTCTATGTGGACCTCCTTAAGAAGATCCACGCAGCGGAGACGGACGACCAGGAGCTTCCGGACCAGCGTCTGACCGCGATCGGATGGGTGAAGTGGCTCGAGCCGCATCTCCCGCGGGACCAGTATGAGAAGCTTCTGTCCCTTGTCGAGGCGGTGCCCCCGTCCAGGCATATGCTCCACGGCGACTACCATACGAAAAACCTGATGATGCAGGACGGGGAAGTCCTGCTGATCGATATGGACACGCTTGCGGTCGGCAATCCCGTATTTGAGTTTTCGTCGATCTGGCTCGCGTTCGTGGGCTTCGGCTCGCTTGACCGTTCCGCGGTCGAGAGCTTCATCGGCGTTTCCATCGCCCAGGCGGACAGGATCTGGAGCGAGACCCTCCGGCTGTATTTCGGTACGGACGATGCGGACTTCCTTATGAAGAAGGAGCTCCAGTGCCGCGTCGTTGCGTATGCCCGGCTCCTGCGGCGGACCATAAAGCGCACTCCGGAAAACACCGCCCTGATCGCGCACTGCAGGGAGCAGCTTGCCCGGATCCTTCCGGAGATGGACTCCATCGCCTACTGACCCGGGACCGGCAGTGCCGGAAACGCGAAGGGCGGTATCTGAAACCGAATCAAAAAATGAAAACCGTTTTCATATTGACTTTTTCCCGGAATGGGATACAATATGAAAACGGTTTTCATTATTGTGGCAGAAAAGCTTACGCAGGCGTAAGCTTTTCTTTAACGGCGGCATCTGCCGCGGAGGCGACCATGGCGATCAAGGCACAGTACAGGACAAAACAGAGGGAAGAGCTGGTCTCGTACCTTAAGAGCATTCCAGGAAGGCACTTCACCGCTGCCGACATCGTCCGCTATTTCAGCGGGCGCGGGACGTCGATCGGGACGGCGACGGTGTACCGCCAGCTCGACCGCATGGTCGAGGAGGGACTCGTCAACAAGTACTTCATCGACGAGAACTCGGGTGCCTGCTTTGAGTATATCGCGCCGGAAGAGAACTGCCACCATCCGCGCTGCTACCACTGCAAATGCGAAAAGTGCGGGCGGCTCATCCATCTTGAGTGCAGTGAGATCACGGAGCTTGAGGAGCACCTCTCGGAGCATCACGGCTTCCGGATCGATCCCATGCGCACCGTGTTCTACGGGATCTGCGGGGACTGCCGCAGGGAAGGGAAGGACTGAACTTTTATGGCGGAACTGACATGCAGGGACCTGGTCCTCGGATATGACGGGGAGGTCCTTGTGAAGGACCTGAGCTTTCAGGTGAATAAAGGAGATTATCTCTGTATCGTCGGGTCGAACGGCTCCGGGAAATCAACGCTCATGCGGACTATCCTGCACCTGCAGGCGCCTATGAGCGGGACCGTCGAGTACGGCGACGGGCTCCGGCCGAACGAGATCGGGTACCTGCCGCAGCAGACGCTGGTGCAGAGGGACTTCCCGGCCTCTGTGCGGGAGATCGTCCTCTCCGGCTGCCAGGCGCGGTGCGGTCTCCGTCCCTTCTATAACCGGGAGGAAAAGCAGCTTGCGGAGGAGAGCATGGAGCGGCTCGGGATATCGTCCTTCGCGGACCGGTGCTACCGGGAGCTTTCCGGCGGGCAGCAGCAGCGGGTGCTTCTGGCGCGCGCTCTCTGCGCGACAAGGCGCCTCCTGCTTCTTGACGAACCGGTCACGGGCCTGGACCCGAAGGTCACCGCGGAGATGTACCAGCTGATCCGGAAGCTGAACCGGGAGGGGATCTCGGTCATCATGATCTCCCACGACGTGCACGCCGCGGCAAAATACGCGAGCCATATCCTCCACATCGGCCGGGATATGTTCTTCGGCCCGGTAGAGCTGTACCGGCAGAGCAAGGCCGGAAAGCGGTACCTGAACCTGGAAGCGGAGGACGATGCAGACCGGGAGGCCGGGATCCCGGAGGCGGGAGACCTTGCAGACCGGGAGGCCGGGAT
>Ga0129306_1001693_pt1 | contig 23282 bp, 15 predicted proteins | sample P827metagenome_FD_94438 | JGI IMG/M metagenome (GOLD analysis project Ga0129306, IMG submission 94438) | Capybara group fecal microbial communities from Wisconsin, USA - P827 metagenome | ecosystem: Host-associated > Mammals > Digestive system > Large intestine > Fecal | place: USA: Wisconsin... | reverse complement strand
GACGGACGCATACGTCCAGAGCGAACCGAATCGAGCCGCGAGCGCACGGGTAGCAAATCCCTGCGCGCCCATGGCGCATACGACGCGCGGAACATCGCCCAAATCTTCGGCAAACACCTTCGCGACGTCGCCAAGGTTCCGCGGCATGAACGCGACCTTCGCGACATCGCCGCTCTTCGCAAGCTCGCGCAGCTTCGCCTTGAGGTTCTTCACCGGGCCGTCGAACTTGTGGAGCGACCTGACGACATTCGCGCCGGCTTTGTGCGCAAGCGCAACAAGCTTCTCGTCGCCGAAGCCTTCCTCGAAATCAACATAATCAAAACTACCCTCTGCGATCTTTGTGTTCTTTGCGACTAAAATCTTTTCGAAAAACCGTACCCTCTCCGATTCATCGCCCTCGAACGCGCCGCCGTCGCACTTGCGGCGGAACGTGAGAAGGCACGGAACGTGCCACGGCGCCTCCTTTGCGAGCATCGCCGGAAACATCGCAACTTTCGCGCGCTCGCTCTTTTTCAGGAGGTCGACGCGAAGCTCGACCATGTCCGTGAAGTAGCGCTGCGACCTGTACTGCTCGATGTCCTCTTCAAGCGTCGCGCCGGTGAGTGCGAGGCAGATCTTGGAGCGCTCCGCTTCCGCGGTGAGGAGCGCGTCCATTACAGCGATTGCCGTAACAGCCTCTACGACAGGAACGGCGCGACGGACGATGCACGGGTCATGGCGTCCTTTCATCGAGAGCTTTGCCGGCTTCATCGTCGCGAGGTCGACGGAATCCTGCTCGACGAACACCGTCGGCGTCGGACGCATCGCCACGGTGAAGCAGACAGGCATCCCGTAGGTGCGTCCGCCCATGATGCCGCCCTGACGCATGGTCGATCCGACAAGTCCGTCCTTGACGACAGAGAATGGATCGTTGTATTGCGACCCGCGCATCTGGCACATCTGCTCGGCCGTGCATCCTTCGCCGAAGAAAACACCTTTCACCCCGGGGATGGTGAACACAGCGGATGAAATGCCGCAATCCAGTCCGTCGGAAAGCGCTCCGCCCAGTCCAGGCGGCAGCCCCGTCACTTCACATGAAATCGTTCCTCCGACCGAATCGCCCGCCTTCTTAGCGCGCTCGATCTCGCGCGTCATATCGTCCGCGGCACATTTGCCGCGGATTGACTCCACCTTCGCCTGGACGAATATTCCGCGTTCCGCAAGATACTCGAGGCACAGCGCGCCTGCCGCGCAAAGAGGCGCGGTGAGGCGTCCGGAGTTCTTGCCGCCGCCCGTCGGGATTCGGCCCATCTCGATCCACTGGCCGAAGTCGGCGTGTCCCGGGCGGGGCACCGTGCGCTCCGCGCCATAGTCGGCTGGGCGCATGTCGCGGCTCGCGATTTCGCCGACGACAGTCTCGCCGGTCGTCGTTCCGTCCGCGGCAAATCCGCCGCGCCAGACGACTTCGTCCGTCTCGCGGCGCGCGGTGGAGAGCTTGTCGCGTCCGGGCGCGCGGCGCTCCATGAACTCGGCGTGCTTCTTCGCGTCGACGCGAACGCCCGCAGGGAAGTTCTCGACGGTGAACGTCATCTTCCGCGCGTGCGACGCTCCGCGGACGTCGAGTCTGAGAAAGTTGCCAAAGCTCATTTCAGCCCCTTCCCGAACTGAGATTTCGCGTGTACGCCCTCTTCGAGCGCCTTGTGCATACGGCCGCGGTCGTTCGCGGCAAGTGCGCCGCGGAAGTCGTCGAGGCGCGCGATGTAGCGCTCAAGTATCGGGAGAAGCGCGTCGCGGTTCGCGAAGAAGAGCTCAGTCCACGTGTCCGGATCCGGAGCGCCGACGCGAGCCATGTCGCGGAAGCTTCCGGCGGAGTATCCGACGTGGTCCCTTGCGAGCGGCTCGCGCACGTATGCGGACGAGATGAGGTGGCAGAGCTGGCTGGTGAAGGCGATCATCTCGTCGTGGTGCGAGGGGTCCGTGTACACTATGCGCGCGAAGCCCATCTCCCTGAGAAGGCGTTCGAGCATGTCGAGAGGTGCGCGTCCGTAGGTGGGATAGGGGGTCAATATCATCGACGCGCCGTCGAAGAGCGAGGCGTCGGAGTTTTCGTATCCGTTCTTCTCCTTGCCGGCCATGGGGTGTCCGCCGACGAAGACCCAGCGCGCCTCGTACGCGTATTTCCTGAGGTCGCGGCACACTGTCCCCTTCACGCCCGTCGCATCGACCACGACTGCGCCTTCCTTGAGGCGCGGCGCGATCGCGTCGACGACAGGCACGACGGCGGACGGGGGCACGGCGACGAAAACGACGTCTGCGCCCTCCACTCGGAAATCCTCCCCCTTGTCGAAAATAAGCGCGTCGTGACCTGCGCGACGTGCGGCTTTCTCGAACGACCCCCCGATCAGTCCTTTGCCTATTACCGCTATTTGCATGGCTGCTTGCGGAGCTCCCGTATGCAGTTGTTGTGGTTGAGATTGTCGAGGCGTCGCCGGGGCCTTGTCACTGGCCGACCGCGAGTCGCGCGGCGAGGCGCTCGGGGAGGCCCGCGAGGCGGATCCTCTCCTGCGCGGCCTCGATGTCGTATGCGAGGCGGCGGTAGCGCACCGTGCGTTCCTTCGGATCGAAGATAACGTACGTCGCGCGCGGGTCGCCGTCGCGCGGCTGACCGACGGAGCCGACGTTTATGAAATACTTCCTGCCCATGGGCAGGGTGAAATCCTGGGCGTCGATGCGGAAGACTCCGTTCATCGACTTCTCGTAGATCATCGGACAGTGCGTGTGCCCGTGGAAGCAGACCGGCGTCTTCTGGTTGAGGAAGTTCGCCTCGGCCTGCAGGTTGTCGAAGACATAGCCGAAGTTCTCGGGGTTGTCCATCGTCGAATGGACAAGCGTGATTCCCATCTGCGTGCGCGTGAAAGGCAGGACGCGGAGCCACGACAGCTCGTCTTCCGAAAGCTGCCTGCGCGTCCATTCGACGACCGCGGCCGCCGCGGGGTTGAAGTCGTCGAGGTTCTGCTGGGAGGCGACGTAGAAATCGTGGTTGCCGACTACGACGGGGCATCCGAGTTCGCGGATTATGTCCATGCACTCATGAGGGCAGGCGTTGTATCCGACGACATCGCCGGTGCACAGGAAGTCGGTGACCCCCTGGGAACGGCAGTCTTCAAGGACGACGTTCAGGGCGTCGAGGTTGGAGTGGATGTCTCCGAGAACTGCAAACAGCTTTGACATTTACTTTGCGAGCACCGCGCTTGCGATCTGAAGGTCTTCGACGGTGGTGATCTTGAAGTTGGGAGCGTGGTTTTCGTATATGCGGACGGTCTCGCCGGCGAGCTCCACCGCCTGGCAGTCGTCCGTGACTTCGTTCTTGCCGAGCTTTGCGTAGGCGTCCTTCAGGACCTTGATCTGGAAGGCCTGCGGGGTCTGCACCGCCCACAGCTTCGAGCGGTCTTCAGTGCCGGAGACGGTCGAGCCCTTCTCCACGCGCTTTACCGTGTCGGTCATGCGGCGACCAACGGTCACAGCGGGGACGCGCTTCACGAGCTTCGCGACCTCGGCGATCACGTCGGGCTTGATGCACGGCCTCGCGCCGTCGTGGATCATCACGTAGCGCGTGTCGATGTCGCACGCCGCGAGACCGGCCATCACGGACTCCTGGCGCTTGTTGCCGCCCGGCACTATCGCCTGGAGCTTCGAGATGCCGAACATCCTGACGACGGCCTTAGCGGCGAGCTGCTGGTCCTTGCGGACGACGAGGATTATCCTGTCGACCTCCGGACAGCGCTCGAACGCAATCAGCGACCATGCAACCACAGGCTTGTTGCCAAGGCTGAGAAACGCCTTGTCGGTTCCTGCCCCCATCCGCTCGGACTTTCCGGCGGCGACGATTATCGCTGTAGTCATACCAGGTTCCTCCCGCAGCACTTTTTGTATTTCTTGCCCGAGCCGCAGGGGCACGGGTCGTTCCTTCCGACAGTGGGCGAGGGGGCGTGCGGCATCGCCATGCGGTTCATGGCGGCAGCAGCGCCCGGACGAGACATCATGCTCGCGAAAACGTCCCCGATCGTCTTGGGCGCGGCCTGGGCGGCCTGGGCCTTCGCCTCGCGCTCCTCCTCGCGAGCCGCGGCGGCCTCGCCTTCGGTGACTGTGATCTCGGACGCGTTGGTGCGGACGGCCGAAGCCGCGATCATGCGCTGGATGCGCGCTCCCGTGGCGCTCCTGAACTGCGCCGAGACTACCTTCGACTTGATCGTCGCGATGAGCGTCTCGAACATGCCGAACGCGTCCTTCTTGTACTCGATCAGCGGATCGCGCTGGCCGTAGGCGCGGAGGTTCACGCCCTGGCGGAGGTCATCCATCGCGCGGAGGTAGTCCTGCCACTCGCGGTCGATGACGTTCAGGAACACGCCGCGCTCCATGTACGGGAGCGTATCCTGGTCCTCTGCCGCGCACTTCGACTCGTACGCCTCGGCGACGCGCTTGAAGACGAGGTCGCCTGCAAGGCCGGGTGTTCCCATGAGCGGGGCGATCTCCTCCTCCGACACGGCGATCGGGAAGGACACGCCGAGCCAGTTCATGAAGTCGACGAGAGAGCCGTCCTTCGGACTGAAGAGATAGCGCTCGGCCTGCGTCTGGATGAGGTCGTTCATCACGTCAAGGATGAGCGAATGCACCTCCGCGGGCGTGCCCATGAGCACCTTGCCCCTGAGCTCGTAGACGATCGTGCGCTGCTTGTTCATCACGTCGTCGTACTCGAGCGTGCGCTTTCTCACCGCGAAGTGCTGCTGTTCGACGCGGCGCTGCGCCGTCTCGACGGAGCGGTTGAGCCACTTGTGCTCCATCACCTCGCCTTCCTTGAGCCCGAGCCTCTGCATGATGCCCGAGATCTTCTGGGAGCCGAAGAGGCGCATGAGCTGGTCTTCGAGTGAGATGAAGAACTGGGAGCTGCCGGGGTCGCCCTGGCGAGAGCAGCGTCCGCGCAGCTGGCGGTCGATGCGACGCGACTCGTGGCGCTCAGAGCCGATGACGTGGAGACCGCCTACCTCGGGCACTCCCTCGCCGAGCTTGATGTCGGTGCCTCGTCCGGCCATGTTCGTCGCGATCGTGACCGCGCCCTTCTGTCCGGCGAGCGCGACGATCTCCGCCTCGCGCGCATGGTTCTTCGCGTTCAGCACCTCGTGCGGAATGTGCGCGAGCTTGAGCATCCTCGAAAGAATCTCTGACGTGTCGACCGTCACCGTACCGAGGAGGATCGGCTGGCCCTTCGCGTGGCGCTCGGCGACATCCGCGACAATCGCCTTGTACTTCTCGCGCTGCGTGCGGTATATCTGGTCGTTGCCGTCGATGCGGTTCACCGGCTTGTTCGTCGGAATCGAGACGACGTCGAGCTTGTAGATCGACTTGAACTCGCTCGCCTCCGTCTCGGCCGTGCCCGTCATGCCGGCGAGCTTCTTGTAGAGGCGGAAGTAGTTCTGGATCGTGATCGTCGCGAGCGTCTGCGACTCCTTCTCGATCTCGACACCCTCCTTAGCCTCGACCGCCTGGTGGAGTCCGTCGGACCACCTGCGCCCGGGAAGGACGCGGCCCGTGAACTCGTCGACGATGTAGACGTGATTCTCCTGCACGACGTAGTCGACGTCGCGTTCGTAGAGGCAGTAGGCCCGGAGAAGCTGGTCGACGACGTGCACGCGGTCGGACTTCTCGACGAACGCGGACTGCGTGTCGCGCCTGCGCTCGAGCCTCTCCTGGTCGGAGAGCGACGTGTCGCCGTCAATCGCGCTCATCTCCGCCGCGAGGTCTGGGAGGACAAAGAGCTTCGGATCCTCGGGGCATATCTTCTCGCATCCCTTGTCCGTGAGCGACACCTCGCGCGTCCGCTCGTCGATCGTGAAGTAGAGCTCGTCCTTGAGCTCGCGCGCGTGCTCCTTGCGCATCTCGGAGAGCATCTGGAGCTCGACGTCCTCGTGCATTTTGCGGACCTCGGCGTTCTCGAGGAGATGCATGAGCTGCTTGTGCTTCGGCATCGAGTGGTAGACCTGGTAGATGCGGTCCTTCACCTTCTCGACGTCGCCGGACTCAAGCGCCTTCTTCGCCTCCTGGATGAGGTCGTTGCACTGCGCGGTCTGGACGCGCACGATCGCCGACACCATCGGATTCAGCGCCTGGTAGATGTGCGACGTCGAGAGCGTAGCGGGACCGGAGATGATGAGCGGCGTCCTCGCCTCATCGATGAGGATCGAGTCAACCTCGTCGACAATCGCGAAGTTGTGCCCGTTCTGCACGACGTCCTCGGGACGCTGCGCCATGCCGTTGTCGCGCAGGTAGTCGAAGCCGAACTCGCTGTTCGTCCCGTAGGTGATGTCGCAGGCGTACTGAGCGCGGCGCTCCTCGGAGTCCATCGAGTTCTGGATGCACCCCACCGTAAGGCCGAGGTACTTGTAGAGATGGCCCATCCACGACGCGTCGCGCATGGCGAGGTAGTCGTTCACCGTGACGAGCTGCACGTTCTTCCCGGCGAGCGCGTTGAGGTAGAGCGGAAGAGTCGCGACGAGGGTCTTGCCCTCGCCCGTCTGCATCTCGGATATCTTGCCCTGGTGGAGGACGATGCCGCCGATCAACTGGACGTCGAACGGAACCATGTTCCAGGTGAGTGTGTGCCCGCAGACCTCCTCGGTCGTTCCGCACAGATGGCGGCACGCGTTCTTGACGAGTGCAAATGCCTCGGGTAGAATGTGGTCGAGCGACTCGCCCTTCGCGACGCGATCCTTGAACTCCTGCGTAATTCGCGGAAAATCCTCATCCTTGAGGTTTTTCGACTGATATTCCGCCTCGATACGGTTAATTTCGCGCACGATCGGCCAGAGCTTCTTGAGCTCGCGGTCGTTCTTCGTTCCGATAATATATTTCAAAAGATTCATTATACGGGATATTATACCAAAAATTCGGCGGACAATGTGGAACGAATGAAAAGAAAAACCCTCAGAACCGCAGTTCTGAGAGCCTTGCGCCTATACTGGCGGAAGGGGGGGGATTCGAACCCCCGGTGGAGTTGCCCCCACACAACCTTTCCAAGGTTGCACCATCGACCACTCGGACACCCTTCCAGTCGTTGTTGTGTCGCCTGCCGTTCGGAACGCTATGGTGCCAGGAGCGGGACTCGAACCCGCACATACTCACGTATAGCAGATTTTGAGTCTGCCGCGGCTGCCATTACGCCACCCTGGCGACGCGATCCGCCCAATGGAGCGGGCGAAGGGAATCGAACCCTCGTAGCCAGCTTGGAAGGCTGGAGCTCTGCCATTGAGCTACGCCCGCTTTTTCAGACGAACGGCACATAGTATATCATTTTTTTGGTATAATGTGCAAGGGTGAAAGTAAACAGATCCATACTCCCTTCCGGACGCATTGGACTCGCCGTCAGCGGCGGGTCCGATTCTGTCGCGCTCGCCTTCCTTCTCACCAAGGGCGGGAAGAAAAAGAACGCCTCAAAGCGCTTCGTCGTCCTCCACGTCGACCACGGGCTCCGCCAAGAGTCGAAGGAGGAATACCAGTTCGTGAAGTCGCTCGCAAAGCGACTGGGCGTGCCCTTCCGCGGAACGCACGCGAAGGTCGTGCGGAAGAGGGGCGAGTCGCTCGAGATGGCCGCGCGGCGCGTGCGACTCGCGTTCTTCGCGAAATGCATGAAGTCGCTCGGGCTCGACGCCGTCGCGACCGGACACCACATGAACGACGTCGCGGAGACGTTCCTCATGAAGCTCCGCCGCGCGACGCTCGCGGGCATACGCGAGACAAGCGAGGTCGCTGGCGTGAAGTTCGTCCGCCCCCTTCTCGGATGCCGCGACGAGGAGCTCAAGGAGTACCTGAGGAAGTTCGGCGAGGAATGGAGGGAAGACGCCTCCAACGGAGACGTCTCCATCGAGCGGAACAGAGTCCGCCACGAGCTCATCCCCTACATAGAGAAGGTGCTCGACAAACACATCGTCGAGCACCTCTTCCGCATCTGCATGCGCCTCGGCGGACCCCAGGATTCCTGAGTGCCCACCAGGCCGCCGATGCCGTCACTTTCCGTCCGGCTTCTTGCCGCCGAAGCGGTCCGCGTCCTTGATTGTGGGCGCGGTCTCGGAGAACGTGAAGTCCTTGCCTGGAAGAATCGCATTCAGCACGATGCCCATCAGCGCGCCGACGGCGAGTCCGGAGAGCGAGATCTTGAGCGAACCCACCGTGAACGCGATTGCGCCAGCCTTCGAGAACGAGATGCCGAGCGTGAGGACGAGGATGAGCGCCGCGATGAGCATGTTGCGGCTCTTCCCGAGGTCGACCTGGCTCTCGACGAGGTTCCTCACGCCGACCGCGGAGATCATTCCGTAGAGGATGAACGAAACGCCGCCGATCGTTGCCGCGGGGATGGTCCCGATGAACGCCGAGAACTTCGGGCAGAACGACACGAGTATCGCGAGGCACGCGGCGATGCGGATTACGCGCGGATCGTACACCTTCGAGAGCGACAGGACGCCGGTGTTCTCTCCGTACGTCGTGTTCGCCGGCGCGCCGAAGAGCGAGGCGAGGCACGTGGCGAGTCCGTCGCCGAGCATCGTGCGGTGAAGACCGGGGTTCTCGAAGAAGTTGCGCTTCACGGTGGAGGAGATCGCCGACACGTCGCCGACGTGCTCCATGATCGTCGCGAAGGCAAGCGGGAAGACGATTAGTATCGCGCTGGTGATCCTGCCCCAGTCCGGATTCGACAGGAGCGGGAACACGGTGTTCCCCATCTTCACTGGGAGGCCGATCCACGCGGCGCTCGCGACGTTCGAGTAGTCTATCGCCTGGCTCATGCCGAACTTGCCGAGAATCACCGCCGCGACATAGGAGAAGATCACGCCCATGAGGATTGGGATGATCCTCAGCATCCCGCGCCCGAAGATCGAGAACGCGATGACCGTGGCTATCGCGACGAGCGCGACGGGCCAGTCCGTCGTGCAGCTGTTGATTGCGACAGGCGCGAGGACTAGTCCGATGCCGACGATGATCGGTCCTGTCACTACGGGCGGGAAGAACTTCATCACCGTCTTCACGCCGCACGCCTTTACGAACCCGGCGACGACGAAGTACAGGAGCGAGGACGACGCGACGCCCAGGCAGGCGTACTGCAGCATCTTCGTCTTGTCGCAGTCCTCGAAGCCGGCCGTTCCCGCCATCCCGGCGAGCGCGAAGTATCCGGCGAGGTAGGCGAACGACGAGCCGAGGAACGCCGGGACCATGCGCTTGGTGAGGAGATGGAACAGGAGCGTCCCGAGTCCGGCCCAGAGGAGCGTCGCGCTCGGGGAGAGACCCGTGAGGATCGGCACGAGGATCGTCGCGCCGAACATGGCGAACATATGCTGAACGCCGAGGACCGCCATCTTCGGGATGCCCAGGGTGCGCGCGTCGTATACCGCGTCGGAAGACTGGAACTTCGCGCGCAGCAGCGCGATGGCCGCCGCGAGCTCCGCCGACTCCTCGGCGGTGACGATTCCGTCGTCCGCAACCGCCAGCAGGATCTGCTCGAACTTGGCGAGGTTTTCGTCCTTTGACGCGAACGGATGGACGAGGCCTATCAACGCCTTCGTCTCGTCTATGTCCGCCTTGCCGTCCGCAAACGTGAACTTCTCCGCCGCCGTAATGAGCAGCGAGAGGGTCCAGTTGTCCGCAGTTTTGATTTCCGCCATCTTATTTCCTTTCAGTTTCGTTTCGGCCTGAATCAGGCACTTTTACAAGTCCGCTCTTCCTGGCGACGATGTACGTGCACACGTTGTCGCCCGTGACGTTGCAGCACGTCTCGAACATGTCGAGTATCGGGTTGATGCCGAGGCAGAGCGCCACGACGAGCGCGACCTGGTCGGCCGGGAGGCCCATGTTCTCGAGCACCATGAAGAGGAGGAACACGGACCCGCCCGGGATTCCGCCGGCGCCGACTGAGGCGAAGACGATCGAGACGCAGAGCGTCGCGATCTGGAGGACGCCGAGCTCGTGTCCGAACATGTTCGCGGCGAGGATGACGAACACCGGCAGGTGGACACACACTCCGTCCATGTTTACGGTCGCCCCCATGGGGAGGGAGAACGAGGAGAGCTTGCGGTCCACGCCGAGCGCGTCGGCGGACTTGAACGAGACGGGCAGGGTCGCCGCGCTGGAGCGCGTGACGAAGGCGGTGATTATGGGCTCGCGCATGCGCATGAGCACGCGGTACGGGTTCTCCCTGCAGAAGGCGGCCAGCGCGGCCGGGTATACGAAGAGGATCATCGATACCACGCCCACGACGACGCAGAGCGTTATCTTGGCGTAGGGCCCGAAGAGCAGCACGCCGTTCTCGGCGAAGTTTACGACGGAGAGCGCGAACACTCCGATTGGGAAGTAGTGGATGACGCAGTCGATGAGCTTGAACGATATCTTCTGCGCTCCGTCGCAGACGAGCACGGCAGCCTCCACCGCTTTGCGCGTCTGCCCGCCGGTCTCGGACGAGTCGAGCAGCCAGCGCGCGCAGAGTCCGAACCCGATCGAGAACACGATGATCGGCAGGAACTGTCCGTTGGCGAGCGCGGCGAACGGATTCTGGAAGAGCCCCGTTACGAACACTCCGAACGAGCCCGAGCCGCCTGACGTCGACATCTTGGCGACGGCGTCGAGGTTGGAGCCGGCGGCCTGGCTGGCGTTTGCCATGGACGGATTCATCATGTACGCCAGGGCGACGCCGAAGACAGTCGCGAAGACGGACGTCGCGAAATACCACGCGAGGACCATTCCGCCCACCTTGCCGGACTTCTTGAGCGGCAGCGAGGCCGCGCCGAGTATAAGCGAGAAGAGGATGATCGGGTACACGACCATCTTCAGCATCGCGACGAGGACATTGCCGAACGGCGCCACCCATGGCAGTATCTTCGCGGTGGTCTCAGGAGCGCAGCACTCCGAGAGCACGAGGCCCAGCGTGGTGCCGAGCACAAATCCTATGAGAATCTTTCCTATTAGCGGTATCTTCATTCTTTCCCCCCGAAAGCAGTTTTGAAGTCTTAGTGTCTATGCAGTTTCAAAGTTTTGATTTTTATGTCCAAAGGCCCGTTCCCGGCTATTTGCCGGGGTACTTGAGAAGCGAGGCCACGTCGTAGTTCCTGAGAAGCTTGCTTCTCGCCCCGAAGCCCTCGAGCTCGATCGGGAAGATCATCTTTACGACCGTGCCGCCGAGCCGTTCGACGAGCTTCGCGGCCGCCTTGGCGGTTCCGCCGGTCGCAAGGAGGTCGTCGACTATGACGGCCTTCTCCCCGCGGATCACGGCGTCGGCGTGCATGTGCAGCGTCGCCTTGCCGTACTCGAGCTCGTAGTCCTCCGAGATGGTCCGGCGCGGGAGCTTGCCGGGCTTGCGGATCGGCACGAACGCCTTGCCGAAGCGCGCGGCGATGGCCGCGCCGAAGATGAAGCCGCGGGACTCCGGAGCCGCGACAAGGTCGAAGGTGACGCCCTCAAGCGCCTCGGCGATCTCGGAGAGGGCGAGGTTGAAGCCTTCGCCGGACTCGAGGATCCCGGTCACGTCGCGGAAGAGGATGCCGGGCTTAGGGAAGTCCGGTATCTCGCGGACATAGTCGGCGAGGCGCGGACGCCCCGAGAGGAGCTTGTCCATGAGCCTTGCGATTTGGACCGACTCCTCGTCCGTGACCACGCCGTCCTGGCGGACTCGCTGCAGCAGCGCGTCCAGCTCGCAGGCCCCGGATTCGCCCTTGAGCACGAACGGACGGATTGTCCTGAGTATCACCGAGGTCTCGCCGAGCGTGACGCGTCCGTCGTACATCACGGCCGTCCGCAGGGATTCCAGTATCTTGAGCAGTCTGTAGTCTCCGACCATACCTATCTCCTCACATCACGGCGTACTTCGCGATGAAGATCGCCGTGAGTATGTACATAATCCAGTGGATGCGCCTGAAGTTGCCCGCGAGCGCGTTGATGAGCGTGTACGAGATCACGCCGAACATGATGCCGTCCGAGATCGAGTACGTGAACGGCATAGCGGCGATCGCGAGGAACGCAGGGACCGCCTCGCCCGCATCTCGCCAGTCGACGTCAGCGCAGGAGGATAGCATCATGTATCCGACGATGATGAGCGCCGGCGCCGTCGCAAAACCCGGAACCGCGAGGAATATCGGCGCGAAGACGAGCGCGGCGGCGAAGAACGCAGCGGCCGTCACGCCCGTAAGGCCGGTTCTGCCGCCGGCCATCACGCCGGAGGCGGACTCCACGAACGTCGTCGTCGTGGAAGTGCCGAACACCGCGCCCACCGAAGTCGCGATTGAGTCTGCGCAGAGCGCGCCGGAGATGCGCGGGAGCTTGCCGGTCTTGTCGAGGAATCCGCCCTTCATCGACACGCCGATCAGCGTGCCGAGCGTGTCGAAGAGGTCGACGAAGAAGAACGCGAACATCACGACGAAGAAGTCGAGCGACTTGACGAGCGACCAGCCCGAGCCGACGACCTCGCCCTTAACGGTGTGCGTCCAGCCTTCCGGATTGAAGAGCGCGCCGACGGTCGAGCCGAACTCGGAGAAGTTGTTGGCGAGGCCCTTCACCGAGAAGTCGGGGTAGAGCGAGAAGAACCCGGCGGCGGGATCGGGGACGTACGCCCCGCACGCCTGCGCGGCCATTCCAAGCCCCCACGTGAAGAGGATTCCGAAGAGGATCGCCCCCTTCAGCCTCTTGACGAGCATGAAGCCCGTGAAGACAGTGCCGAGGAGCGCGAGCGCGGCGCAGATTCCGCTGGTGTGGAACGGCACTTCGGTGAACTTCACCATCGACACGAGCGTGGCAGGGCTGTCGACGATGATGCCGGCCGTCTTCATCGCAATGAGGCAGATGAAGAGGCCTATGCCCGCTGCGACCGCCTTCTTGAGCGATATCGGGATCGCGTTGAATATCCCCTCCCGGACGGGAGTAAGCGAGAGGGCAAGGAACACAAGGCCCTCCACGAACACGGCAAGCAGCGCGAACTGCCAGCTGTAGCCCATGCCCAGGACGACGCCGAACGTGAGGAACGCGTTGAGGCCCATTCCCGGGGCGAGGACGAACGGATAGTTCGACATGAACGCCATGAGGAGCGTGCCCACCACCGCGGCGACGGCGGTCGCCACGAAGACGCCGCCCTTCGGGATGCCCGCGGAGGAGAGGATGCTCGGGTTGACGGCGAGGATGTACGCCATCGTCATGAACGTCGTGAGGCCCGCGACGAACTCGGTGCGCACCGTTGTCCTGTTCCGCTTGAGCTTGAATATCCTGCCGAGGAACGTCGTCTCGGGCTCCTCGCTCTCGGCCTCGCGCGTCAGCCACTTGAGGTGGGCGCCGATCCTGATGGACTCCTCGGGCGTCACGACGCCGTCTTCGAGCACGTCTTCGAGCGCCTGCACGAACTCGGCCATCTCGTCGCTCTGCTTGATGCGCTCCTTCGCGTACGCGAGGAGCAGCACCGCCTCGGCGCGGTCTACCTTTCCGTCCTCGAGAATCGTCTTCTCGAGTCTGCGAATCGATTCCTTGATGTCGCTCATATCAACTTGGCCTTTCGTCCCTTATACGAGGTTCAGGATGTCGGAGAATCCGGTGATGTCCAGCACCTCCTTGACGGTCGGCTGGATGTTCGCGATCTTGAGCTCGCCGCCCTTCGCCATCATCGTCTTGTGGGCGGTGAGGAGGAGCCTAAGGCCCGCAGAGCTCATGTACGGAACGTCCGCGAGGTCCAGAACGACCTGCGTGGCGTCGCCGAACTTGAGCCCCGCCTCGAGCTCGGGTGCGGTTACGGTGTCGACGCGTCCGCTGACGGAAATGGTCAGCGTGCTTCCATCTGTATTAGTTTTGATCTCCATGTTCTTTTCCCATTGTAAGTATGTTCCTGCCGTTGTTCCGCCTGTAGGTGACAGGCGACATCGTCTTCTTGACGATCAAGATTCCAAGCCCCCCGACCTCGCGGTCGTCGGCGCATAGCGTCGTGTCGGGGTCGCGGCGCGAGAGCGGGTCGAACGGCTTGCCGTTGTCCGTTATGACAAGGCGCACGCCGTCCGGATGGCGCGTGCGCTCCACTGTCAGGGTCCAGTCCGTCGCGCCAGAGTAGCGCACGATGTTCGCGAATATCTCGTCCGCCGCGACCATCATGATGTTCGCGCAGTCCGCCGGCACTCCCTCAAGCGCCTTCGCGAGGTCCGCCGACGCCTTCGCGAGGTCCTCCATCGTCGGCTTGTATTCGCGCGAGAACGTCTCGGGAGTGCCGCGGTAGCGCAGGACGAGCTGCGTGCAGTCGTCCGCCTGCTCCGCGCCCGCGGCGTGGCGGCGAACGTCCTCGATCACGGTCGAGAGGAGTCCGTCGCGCCTCTTGGCGCAGCCAGAAACCGTCTTGAGGAGCTGGTCGTCGCCGTAGAGCTCGCCGGCCGCGTTGTGCTGCTCGACGATTCCGTCGGTGTAGAGGTATATCGCGTCGCCCGGCTCGAGCTGCAGCTCGTTGACGCGGTAGCGCGCGCCCGCCATCGCACCGAGGACGAGCGAGGGGCGAGACCTGAGGTACTCGACCTTCCCGCCGAGCCTCACGATCGGCGGATTGTGCCCTGCGTTCACATACGACACGTGTCCCGTGCGAATGTTCAGCTCGCCCGCCCAGACCGTGACGAACGTGTTGGAGGAGTTCCCCTCGCAGAGCGCGTCGTTCGCCTCCTCGAAGACCTGCCCGATCTGCTTGCCGGTCTGGGCGACGCTCTTTATGAGCGCCTTCGCCCTCATCATGAACATCGCGGCCGGCACGCCCTTTCCGCTCACGTCCGCGACGAGGAACAGCACGCGGTCGGACCCGGTGAAGTAGAAGTCGTAGAAGTCGCCTCCGACCTCCTTGGCCGTGTCCATCGCCGCCCAGATGTCGAAGCTAGTCTCGTCCGGGAACGGAGGGAACACGTTGGGGATCGCCGCCAGCTGTATGTCCGTCGCCATCTTGAGCTCCTTCGCCGTCTGCAGCTTGATCTGGTTGCGGACGAAGGCGGAGATCACAAACCCGACGAGCAGCGCGACGAACACGAGCGCCGCGCCGTTGAGCACCGCCGTCGCGCCAACGAGGACGTCGCGCTGCACGGCGGCGGAATCGCGCGGGATCATTACGTACGTCGGGAAGCCCTCGATCTCCTTGCGCTTCCAGTAGAACGAGTCGTCGGGATCCTCCCACTGCGCGCCCTCGCGGTTCGGCTCCTCGTAGTCGGAGAGGACAAGCCCGGACATCGTTGTCACCACGATCCCGCCCGTGCCGCCGACGCGCCAGTTGCGGAAGAGGTCGACGAGGGACGCGCGGGAGAGAGCCCGCAGGGACGCGCCGTCGCAGCCGATCTCGACGAATCCGCCCGTCGTCGGCATCCACACCCCGACGAACTTGCGCCACGCGCCGTTCGCGGTGTTGGAGCGGTACGGCTGGCAGTACTCCGTCGCGAATCCGTCGACGAGGCACATCATGTCCTCCGCCTTGCCGCCCGCCGTCCTGAAGTTGAAGGCCGGCTTCCCGGGGGCGGCGAGGTAGTCCTGCACCGAGGCATGGATGATGTCGCCCTTCGCGTCGGCGATGCTGATCTCCGTGACGCCCATCTCGCGCGCAAGGTCCTGTAGGGACCGCAGGTCGGTCGGATAGCCCTCGTCGAGCCTCTCACGGACTGCCATGCACTGTCGGACGAGCCGCTCGTCGACGCAGTCCGTGATCTCGTCTTCCACGCTTTCGAACGTGCTGTCGATCAGCTTGTAGGCGTCGCGCTCCGAAAGCCGGCTGTGGAGGAACCACGTGAAGGCCATCGACAGCAGGAACGCCGCCAGCACGCTGAGGACCAGCTTTAGGTTCAGGCTACGGCGCTGCGTCATTTCGCCCTCCCTTCCGCAATGACGGCGTTGGCCGCCGCGAGCACGTCGGGACGGCGCTTGTCAACGGCGACTCCGTAGATGTACCTGGTCTCAAGCGGCGTCACCAGAAGCCGTCCGCCCGACGACTCGGCCCTGGTCTTCAGCTGCATCGCGTCGAAGAACACCGCGTCGACCTCGTCCTTCTCGAGCGCCTCGAGCGCGTCGTTCACGTGGCTGAACCGCATGGGGTCGCATCCGTGAAGGCAGAGATAAAGGTCGTCGACCGTGTCCGACTCGACTGCGACGCGGCAAGTGGATATCTGCGACATGCGCGGCTTGCGTCCGTCCTTCCGGTACAGAAAGCACCCACCGCATTCGTCGTAGGGCTCTGAGAAGTCGACGTCGCGGCGGCGCGCGTCGGTGATGGCGATTGCGGCGATGCCCATGTCCGCCGTGCCCGCCTTCAGCCTAGGCAGGATTTCGTTGAAGTTCGCGCCTTCGACGACAAGCTCCCTCCCCATCCTGGCGGCGATCCGCCGCGCAAGGTCGATGTCCGTGCCGACGATCTCGCCGGCCTCGTTCTTGTAGGAAAAGGGAGGCACCGAAGGAAACGTCATGAGAAGGAGCGGACGCGAAGCGTCGGTGATGCGCGGATCGACCGGGCCGCCCCCGTCCCCGTCGGAACAGCCGGCGAACACGGCGAGCGCAAGCAGGATGCATAGTCTTTTCATAGCCTGAACATGTTCCTGTTGAATCCCGTTGTCGTCATGTTTCGCCGCGCTGGTATCTCGACCATCAGGTTGGCCACGAGGTACGCGCGAAGCGAAGAAGCCGTCGAGTCTGCGTCCGTTATGTCGAAGAGTATCCCGTCGTCGCGCACAACTATCACGACGCCGTTCGACCAGTCGACGGAAATCTCGGCGTGCGTCCTTCTGCCCGGATTGCGGTCCTTCACCAGCATAAGAGTCTCCTCGACGAGCAGAGACACAAGCCCCGCCTTGCGCTCGTCCATCCCCTTGCGCGTGCCGAGGAACCTGCCTACCGTCGCGGACACGTCGCAGATGGACTTCGCGTCCAGGACGAGGTCGTAGACGCGCGAGCGCCTGATGCGCGCACGGTCCAGGAAGAGAGGGAACACCCCGCGACCACACTTGAACGCGACGTACGCCGCGACGATGCCGATGGCGGCGTAGGGACTTACCGCGAGCGCGGACCATACGCCGCGCTCGCCGAAGAGCCATCCGGCGACAGGTGCGATGGCGACGGGCAGCACGAACGTAGAAAGCGCCGTCACGCCGACGGCGAGCCCCTCTCGGACTCGGAAGGTGTAGTACGAGTTGAGCAGCATCACGAACGCCGTACCGACGAGCCCGAGCGAGACGATGCGCACCGCAGTGCGCGCAGCGTCGGCGAGCGACGGATCGGTTATGCCGACCATGGAGACGACAAGCTGCGGGAATGCGACGAGGAGCAAAGTGAGAGCGATGCCCTCCGTCGCGGAAACTCGCGCGGCAAGGTCCATGATGCGGCGCGTCAGGCGGTCGTTCTTCTCGCCTATGTACACGCTCGCAAGCGGCTGCGCCGCCGTCGCGACCCCGTCGAACGCCTCGCTCACGCCGAGAATCGCCAGGACCGCGGCGAGGACGGGGAGCCGCCCCTCGCCGAAGCGGGAGATGACGTAGAGGTTGAGCATCAGCGTTAGGCCCGCCTGGCAGAGGCGGATGCTCGCGTCGCCGAGCGCGCACGCGCAGATGCTCCACGTGTCCTTGAGCGAGAAGTGGCGCACGAACGCCATGGAGTTCTCCTCGCGCCGCAGATGCATGAGAAGGACGCAGAGGGCCATGAGGTGCCCGACCGTTGTGCCGATGGCGCATCCGGCGAAGCCGTAGCGCATCGTGAGCGGAATCGAAAGCGCGCAGTTGCCGAGAAGCTGCGCCGTGTAGGCGCCGGCGCAGATGCGTCCGTCGCCGTCCGCATAGCACATGGACGAGAAGTAGAACGACAGCGGCTCGAGGACCGCGCACGGAAGGAACCACACCCAGTACTCTCGCGCGCCGGAGAGCACCGCGCCCGAGACGCCGAACGCGGCAGTCGCGGCGTTGCGCGAGAGCGCGAGGGCGCCCATGAGGAGAAGGCCGAAGCCAAGCGCGGACCAGAGGCCCTGCGTAAGCAGCTCGCTCGCCCGCCTGCGGTCGAAGCGCCCCATCTCCATCGCGTAGAGGACGCTCGTCCCGGTGCCGACCAGCAGCGCGATGAACGACACGACGTTGAACACCGGCTGCATCAGGTTGATAACCGAAAGCCCGTCCTCGCCGATGATCTGCCCACAGATGACGCTGTCGGAAAGCCCCATCAAATACTCGACCGCCATCGCGAAAGTCGCGGTGGGCAGAAATTTTGCGAACTTGCTGGCGGTAAATGTCATAGGCTTCTGCGTGTTATTATACCAAATAGCGCCGCAGAAGTGTGGAAATTCTGCCGTAAAATCAACGGGCGCCGCTAGTGTCAGCGCAGGCGCAGCGAGTCGCCCTCGCGCATCGCGTCGTTGGCAAAATGGACGACCTGAGCGGCGGGGGTGTCAAGCCGAACCGTCAAAAGGACGGCCGATGATGCCGAAGCGCCCTTCGGCAGGGGAAGCGCGAACGCCTTCCGCTCCCCGGGGCGTATCTTGCGAAGATCGATGTCGACGGAATGGGACGCAGAACCTGCCTTGATCTCGCCGCGAGGCTTCATCAGGAGATGTCCGAAACCCGTGTTCTCCACCGTCACCTCTACGGCGGCGCTCCCGAACTTCACGCCGCGGACGACGAACCTGTAGCCCATGTGCGTGAGCATGAACGTGCGCAGGTCTGTTCCGTACCATTCGGAGAGGTCGGGCATCCCCTCGAAGTCGTAGTCGTGCGTAAGCTTCAGCCGCCCAATGCGTTCCGCTAGCACGTGGTTCTTGGTGTTGATGTTCCGAAGGTAGCTGAGGTGCGTTCGGTAGAACTCCTCGACGATGTTGAACTTGCCGAGGTCGAAGAGCGGAACAGCCTCCGCCTCCGCCACTTTGATGTGCGCGAGCTCACCTCCGTAGGGCACGTTGCGCCGCGCCTCGAGATACTTCACGCCCTGCTCCCGCACCATCCACTTCTCGTGGTGACGCCACGTTCCGTAGTCCGCGTCGGTCCCGAGATATCCGTCGTTGAACATCCCAATGCGCCTCTGCGCGGGCTGCACCCTGTAGTACGATCCGTCCTCGATCTCGCGCAGGAATTCATCGACGTTCTTCCCGGCGTATTCGAGTATCCACATGGGATAGCGCACAAGAAGCGCAGTCTGCTTCGCGAGCGTCTCGAGCCACGCGTCGCCGATGGCGCGGATGTGTTCCGGCTCGCGGTAGGCGTTGGAGTGCATCTCGCCCCACGGACCTGTCATGCCGCATTCGACGGCAAGGACGACGTCGGGGAACGCGCCGAGGATCGGACCCAGCTGGCGGATATGTCCGACAAGGACGTCGAAGTCCGTCGGCTCCGCGCCGGTCTCCGATCCGCTGGTGTAGCCGAAGCGCACGATCATCACCGCTCCGTTCGCACGTGCGTTGACGAGCGTGTTGGAGACTGCGGCGAGCGCGTCCGCTGTGATGGGAATGTCCTTCCCGCCGATGACGCCGAGGGGGCGCGGATTGCCCCTGTATTCGTTTCCGCCGGAAAAGGCGCCGATGTTCCAGAGCCACGAGCAGAATCCCTTTGGCGAGCCCGCCTCGTTGCCCTCCTCCCTGAGCACATGCCACCAGCCCGGCGCCGCGCCTCGCGCGGGATTCGACTCGAGCGTCGAGCATCCGTCAAGGAAGCGCGCGTCGCCATCCGCCGCCGCGACGGAAAACACCGACGCAGCGACGGCGACAGCCAGCGGAATGCTCAGCGGGCGAATCATCTGATGACTACGGAAAGTCCGGACGAAGCCTTTGCGAAGAGATTCCCCTCTCCGTCCCTCTCGGCTCTCCAGGGTTTCGACATAGCGGGCAGCGGGGAGTCGTCGTCGATCGTGCCGAGGATAAACTTGTCGGCCGCGACAAACTGCTCGCCCATCTGCACCAGCGTGATTCTGCCGCCGTTGTTTATGTATTTGCCGACGTTGAGTCCGTCGTGGGTCGAGATCGCGTCGCCAGTCTTCCAGACGCGGATCTTCACCTCGCCGCCCGACGCGAGATTGAGAGTGCCGAACGAGTTCGTGCACGCCGCGGTCGCATTGACGAGGTTGGTCATGACGAATCCGCCGGCCTCGACCGTTCCCGCCCAGTTCGCGCCATCGGCGAAGTAGAGCGTCGTCGCGCCCTTCCCGGACGCCGGCGGAATCACCTTCGCCGTTCCCGCCGCAGTGTTCTCGCCGCATGTGACGATCACGCCGAACACGTTCACGTTGTCGTTGGACAGCGCAATCGATCCGCCACCCGTAATCGGCACGTTGGCAAGGGAGACTATGCGATCGCCGCTGTTGTCAGTGAAACGTGTTCCATTTCTGGTGGACAGGGTCAAAACGGAGTTAGTATCAATGGAAACTGTCTTTGCACCTTCAAACAGGACATTTTTGCTGATGTAGTTACCTTCAGTAATACTGGGTAGATACACTCGGCAAACACCATTTGAAAAACCACATACCGCGCGTCCGTTGCCTGTTGTAACATAGTTCTCATATATGCCCCCGTCCTTTGCAGTAATCGCCTCATGTCCGTCCGTCTCTGCACTGATTGTCGACACAACATCGCCATAGTTGCCCAGGGCATTCACTCTCAGCTCAGAATTTTCACCTACAATGATCCGCCCAGCCCCCGTCACATTGACATGGCGGTTATAATACCCATATTCCTCGCTGTTAACAAACGAGGATCCATTCTCAAGAATGAAAACTCCTCCGCCCGCGACAAAGAGATTCCCGTTCGTGCCCCACTTGGTGTTTGAAAAGACCACTTCAAAAAGTTCGCTTGATGGATTTCCTACACCGACGTGTAAACTGGCGCTGTAGTGTATCTCCTTAAAATGGGTTCCTATCGTTGTCATGTCTTCGAACACAATCCCGTCATTGACTACACGAACCGCTCCTCCAGACTCAGGGCAACAGATGCCCAACGTTGACGCATCATAATTATTTCCATGAAACAGGAACACAGAACCACCATACGAATGAAATCCAATGTATGTAGAATCGCCATTCACCGCATAACCAATGGTCAATGTTCCTGCGGATATGACATTAATCTTTCCACGGAGAGCAATGTCAACATTGGCAAACTTCATGCCGCCGGGGACGTTGAGCGTCGCGCCGGATTCAATGGAGAGAACCGGGACGACGACATCAGGTGATGTGGCGACAGTGCCTGCCAGGTCGGCGATGTTCGCAAGCGTGACAACTGCATTGTTTCCTATCGCAAGTGTTGCGTTCTTGTTGAGGATTATTTTCGGGAGCGTGAGATCCGACTCGATGCGGAGCGTTGCACCGTTCTTCACCTCGATGGAGTTCCACTCGGGGAGTGTTCCGCCGCTGTACGTCGCGACGACATCTGTTCCGTCAATAGAAACGTCCGAACCTGCCGCAGGGATTGTTCCGCCCCAGCCAGTCGTGCCTAGGATGTCTCCTGTAATCGTGAACTTGCCAGCCGTCTCGGCCTCTAGTGTGAGCGATTCACCGCTTATGACAAGGTCAAATCCTGCCGGGACGGACGCGTCAAGGTCAGCCTTGGCCTTTGCGAGAATCGACTGATCTGTACTGTACAAAACTGCAGTTCCAGGAGTTGCGGGAATCGTGGCGGCAAAAGTGGCACTTGCGATCGACGAACTGGCAGAATTAACACGCCCTCCCATTGCCGTCAGTTCTATAATCGACCCTGCTTCGAAAGTGACAGCAGTAAGATCGTAGGTCGAGGCGGAAAGCGCAAGCTTGCCTGCGGAAATAGTGGCGGTCGGAGCAGTTGCAGAGAGAACAACCGCGCCCGGACCAGTCTTTATGACGGATGATCCGTACTCGAATGAAACAGGCGAAAGATCGACGGTCTTGCCGGAATCTACATTAAACGTAACGGAATTCTTAAGCGACACAGACGTAACATTGAACGTAACATCGCCAGTAGCATTAACCGTTCCACCAGAAAAGACGACATTGAAAATTCCAGGCTGCGTGCCCTTTGTGATGGGGCCACCGAGATTCATTGTGCCCGCATTCTGGGAGAAGGTGAACGAGGCACCTGCATTCGCGCTGGCGGAGTCAAACGTGTTCAGAACCATGCCATTGGGAAGATTGATGGTGCCGGAATTGTTAATAGCAGAAGCATAATCATGGGCTTCACAGCTAATCCTCATCGTCGAAGGTGTATATGTCAGACTGCCGCCAGCCAATACATTATATGTAGTCTTATAAAAACGAGCCGTTCCTTCAATGACCAACGATCCTCCATTGTTAACGTTGACTATTCCACCATGGAAAGCATAGCAACCAGGATACATAGTAGATCCTGCCAGCATCTGGAGCGTAGCACCTGAATTAATATCGATAACAGTGGACTCCCTGCGAACCTCACCTGAGAACTTCAATGTGCCGTTTTCAATCGCAAAAATAGTCTGAGTGTCGTTGCCATCGTACAAGCCAGCCAATGTATATGTTCCGCCGCCGAGATCGAAATTGTAACTTAGGTTAGGAGCAAGACTGTCACCCGAGCTCGGCAGCGACGCTGCTGTCGCACCACCAACGCCCTCTGTCGACCAATTCCCGAGCGTTGTCCACAACCCCTGCGTATTTCCTGGTATCCAGTAATACGTCGCGGCTCTTGCGCACAGCGCCGTACAGGCGGCGGCGATAGCAACGAAGAACCTCACTGCCCGTGAGGCCGTGAAGGAACAGTCAGTGGCATTCATTTTGTAGTACCTCCTATTTGGACTTTCGGGGGTGTATTCCCGTTTTTCCAACTAAATTATACCACACCTAATGTTCCCGCGCAATACGGAATTTTGAATCAGCAATATAATATATGGTTCTGCGAAGAATTTGGCTCTTCGGAGTTTTTAGTGTAAGCGCATTAGTAAAAACTCCGATGGTTAGGGTTCTCGCTACCGCTTCACAGCTTCGCGCTTTTCAACCACGATCAGTAGCAGCTGTTGTGCAGTGATTAGAGCGGCCTTCGGCCGATTTATGCGACGCAGTCGCATCCCCAAATACTTCTATCGACATATGCAAAGTCGTTGAATGGCGCGAAGCTGCGGAGCGGGAATGCGCCCGCGCCGAAGGCGTCGGGTTGGGTGAGCGCGTAGCGCGAACTGCGAAGCAGCCGCAAGGCCCCGCGCGGGAGCCCCAACGCTCGGAGACAAGCTATGGTTTTGACAAGGGGGAATTTTAGACTTTTTCATCGTTGTATTCCTTGGATGTTCATAACATAGTCAAGGTTGGATGGCGGCATAGTTTCGCCCCGACTT
>Ga0129306_1001692_pt1 | contig 23302 bp, 18 predicted proteins | sample P827metagenome_FD_94438 | JGI IMG/M metagenome (GOLD analysis project Ga0129306, IMG submission 94438) | Capybara group fecal microbial communities from Wisconsin, USA - P827 metagenome | ecosystem: Host-associated > Mammals > Digestive system > Large intestine > Fecal | place: USA: Wisconsin... | reverse complement strand
AAGCGGCAACGGCGAACGATTCTATGACATTTATTCACGTCTTTTAAAAGACAGAATTATATTTGTTGACGGAGAAATCAACGATTTAAATGCAGATTTAGTAGTAGCACAAATTCTTTTCCTGGAATCAGAAAATCCGGACAAGGACATCAGCATTTACATCAATTCTCCAGGTGGAAGCGTTACAGCCGGGCTTGCAATTTACGATGCCATGCAGTACGTAAAGTGTGACATTCAGACAATCTGTATCGGTCAGGCCGCAAGCATGGGTGCAATTCTTCTTGCCGGCGGCACAAAAGGCAAGCGATTTGCCCTTCCCTCTTGCCGTGTAATGATTCATCAGCCCCATGGCGGAGTTCAGGGTCAGGAAAGCGATATTGCAGTTCAGGCAAAGGAAATTATCCGCCTTAAAAAACTGTCAATAAAATATCTTGCGGCAAAATGTGGCAAAACAGAAGATGAAGTGGCAAAAGACATGGAACGGGACTTTTTCATGAGTGCGGAAGATGCCCTTGCCTATGGAATCGTGGACAAAGTCATGCCATCCCGCGCGGACTCAAATAAATCGGAGGCAAAATAATGCGTGGATTTCGTAACGACGTTCAGTACTGTTCTTTCTGCGGAAAGCCGGGTGACGAAAAACGCCATCTTGTAGCAGCACCATCAAACAATATTTTCATCTGTGACAAGTGTATCGCAGTCTGTGAGGGAATCTTAGCTCAAAAAGAAAAATCTGTTGACCCAATTGACATGACAGACGTTCCTTCACCTAAAGAATTTAAGGCTTATCTTGATGAATATGTAATCGGCCAGGATTATGCAAAAAAAGCACTTTCCGTAGCCGTTTACAACCATTACAAGCGAATGTCAAAGCTTGACGTAATCAAAACTGACGATGACGTCAAAATTGAAAAATCAAACGTCCTCTTAATTGGTCCTACCGGAAGTGGCAAGACTCTGCTTGCCCGCACTCTGGCAGAAAAGCTCAAGGTTCCATTTGCAATCGCCGATGCCACAACACTGACAGAAGCAGGATATGTCGGTGAAGACGTAGAAAATGTTCTTCTCAAACTTATTAACGCCGCTGACGGTAATATAGCGGCAGCAGAACGAGGAATCGTATTTATCGACGAAATTGACAAAATCGGACGCAAAAGCGAAAACACTTCAATCACGCGTGATGTTTCCGGCGAAGGTGTTCAGCAGGCACTTCTTAAAATTATCGAGGGCACTCAGGCTTCAGTTCCACCGCAGGGCGGCCGCAAGCACCCCAATCAGGAAATGCTTCAGATTGATACATCTAATATTCTTTTCATTCTGGGTGGAGCATTCGTGGGCCTGGACAAAATCATCGAGCAGCGTGTTGCAGCCCACTCCCTCGGATTCGGCTCAAATGTCGGCACAATGGACGAGACTCAGCGCATGGAACTCTTGAACCAGTGCACTCCAGACGATCTCGTAAAATTCGGAATCATTCCGGAACTTATCGGCCGTATGCCGATCTCCGTAGCCCTCAAGGAGCTCACAAAAGCTGATCTTACACGTATTCTCACCGAGCCAAAAAATGCCATCACAAAGCAGTTCAAGGCTTCCTTCGAAATGGACGATTTGGATCTGGACTTTACCCCAGATGCCCTTGACGAAATCGCCGAAACTGCAATCAAGCAGAAGACCGGTGCACGAGGCTTGCGCTCAATCGTAGAAAAACTTTTGATGGATTTAATGTATGAGGCTCCAAGCATCAAGGGCAAAAAGAAACTTACCGTCACGAAAGACATCGTAATCGGCAAAGTAAAGCCTGATCTGGAACAGCTTAAAATACAGCAGCAGACAGCTTAATTTTTTTATCTCTCACAGAGCCAAAGAGAGCACGGAGAGATTCAAATTTAGGAAGCAAAACACCCCAATCTATTTTTATCAAGATAGCAAACTGGGGTGTTTTTTTTATTCCACTGTTAAAAATTCTTTATATGCCTTGTATGCCTGCTCAATGTCTTCTTTTGCAGTAATTTCCCACGGAGCATGCATTGAAAGCACGGCAACTCCCGCATCAAGCACATTCATGCCATACTTTGCGGCAAGGTAAGCTATGGTGCCACCGCCCCCCTGATCAACTTTGCCAAGTTCTGCCATCTGATATTTTACATTTGCCTTATCTAAAAGGCTACGAAGCCTTGCAATGTATTCAGGATTTGCGTCACTTGCCCCGCTTTTTCCCCTGCTTCCTGTGTATTTATTGAAGACGATACCCCCGTTCAGGAAGCTTGCATTTGCCCTGTCAAAAAGGTCTGCGTTCATTGGATCAAAAGCAGCGTTTACATCGCTTGAAAGCATATTGCAGTTAGAAAGACACCTTCTTAACGTAAGGTCAGAATATCCGCCTTGCAGCCGGGCAATAACTTCAGCAACAGAGTTCTCAAAGAAGTGACTTCCCATGCCGGTAGCCCCAACAGAACCGATTTCTTCCTTGTCAACGCAAAGACAGCAGGCGGTTCGTTTAACATCCTGACTTTCAATAATAGCCCTAAAGGAAGCATAAGCGCAGGAACGATCGTCCTGGCCGTAAGCAAGAATCAAAGAGCGGTCAAACCCAAGATCTCGGGCATGACCTGCAGGAACAACCTCAAGCTCAGCCGAACCGAAATCTTCTTCTTCAAAACCATATTTTTCCTTGAGAATCGCAAGAACTGCCTTTTTTACGGAAGGCTCCTCAGTTTTTTTATCATCGCCCTCGCCGTCTTTTGCAGGAATTCCGCTTCCACAAACTAAATCCAGACTCTCTCCGGTAATAAAATCGCTTGCATTTTCTTTCATTTGTTTTTGAGCCAGATGAGGAAGTATATCAGAAATGCAGAAAACAGGATCTCCAAAGTCCTCGCCTACGCATACATTCACAGTGCTTCCGTCCTTTTTGCAGACAACTCCGTGAATAGCCAATGGCAAAGTAACCCACTGATATTTTTTGATTCCGCCATAATAATGGGTGTTAAGGTAAAGAAGGAAATCCTTTTCATAGAGAGGATTCTGTTTGATGTCCAGGCGGGGTGAATCTATGTGAGCACCCAAAATATTCATGCCTTCTTCGACAGGGGCAGAACCAATCACAAAAAGAGCAATTGCCTTATTCATTTTCTGAACATAGACCTTGTCGCCACTTTTAAGGGAAGTACAAGTATACAGATCTTTGAAGCCACATTTTTGAGCCAAAGAAATAATCTGAGACACACACTCGCGCTCAGTCTTTCCGTTATCCAGAAAGTTTTTATAATCGCTTATAAGAGTTTCGTTTTTCATAAACTGATTATAAAATAAAAAAAAAATTTTTTAAAGCTGACGGGGCAATAATTGACAAAACAACTGAATAGTAGTTATAATATTAGCAGTTAAATATCAGCCACTGATATAAACCAAACCTGTTTGCCCACCTTCCACTTAACCGAAAGGCAGACAAAAAAGGAGTATAGCTTATGTCACTGACAAACGAAGAAATCAAAGTTCCAGAAAATCTTGAACAGGAATGCTTCAGCATTTACGGTGGGGTTCTCACCCATTCTAAAAAACAAATCCTTAAAAAACTGATTAAGCACGCTTACCTTGCAGGCACAAGGCAGTATTCACAGGAAAGCGAGGAATAAATTTTCCTCAGTCTAAATCAGCTTACCTTCTCGCTTTATCCGGGTGTTCCTGGTAGAATTTGTTTTTGTCCTCGTACATTGCCTCATCAGCCAGGTGCATGGCAAGCCGCAGATTTTTGCCTTCTCCATCCCAGTGTGAGCCGATTGCAAAGCAGACTTCAGAACCGTAGCATGTTCTTTTCCTGAGTTCGGCAATTTTCTGCTCAAACAGGGCTTTGGAGCAGGCGGGTGCTATCACAACGAATTCATCGCCGCCAGCCCGGTAAACTTCATAACGCTCAAAGACCTCATTAAGAACCTGTCCTGCTTTTTTAAGGAGTTTGTCGCCTTCAGCATGGCCGCCTGTGTCATTGGCCTGCTTGAGGCCGTTCAAATCAGCAAAAATTACGCCGAATGGAGATGTAACAAGCCTTTCACCGCTTACAAATAAATCTACCCGATAGTTCATGGAATTTCGATTGCGAAGGCCGGTAAGAAGGTCAACATTACTCATGAATTCAAGTCTTTCCATGAGATTGTTATTTGCAACTTCAGCAGAAATGAAGAAGGCCGTAAGCTCGATGAATTCTTTTATTTCAACAATACGGTCCACATCAAAATTCGTGATGAAGATATAGCCGATTATTTTTGGTCCCTGTCGCAGGGGAACAAGAACCAGACTCTTAACTTCAGCACCACGAAGAGACTTAGCCCATATTGGATTAACCTCTTCCAGTTTGCCCATATCAACATCATCTTTTACGATAATATTGTTATGGTTTCCCACAGTATCGTACCAGGAATTAATTACTTCATCAGTAAGTTTATCCTTGTAATCATCGATTGTAGCCACGTCATTGCGGAATTTTGCACAGAGGATTGTAGATTTTCCCCGATCCTTATCAACAAGAACAAGGCTGCTGCAGAAAGAATCTGTCTTTTCCTGAATGTCACTGATTACGTTGGTCATGCAGCCACAAAAATCATTAGACTCGCGGAGCTTGATGCAGGACTGAATTACAAAGGAGGCTGAATCCATGGATACGTTTGACATTTTTTCAGATTCCGGGCCTTTTGTAAATTCAAAGAAAAATATGAAATAATGGATGTTGCCTTCATCAACTTCTTTTGAAAGGGGAATATAAGTGCCGTCTGTCCATACACCCATGGATTTTGTATCAACATAGGCATGAAGATGAAGCTTGTGAACTGCACAGCGATAGCAAAAATCCTCGAAATTAGGTTCTTTAGGAATAAGTTCAGAATAAATCATATTGTCATGATAGCCTTCACCCATAATCTTCTTGTAGGCGTTGTTTGCGCGGACAATTCTGATGTCGCCATAGTGACCGTCTCCGATATCTTCAACTGACAGAACTGCGGCCGCCATTTCAATAGAATCAACAATATTCTGAAAATCCATAATATTATTTTAAGGTTGAAATTCAGATTTTGCAACGATTTTTTCTTTATAAATTTCTTTTCTGGCCTTATAATTGAAACATGAAGATTACAGGAAAACAAAAGAGATTTATTAGCCTGCTTATTGCAGCATTTCCAGTTTTTTTTATTTCGTGCGCCGAAAAACAGTCCGATTTACGGCCAGATTTCGTAAAGCAAAACATGAAGCTCGTCTGGTCAGATGAATTTGACGGAGCAAGTCAGGAACCAAACCCGGAATTCTGGGATTACAACACTGGCGGTCATGGCTGGGGTAACGGAGAACGTCAGAATTACACCAAAGACAGAAAAAATTCATACGTCAGTGACGGCACTCTCAAAATCGTGGCCTATAAAAATGAAAGCGGCAAATGGACCAGTGCCCGCCTTGTCTCAAGCTTCAAAAAAAGCTTCACTTACGGCTACATTGAATTTCGTGCAAAACTTCCTGTAGAAAAGGGCTCCTGGCCAGCCCTGTGGATGATGCCACAATTCTCTGCATACGGAAACTGGCCCAGAAGCGGAGAAATAGACGTAATGGAATACGCCACCAGCACCTGGGGCAAAAAAGCCTATGGAACTGTTCACTGCAGGGCAGGTTCCGGCGGAAATGCAGTCAGCAGCGGCTATACAGAAATTTCAAATGCAACAAAATGGCACAACTATGCAGTTTTATGGAAGGAAGACTCAATTCAGTGGTACTTTGACGGAAAGCTAATCAACGAATACAAGAATCCACGGGAACAAAAGGATGCATGGACGTCATGGCCATTCGACAAGGATTTCTACATCATTATGAATGTTGCAATGGGCGGCACACTAGGCGGTGACATTCCTTCAGGCCTTGAAAAATGCCAGATGGAAGTTGATTACGTGAGGGTCTACCAGTAAAACGCCTTGCATGCAAGAGATTTTCATAGTACAATGGTGTTTCTATTGACAAAAACAAATAAAACACCATGGAGTATACTATGTCTGAAAAAATCCCTTACAAAATCTATCTTTCTGAAAACGAACTTCCAAAAGAATGGTATAACGTTCGAGCCGACATGAAAAATAAGCCGGCTCCACTTTTGAATCCTGCAAACGGAAAGCCTCTTACCTTTGAGGATCTTCGTCCGATTTTCTGTGACGAACTGGTCAAACAGGAACTTGACGACACCACGCCATATATCCCGATTCCTGACGCCATCCGCGAATTCTACAAAATGTATCGCCCCGCTCCACTAGTCCGGGCCTACTGTCTTGAAAAAAAACTGGGAACCCCGGCAAAAATTTATTACAAATTCGAAGGAAACAATACGAGCGGCAGCCACAAGCTCAATTCTGCAATCGCCCAGGCCTATTATGCAAAGCAGCAGGGGCTTAAAGGCGTTACAACGGAAACTGGAGCCGGTCAGTGGGGTACAGCCCTTTCCATGGCCTGCTCATACTTCGACCTGGATTGTCAGGTTTACATGGTAAAAGTCTCTTATGAGCAGAAGCCATTCCGACGTGAAGTCATGAGGACTTACGGGGCTTCCGTAACGCCTTCTCCAAGCGAAACTACTGAAGTTGGCAGAAAGATTCTCGCAGAATTTCCAGGTACAGGCGGAAGCTTAGGCTGTGCCATTTCTGAAGCAGTTGAAGCCGCCACAAAGCAGGAAGGCTACCGCTATGTGCTTGGAAGCGTATTGAATCAAGTCCTTTTGCATCAGACCGTCATAGGCCTTGAGACAATGACCGCAATGGACAAATACGGCATCAAGCCAGACGTAATCATAGGATGTGCCGGCGGTGGCTCAAACCTTGGCGGCTTGATTTCTCCTTTTATGGGGCGAAAGCTCCGTGGCGAAGCCGACTATCAGTTTATCGCCGTTGAGCCTTCTTCATGCCCGTCACTCACAAGGGGTTCTTACGTATACGACTTCTGCGACACAGGTCACGTTTGTCCGCTTGCAAAAATGTATACTCTTGGAAGCGAATTCATGCCTTCTCCAAACCATGCAGGTGGTCTGCGATATCACGGCATGAGCTCAATCCTTTCCCAGCTTTACGATGACAAGCTTATGGAAGCCCGTTCCGTTGAGCAGACAGCTGTTTTTGACGCTGCTCAGCAATTCGCCCGTGTTGAAGGAATTCTTCCTGCCCCAGAAAGCAGCCATGCAATTCGCGTAGCCATCGATGAGGCCCTTAAATGCAAGGAAACTGGTGAAGAAAAGACAATTCTTTTCGGTCTTACTGGTACAGGCTACTTCGACATGTACGCTTACAAGGCTTTCAATGACGGCACGATGAGCGACTACATTCCTTCAGACGAGGAAATTGCAAAATCACTCGCAAAAACTCCTAAAATTTAATATAATCAGGGGCATGGAAAACAAAAGGCTCAGTTTTTTACTTCTCACCGTAAGCAGCTTTCTTTTGTTTTCCTGTGCCTCCACGTTTTTTAAGTCTTCTGAATGGCATGAAGCAACAAATCTTTCCCAGATTGAAGGAACCTGGGTCTCTTCTCAGGGTGAATACAGCTACCCCTTCCTTATTGACGGTAAAAAATATCTCCGCTACAGCTGGAGCAAAAGCGACGACACAGAACTCTGGAAGGAATTCGCCGCCTCAAGTAAAATTCCCCTTGAAGATTTATGGGCCCGGAGATTTGCCTTTGCAAGCCAGATCTATTCTTCCAGCCTCAGCAAGGAAACAATTCCAGATTCAGATGTAAACGGAATTGAAACTGGACGCAAATTCTTTCTTTCCGGGGAACGCATTTATTCCCGTGTTGAAGTTTTGATTCCGGAACGGCTGCTTTCCATAAACCTTGCTTTTTTTGTATTGAACAGGGATGCTTCTGCCCTAAAAGAAAACGGCAGCTTTTACCTTACTTCAGAAAAATTTCCTGATCTGACGGCCGATGACACACTTTATTTCAAAATGAAGGAAGCAAGCGAATGAAGCTGAAGAATTTCTTTTCCGCGCTTTTTTTCTGCATTTTCTCCATCTGTTTTTCACAGGAATACGGTCTCGTTCTCGCAGGCGGTGGTGGCAAGGGGGCCTATCAGGCCGGTGTCTGGAAAGCCCTTAACGAATATGGAATCGCTCAAAAAGTAACCGTTATCTCGGGTACAAGTGTCGGCGGACTTAATGCAGCCATGTTTGCCTCAGCTTCTGCACGTGACGCCGAACAAATCTGGATGAACGAAGTAAGCGCAAAACTTACAAAGGATTCAAGGCTCATTTCACAGGAAGGACTTTCTGAACTTCTTGATTCCTTTCCACTAGAAGATTTACATGATTCTCCAGTACAGGTTTACGTTACTGCGGTTCGGGACAGGCTTAAAGCCCTAAAATTTATCAAGTCCAAGCTGCTGGGGGCCGGAGTCGGAAGCTATGCCCATTACTTCAAACTCAACAGGGATTCAAAAAAAGACATGAAGTCCAAGCTTCTGGCAACATCAGCCTTTCCTTTGATTTGTGACTCTGTTTTTGTAAATGACGGTGACGGCGGACATAACTATTCAGATGGCGGCGAAGAAAGTGTCGGCGGTGACAACATTCCGATAAAACCCATAATAACAAATCATCCGAACATAAAGAACATAATCGTCGTTTATCTTTCAGATAAAAATCATGTCTCAAGACGCATTTCCGCCAAAGACTATGACAATATAAACCTGATTGAGATTTTTCCCAGCATTGACATTGACGGCGACGGATTTTTTGAAAGCATTATCGACGGAACCACAAATTTCACACAATCGAGAATCAAACTGCTGCTTCAAAAAGGATATGATGACACGGTTGAATACTTGCAGCGCAAAAAAATTTACCCCGTGTCAGAATATTGGTTCAATTAAGCAGATTAATTACGCTCGTTTCCCAGCAAAGTTCCAATCGGGCGCAGGACAGAAATGTTCTCACAGAAAATTTTGATTATTACCATGAGTGGAACCGCAACAATCAGGCCCAAAAATCCCCAGAGCCAGCCCCACAAAGAAAGGCTCACGAGAATTACAAATGGTGAGATTCCCAAATTTTCACCTTCAATACGAGGCTCAATTACGTTGCCAAGGATTACATTCATTACAAGGACTGAAACAGCCGTAAAGACAACCGGGAACGGCTGTGGATAGCACTGAAGGAAGGCAAAAAGCGTAGTTATTGCCCATGAAATGATTGAACCAAAGGTAGGAACAAAATTCAGGACAAAGGCCAGAAAGGCCCACACCAGAGGAAAGTCAATTCCTGCAATGAGGGTAAAAATAAAGACAAAAATACCTGTAAGCAGGGAAATGAAGAATTTGATTGATATGTAATGGGTTGTATCCCGGGCTACACGATTCATGATGTCATGGATTTTAGAACTGTTCTGATCAGAAAAAGCATGATAAATCTTTTTTTTGGTGAACTTCATTTCCAGCAGAAGAAAAACCGAAAGCAACACTACAAGGAAAGTGCTCTTCATGAATGAAATCAGAAAATTCGTAAAATTAAGGGCAAAATTTCTAAGCAGGGGAAGAATATTAAGCTGGGAGCTAATATTTTCAAAAAGAGTCCTGTCATTATTAAAGTCGAAAAAAAAGGCCAGAAACCCTGAATCTGAATTCTCGGAAAAACTGTTCTGCAAGGCATGATATATGCCCCGGAAGCGCTCCTCGTATTTAGGAAATGAATCAAAAATCGACATGAAACTTGAGGCAAGGATATTCCAGAGAAGAAAAACAATCACAGTAAAAATGACGTAAACAATCAGGATTCCAAGGAACCAGGGAATTCTGAACTTGCTGTTAAGGCGCTTAATGAAAGGATAGAATACAGCTGCAAGAAGCACGGCAAGGGTGACAGGCTTAAGGAAAGTCTCCAAAACCTTAACCATCGTTCCTGCAAGAATAATGCAGATGAAGATGAGAAAATAGAAGATTCCCTTTATAAGCCTGCCGTTTTCCATAAATTCTCAGAAGGAATTGCCCTAAACAGGGACAAAACATTTATTGAAAGCTCTAAAAATTGCAATTTTTAGAGATGACCTTATTTTTTTGCCGGGTGATAGACAGGATCCTTCTTTTGTGATTTTGGAAGGATTTTGTCAAAGCCACAGTAAGGAACAAGCACTTCAGGAATTGAAACCGAACCGTCTGCATTCTGATAGTTTTCGAGGATTGCAAGCATGGCCCGGCCAACAGCGATTGCTGTACCGTTGAGCATGTGAACGTATTTATTTTTACCGTCGTCGTCGTGATATTTTACATTGAGGCGGCGAGCCTGATAGTCAGTACAGTTTGAAGTTGATGTGACTTCGCCGTAATCACCTTCAGGATGAGATTCGTTTGCACGACCCGGCATCCATGCTTCCAGATCCCATTTGCGGTATGCAGGAGCACCAAGGTCGCCGGTACAAGTGTCGACTACGTGGAAAGGCAGACCAAGACCTTCGAAAATTTCTTCTTCAATCAGGCGGAGTTTTTCATGGATTTTGTCAGATTCTTCCGGGAGTGAATATACGAACATTTCAACCTTGTCGAACTGGTGGACACGATAGAGACCTTTTGAGAACTGGCCTGCTCCACCGGCTTCACGACGGAAACAGTGTGAAAGTCCGCAGTAAAAAAGCGGAAGTGAAGATTTGTCAAGAATTTCACCAGAATGATAACCGCCCAAAGTGATTTCGGCAGTGGCTACAAGACATGTGCCTTCTTCTTCGATACAGTAGACGTTTGATTCGTTACCACGTGGATTAAAGCCGATTCCCTGGAGAATTTCCTGTTTTGCAACGTCCGGAGTGATGAAGTGAGTAAAGCCGTGCTTGCGCAAAATGTTGAGGGCATACATGATGAGAGCCTGCTCAAGGAAAACGGCTTCGTTTTTAAGGTAATAGAATTTTGGACCTGAAACTTTTGTGCCTCGGTCAAAGTCAAGGATGTCAAGTTCTTCGCCAAGCTGAACATGATCCTTTGGCTGGAAATCAAATTTGCGTGGTGTGCCCACTTTTTTGACTTCAAGATTCTCGGTGTCAAGCTTGCCGATTGGAGTGTCCGGATGATGCATGTTAGGAATCTGGCGGCCGGCTTCGTCAAGCTTTGCTTCAACCTCTGAAAGTTCCTTTTCGGCAGCAGTTACATCGTCTTTAATTTTTTTGCCTTCTTCGATGTATTTAGAGCGGGTTTCCGGGTCAAGTTTCTGCTTCATGGCAGCCGCATTTTCGTTACGTTTCTGCTGCAGAGCCTGGAGTTTTGTAGTGAGGGCTGTGCGCTCGTCAAAAAGCTTTACGACCAGATCAGCGTCTGCAACCATGTTTCGGTCTGAAATGTTCTTTTTTACTTCGTCAAGATGTTCTTTAATGAATCGATAATCTAACATTTTTTTGTCCTTTTTTGCCTTGAGTCGAGGCGAATTATTTACAATATATTGTACTTTTTTTTTGCTTTTATCTCAACTGATACACTGCATCAACAGTAATTGTTACGGTTGAGCTTCCGCCGGAAACCGGAGTAGATACAGCTTCCTCAGCAAAGGCAGAATCCCCGTTTGCAAGACTGGCCTTTAACATTTTTGTTCGTGGATAGGCATAGTCCGCATGCTCGGAAATTGAAAGTACCCTGCCAAGCCTGGCACCGCTTGCCCCTGCAAGAAGATTGGCAGCTTCCTGAGCCTGGGAAATTGCCAGAGTTCTTGCCTGTTTTTTTGCAATTTCCGTATCAGAAACTCCATAATTGAGGGAAGAAAGCTGATTTGCACCAGATTTAAGGGCCAGGTCAATTACTTCACTAACCTTGTCGATTTTTTTGACAAGAATCTTAATCTGGTTTGTAACACGGTAATCATCGGGAATCTGGCGGCCTGACTTCTGGTCATAGTGGCTTTCCTGATAAACCGAGAAATTCTGGGTTGAAATACAGTCTTTCTGGATTCCTGACTTTATGATTGCTTCCTGAACGGCAGTCATTTTTCTGGCATTTTCTTCTGTTGTTTCTGAGACTTCCTTACCTTTTGTAATGACGGACAGAATGATTGTGGCATTGTCAGCTTCGAGGGTAACTGCCCCTGTACCTGAAACGCTCACGGTCCTTTTGGAATAATTGTCCTGATGAATGGAGCAGGAAACAAGGATAAATGCAGATGCAATGATTGAAATAAATGTTTTTTTCATAATGTCAAAGTTTACCAATATTTTAAGCTTGGGGCAACACGGTAAATATTGAAAAAAGTTGTCATATTTTATTTTTGGATTTACAATTTATATCATGAAAAAATTTATTTTAGCCTTCGCCCTGCTTTTTTCTTTTACTGCAGGCATTTATTCCCAGTCGAGAGCCAACGGCAATGTTGACCAGTCATTTCTGAATGATTTTGTCCACAGGACATGGACTACAGCAGACGGCCTTCCGGGCATGACAATCACCACAATCATGCAGGACAAAACCGGATACATTTACATAGGAACTTACGATGGTCTGGTTCGTTTTGACGGAATTGAATTCGTTAATTTTACGCGAACTGCCGACGAGAAATATGACTTTGTCGCAGTCCGCTCAATCTTTCAGGACTCAAAAGAAAATATCTGGGTCGGCCACAATGATGAAGGCGTCAGCTGCATTAAGCCTAGCGGCGAAATCTTAAAATTCAATACGGACACCGGGCTTCCCCACAATTCAGTACGGGCCATATGCGAAGACTATGACGGAAACATATGGCTGGGAACGGCTTCGGGACTTTGCTACCTTACTCCCGAAAAACAGGTTGTAATTCCAGACGGACTGAAGGAACTTGGCCAGGAAACCATACAGGTTTCACGGCTTTATTGCGATACGGCCGGAAGAATCTGGATTTCTACTGCCATAGCCAACGAACTTTTTGTCTACTCAAACAGAAAGGTCGAAGTTTTTACGGGCATCACAAAAATCAAGAATCCTTCAGTAAATGAAGTCACCCAGGACAGGAGCGGAGCCTTCTGGTTTGGAGTGGCCCCCCATTACGCCGTAAGGATCAAGGACACGGAAGAAACCGTATTCGACATAGGCCACGACCATCAGGACGGAACAGTCGTAAATTCAATCATTCAGGACAACGCAGGAGACATATGGTTTGCTTCTGACAGCGGAATCACGGTACTCCACAACGGCATGTACACTTATTACGACAAGCGCAACGGAATCCCTGACGATTACATCAACGAAATTTTCGAGGATCGTGAAGGAAACATCTGGGTAGCCTACAACCGCGGAGGCATCGAAAAACTGAGCCACGGAAAATTCCGCACGATTACAATGCCCATAGCTATAAACGCAATATGCGAGGACAGGGTCAGAAACGTAACCTGGCTTGGTGCCGATGACGGACTTTACTGCTACAAGGACAACAAATTCATCGAAAACAAGATTACCGAAAGATGCAGGGGTGTCAGAATCCGCCACGTGGGAATGACTGCCGACAATGAGCTTTTGATTTCATGCTATTCACATTTGAGCCAGATACGTGTGCTTCCCAATGACGAAATAAAAATCTGGACGACAAAGGACGGACTTGCAGGCTTAAAGAACCGTGTGGCAATCAAGACTGCAAACGGCGACTATTACCTTGGAACCACACAGGGACTGAGCATCGTAAACCATGAAGACGGCTCATTCACGAACCTGGCCCGGGAAAACGGACTTGAAAATGAATTCATCATGGCCCTTTATGAAAGCGAGAACGGTGAAATCTGGGTCGGCACGGACGGTGGCGGCATCTATATTCTCAAGGACAAGGAAATCGTAAGGCACTACACTACCAGCGACGGACTTGCCGGCAACGTAATCTTCAAGATTTCAAAAATCGGAGACAGCATTTGGGTCACAACGGGAACAGGAATTTCAAAATTCATTGAGCAAAGGAATACTTTCTTCAATTTCAACTCACGCAACGGCCTTGGAACCGACAGTATTTTTCAGATTATCTGCGACTACACCCACACAATCTGGATGACAAGCAACAAGGGCGTTCTTTCCGTCAGTCTTTCTGAAATCGAGGAAGTAATCGACGACAAAAAAGATAAAATTTCTGTAAAATTCTACGGAAACTCAGACGGACTCATAACTGGCGGCGTAACTTCAACTTCAGTCTCAACCCAGGATTCCCTTGGACGAATCTGGTTCACCCTGATTGACGGTTTTGCAATTTACGATCCCGTAAAATCAGGCAAAAACCGCGTGGCTCCAAAAATTGAGATTCAGGAATACACGGTCGACAACACAAGGCACGACTATCACGGCGAAAAAATCATCCTTCAGCCTTCAGCAAAGCGTCTGAGCATCAAATTTACCGGTCTAAGCTTCATTTCTTCAGATCAGATGCGCTTCCGCTACAAGCTGGGCGGCTTCGAGCAGGATTATTCTGACTGGTCAAACTTAAGGAATGTCTCATACACGAACCTCAAGCCGGGAAGCTACGAATTCACTGTAATTTCACAGAACAGCGATGAAGTTGAAAGCCTGCCGACAGAACCAATCGTAATCGTCAAAAAACCCTATATCTGGCAGCAGGTCTGGTTCTGGCCCCTTATCATAGTCATCATAATCGCAGCAGCAGCGCTCATTGTCCTTCACAAATACAGGAGCATGAAGCGATACCAGATTGAGCTGGAGCAGAAAGTCGAGGAGAGAACACGGGATCTAAAGCAGGAAAAAGAAAAGTCAGAAAGCCTTCTGCTGAACATTCTTCCAAAAGAAGTGGCAAAGGAGCTTACGGAGCATCCAAACCAGACAATAGCGAAGAAATTTCCAAACATTACGGTCCTGTTTACGGATATCGTAGGCTTTACCAAAATGAGCGACGGCATGACGGCAGAGGCTGTCGTTACGATGCTTAACAAACTGGTTTCCCTTTTTGACGAGCGGGCGAAGCGTGAGGGAATCGAAAAAATCAAGACTATTGGTGACGCTTACATGGCTGCAACCGGTTTTACAGAAGAAGTTGACCATGAAGGAGCAAACCGCATGGTGCGCTATGCCCAGGGAATCATGGACGACGTAAGGCTTTTCAACGAAAAATCGCCTGTAAAAGTTCAGATTCGTCTTGGAATCAACACGGGAAACCTCGTTGCAGGTGTAATCGGCAAGTCAAAATTCATCTACGACATCTGGGGTGACACCGTAAATGTCGCAAGCCGCATGGAAAGCACAGGAGAAGCGATGAGAATCCATGTCACTGAATCCACCCATGCACAGACAAAAGATGCCTTTGAATACAGCGAGGGCGTAGAAGTTGAAGTCAAGGGCAAGGGCAAGATGAAGACTTACTTTCTGTAAAAAAGCCTGATGATTAAATTTCCATATTGTGATATAGTTTTCTCCTTATAAAAATCGGCTTCCCGATACGGCTATAGGAATTTATATGGAAAAACTTGACGTAAAACTTATCGCCCTGGATTTGGACGACACGCTTTTAAACGATGAGAGACAGATTTCAGACGGAAATGTTTCCGCCCTGCAGCAATGTGCTGAAAAAGGCATTTACGTAGTCTTGTGTTCTGGTCGTGCAGAAGATGCAATTCTTCCTTTTGTACGCAGGCTTGAAATTGCAGGCAAAGAAGCAGGCAAATTTCTCATTGCCATCAACGGCTGCTCTATTTTTGACATGCATAAAAGGCAGCAGATTTTCTGCCGTAAAGTGGAGCCGGAAATTCTCCTTCGGGCAAATCAGATTGCAGAAGAATGGGGACTTAGGAGTGAAGTCTACACTCCAGACACGATTTATTACCGTGAAGAAACTAAATGGACCCGGCTGGACGTCGACTTGTGCGGCTTAAAGGGCAAATCTGTAGAAAACTACACGGAATTTCTAAAGCAGGGCTTTACAAAAATGCTGGTTCCCGGGGAGCCGGAAGAACTTCAGAAATTGCAGAAGGTTCTGAGGGAAGAATTCGGCGGGCGGGCAGTAATTTTTACAAGCAAGCCCTACTTCCTTGAAATTCTTCCGCCAAACTGCGGCAAGGGTGAAGCCATCGAGTGGCTCTCAAAAGAACTTGGCTTTGGAATCGAAAAGACAATGGGATTTGGTGACAGCATGAACGACGAAAGCCTTATCCGCATGGCAGGCTATGGAGTTGCCATGTGCAACGGTCTTGAAGAAATCAAAAAAATCGCCGACTTCGTAACAGATTTGGACAACAATCACGACGGCGTAGGCGATTTCTTGAAAAAGCACGTTCTTTAGTTTTCTTTCTTAATTTTACTTTACCATGGCAAGGAATTCCTCTTCATTTATGATTGGAATTCCGAATTTGGCGGCCTTCTGGTTCTTTGAGGAGCCGGAAGAAGTGTCGTTGGTGACAAGGTAGCTCAAATCTTTTGTAACGCTCGACTTACATGAGCCGCCGGCCTTTTTGACCATGGCCTCTGCATCAGAGCGCTTCATGGTCTTAAGTTCGCCCGTAAAGCAGAAAGACTTTCCTTCAAGGGCTCCGCCCCCAATTTCTTCAAGCTGAATTGTTCCGCTCTGGGTGAGATAAAGCATTTCCTCTTTGTTTTCGGCAAGTCCTTCCGCAAGGATTTTCGCGGTGATCTGGGCAAAGCCGTAAACAGAGGCAATCTGCTCTTCTGTGGCAGAAAGGAGTTTTTCAAGGGTGTTGAAGCCTGAATCAATGAGTTTTTGAACCATGGTTTCGCCGATTCCCTCAATGTCGAAGGCTCCGATAAATACACTCAGGGACATGCGGCGGTGGTTCTGTATGCTCTCGTACACTTTTTTTGCGCCAAGGGAATCTTTCTGGCTTTCGATTGATTCCTCGTTCAAAAAATATGGCACAAGTTTTTCTGCCGTAAGTTTGTAAATGTCAGAAATTGAAGAGACTTCCCTGTTTTTAAAAAGCTCCCGAAGAAGGGTGTCGCCGAAGTCGCGGATGTCAACCACGCTGATCCACTTTTGAAGCTGATGAAGAAGCCGCTTTGAGCAGGATTTGTTGGGACAGTAAAGGCGGCTTCCTTCGTCGCAAAGCTCAGAACCGCAGGCTGCGCACTTTTTGGGAAAGACGATTGCACTTGTTTTCTGCCCTTCTTCTTCTAAAAGAACCCGCTCAATCTTGGGAATGATTTCCCCCCGCTTTACAACAACGACCCGGCTTCCGATTTTGACGCCCAAAGCCCGCATGGTGTCAGGATTTGCAAGACTTGCCCGCTGCACTGTGGTTCCGTTGAGCTGAACTTCGTCAAAAATTGCGACCGGCGTGTAAGTGGCTCCGGATTCGCTCCACTCAACTTCACGCAGGGTTGAGACGGCTTCTTCAAGGGAGAATTTAAAGGCAATCTGCCGGTCAGGGCGGGCCCGGCTTGCGTCGGCAAGATCAATGCGCCTTTCCTTTATTACAAGGCCGTCAATGTCATAGTCCAGGGACTTTCGAACTTCCATAACTTCATCGCGGTATTCGATTACTTGGTCCGGGCTTTTGCAGATTTTAAGTGGCGAAGTGTTGAATCCGCATTTTTTGAGCCAGTTGATTTTGCCCTCTTCGTCATTAAATGGGCTTTCGCCGCCTGTGGCAAGGGCATCGTAGGTCATAAGGCTTAAGTTTTCGCTTCCGCTTCCGTCCTTGCGCTTCATAAGACCGTTGGCGGCGTTGCGACAGTTGGCCTTGTCGGAATAAAACTTTTTATGAACGGTATGGCTCATGATGACTTCGCCACGGACAGCCCCGGTGAAGTCGATTTTGTTGCTGGATTCATCAAAAAGGGCGACCTTGACTCCCTGCATTTTGCGGGCGTTTGCCGTTATGTCATCGCCGATTGTTCCGTCACCGCGGGTAACGGCCCTCTGCAATTCTCCGTGAGAATATTGAAGCTCCAGTGAAGCTCCGTCAAGCTTGTATTCAACCAGATATTCGTCGTAGGCGTGATTTTTTGCCCAGGCCAGAAACTGCTCCGGGTTTGCGGCCTTTTCCTGGCTTCCCATGGGCATGATGTGGCGGATTTTAGCAAAATTGCCGGAATCAGCCCCAACCCGTTGTAAGACAGGATTCTTTGGATCAAGGGATTTTAATTCGTCCCAGAGCCTGTCAAATTCAGCATCGGAAATTTCACCCTCGCCGTTATAGTAGGAGTCCTGATATTTTTTGATTAAAGTTGCAAGCTCATCAATGCGTGCCATATCGAATAAATCTGACATTATAAAATCCTATTTTATTAGACGCAGATATACGCAGATGCACACAGATTTTGTTTTGCCATCTGCGTTCATCTGCGTCAAATTCTTTCAAACATCATTTCGTTGATTACGCGGTTGGCGTCAATGCCCTTCTGCTCAAATCTTGTTTCTGGCCGCCATTCTTGATGTGGAGCATAGCCCTGATAGCGGTTTTTAAGGCCCTCTGTCGCCGTAAGCTGCTCAAGGCCAAATTCGGCATAAGGAAGCCAGTCGGTCACAAAGTAAAGGTAGCCGCCTTTGATGAGTTTTTGAACCATTAAGTCCGTGCGTGGGCGCTGAACAAGTCGGCGCTTAAAGTGGCGTTTTTTTTGCCAGGGATCCGGGAAAAATATGTGGAAAGCAGAAACTGAGCCGTCGGCAAGCTGATTTTTAAGCACTTCCATGGCGTCATGCTCAATTATGCGAAGGTTCTTTAAGCCTCTGTCACGAATTTCACCAAGCAATTTTCCGACACCGGGCTTGTGGACTTCGATTCCGATGTAATTAATCTGGGGATTGTTCTCGGCGATGATTGCCGTGGCCTTTCCCATGCCGAAGCCAATTTCAACGACGACAGGATTTGAGTTTCCGAAGATTTTTTCAAAATCAAGAAGGCTTTCGGTATAAGGAATGCAGAATTCTTGGTGAAGCTCCTCATAGGCCTTTCGTTCGCTGGCGGTAAAATGCCCCTGACGCAGCACGAAAGTGTGGATTTCGCGCCTGATTCCGTCGGATTTTCGCTCACAGGGGGCGTTACGGGGGATTTCCCCCGTAGAAGGGGTAGCGGCCAACGAAGTGGACGCGAGGGGAAGGCCTTCCCCTGCTGAATTAATTGATGATGACTGATTATTGTTCATTACTGTCTTCCCTGAGTTTTTCTTCCGGCATTAAACAGATTACTGCGTTGCCCGGGGTAACATAACAGATTCGCTTGCTTTCCGCAAGTTTGTAGTCCCTGAGAATTTCGCCATTTTCCTTCCATGCGGGCTTGGCCTTTCCCATGAAAAGCAGCTCCCCGGCAGAATCATAAATTGCGATATTTTCGTTGGGATTTTGAAGGAATTCCAGAAAAGTCTGTGCCGTGGAAGTAACCAGCTCTTTTTTGTAATTGACAGAAAAGCGGGCTTCATCCTTGCCTTCGGCGGCATCGTAATAGGTTACGGAATAGCTGCCCTGAGGAATTTCACCGTCATGAGGCGGATTGAGGTTGATTGAGTAAGCGTATTCCCTGTTTATTCCGTTGAAAATTCCGGGATTTGAGACTTCCCATGAATATCCGGACTCTTCGTTGGAAACCGTAAAGCTGTCCGTACGCTGGGCTTCATTTGAAAGCTGCAGAAAAACTGCAAGGCGCAGCTCCGGAGCAGATTCATTGTCCTTAAAGTCAAAAACAGCCGTTCCAAAGGCAGAAGATACGTCAGCCTCTGTATCTGAGCATGAAAAAAAAGAGAAGAATAATGCTGAGAAAATGAGGCAAATGATAAGGCGTCGCATTTAGAAATTGAAAATCAAGTTGATGACTGTCAAGTCCTGGTTGGCGAACTGATTGACGATTGACTCGAACTTGACGTTGAGTTTTTTGCAGGCGTCATCGAGGTAAGAAAGATAATAAAGGCCTAAATCAGTGCTGCCCTGCCCGTCTGGAATTTCGCGGTAGAAATCGATAAGGGAACGTTTGTTTGTGTCGGCGGCCATTTTGTCCTCGATGTTGGCCTTGGCTTCCTGATTTTCGTCACTTTTGTTGAGGACCATGATTTGAAGGCGGCCCTGCTTGCCGATTGCCGTTGAACCGCCGCCCAGTTTCCATGAAAGGGAAACAAGCTCGTGCTTGCGCTTAAGCTCGGCGATAATTTTGGAGCGGACTTCCGGGTCAAAAAGAAGGGCGTCCAAATCTTCGACACCGTTGTAAAGGACTTTGGCTTCTTTTTTAAGGTTGTTGTTCTCGGCGTTGAGGGCAAGCTCCATGAGAAGGATAGAGATGTATTCTGCAACCCGGGACTTTTCCATGTAAATTTGAAGGAGATGGCGGATTGCAATGTTAATCTGAGAAAAGCCTTCTTTGTCCTTGAAAAATTTGAGGATGATGTACCAGTTCATGAGAGAAAGACGGTTAAGGAATTTTTCGGTCATAAGGAGGTAAATGTTGCGCTCTTCAAGGGAATATTCTTTGTTTTCCATGATTGACTTCCAGACCGGGTCAAGGATTTCTTTTTTGGCCTGGCGGATTACAACTTCCTTTTTGGAAATCATGGAGCGGAGCTGCTTGTCTTCGATTTTGGTGCGCTCATCGATGAGCTCGCTTGGATTTGCACGGTTGTGCTTGCGGACACAGTCACACTTGATCAGGTCGGAAAAAACGTTGCGGTCAAACTGCTTGTAAAGGATTGAATAAACCACGACCTTTGCCAGATCCATGACTTCCTGACGGACGGAAACGAATTCTGACATGGAAATTTCGATTTTGGAAATGTAGTCCACCATAATCATGTTCTGAATGGACTGGGGAGAAAATGGATTGAGTGAAATGCCGTATTCTTCAAGGTTATCAGCCAGTCGGATTCGAAGCAACTTTTTTTTGTTGCTGATGAAGTGGGAAGTTCCCTCTTCTGTTAAAATCACTTTTAGTGGCAAATTCAAAATAAATTTTTTTTCAGCTGGCATATATTCTCCCTTCTAGAATGCAACGTTATAATTGTACAACAAGGCACTTGAATTGTAAACTGACAAATTATATTCTTATTCAAATGCTTTTTCGAAAAATTATTATTCCGGCACTCTTAATATTTTCGGCACATTTTTCAGTTTTCTCGCAAAAAAATCCCCAAGGAAAAGCACTTTATGGAGCCGCCCTTTCTTCAAAAGTTGAGTCGACACTTGCAAAGAGCGGATTTTCACCGATTCCCCACTATCTGTCAAAAACCGGCCAGGACAGCTTTGCCTATAACATTATCCTTGACTTTGGCGGAGAAGCGGAACATGAAACAGTCTTCTGCTTTATGCAGGAAGATTATTTTGACCACGAGGAAGAAATTCTGGACTTCCTTAATTACCTTAAAAATCAGGAGCGGCTTTGGAACGCCACGGTTCTTTTTTCGGCCCTGGACAAATTCCCCTTCAAGACCGGCCAGGCCATAAAGGGAACTGAAGTCTTTGCGACGTCCATTGATAATACCGATTCCTGCAGTGCCATTGCAATATCCTTCAGCAAAGAAGAAGGCACGTCAATATACACGGGGAGCAAAAAAAACACAACACCCCTCTGGCTCACCCGTCAGGTTTCAAACGCTTTTTTTGACTCAAAAATTTCCTTTTCTTTCGAAAACAATCTTTCTTCAATATATAGGCTGGGAATCGTCAAGGGACAGGAAAGGCTTTCATATTTCCTTGAAAACAGGATTCCTGCAATCGGCATAAACTTTTCAGAGCCGCAAGAAATTTCTTTTCTCAAAAAATTTGCTGAAAATTTCACCACTCAGGGGACGGACGAATGGGACATTCACTATCTCTACATAAACCGGGGGGGATTTTTCAGGCCTCTTTTTATAGGCGAGCGGACAATCATACTCAGCTGCCTTTCCGTGGGAATTCTTACGATTCTACTGCTCTGCGTATTTTCCTTCATTGGTGAAAACGGTGAAAAGCACAAATACGAATTTATCAAGACAAGCTACATGATTCCCTTTACAATCGGGCTTTCATTCATTTCCCTTGTACTCGGCCAGCATGTCGTAACTTTTCTTTCCTCAATTTTTTCCATAAACCCCATCATTCTTTACGGAATCAAGATAGTCTTCTCAATGATTTTCATTTCTGTCCTTTTTATGGTGCAGGGAATTCTTAAGATTTCAGTAACAGCCTTTATGTACGGCTACCTTCTTCTGGTTGTGGCTATTTTCAATATTTTCCTTTTTTCTAGCCGTGACCTCACACTTTTTGTAATTTTTGTCGCAGAATACATTCTGATTTATCTTTCAAGAAACGCAAAAAGTCTCTTTTCACTGAGTATCTATTTCATACTCATGATGTTGCCCTTTCTGCCATACGGCTTCATAATAATCAGGCGGGCAGAAGACATTGAGCTTACAAAGACAGTCTTTACTACAGCCGGCGGAAACCTTCTGCTCTCAATGGCCATTTTTCCCTTCCAGATTACCTGGCTCAGGATGCTGGTATTTTTAAATGTAAGGGCCGGTATAAAAGGCTATACAATGAAAAAAACAATCCTCAACGGCATCTTTTCAACCATCATCATTCTTTTCTTCATTTCAATAGTGATTTTCCTGATTTCCCACTTTGTTTACAGACCGGACTTCAGGAGCCGCCAAAAGACAGAAACTAAATTCTTCCGCGAAGAAAAATTCACTATGTCGGCAAAATTAAGCAGCGACGAATTCTTAGGCATGAAGACCAACCACATCAAGATTATTTCTGAAGAAGACGCCCTGCGCTATGAGATTCTCCTCAAAGGAAAAAAGGCTTCCCACCCAATCTACGACTCAATTTACAATTATACGATAGCAAGCGACTCAGACGGAAACGACACATACACTTTTATAATTCCTGACTATCCGCCAAAGCAGGTTACGATTGACTACGCGGCTCCTGTAAAGACAAATGCAGTTATTGAAGTCACGGCTTTTTATAAAACCGATAAAGCTGACTCAATAAGAATCGAAAAAAGGGAACTCAAGGCGGAATAATTGAACAAGGTCTTTCTCCACGTTGATTTAGACGCATTTTTCGCCTCCGTCGAGCAGCTCGACCACCCCGAATACCGGGGAAAGCCCGTGATTGTGGGTGGACTTCCCGGAGACAGAAGGAGCGTGGTTTCCACGGCAAGCTACGAGGCCAGGAAATTCGGAGTCCACTCGGCCATGCCCACTTTTCAGGCGGTAAAACTCTGCCCCCATGGAATTTTTTTGCGGGGACGAATGAAGCGCTACCATGAAAAGAGCGAGGAAGTCATGGCGATTTTTAGGGAATATTCGCCTGATATTCAGCAGATTTCAGTCGATGAGGCTTTCATTGATTTGACGGGAACGGAACGGCTCTTTGGCGACCCGGTTGAGACGGCAAAAAGGCTTAAGGCCGAGGTGCTTGAAAAGACAGGTCTTACGGTT
>Ga0129306_1001688_pt1 | contig 23337 bp, 15 predicted proteins | sample P827metagenome_FD_94438 | JGI IMG/M metagenome (GOLD analysis project Ga0129306, IMG submission 94438) | Capybara group fecal microbial communities from Wisconsin, USA - P827 metagenome | ecosystem: Host-associated > Mammals > Digestive system > Large intestine > Fecal | place: USA: Wisconsin... | reverse complement strand
TACCGTTACGCCCTATATCCATGGCATGGGTGAGAATCCGGCTGTTCGCAGGATTTTCGTGGAGCGTGCCCTGGAAAGCTGGGATGCGTTGCAGAATGCAGCTGAAGGCCGGACAGGAGGCATGCCTCATTGAAACTGAACAATTGAAAGAAAAGATAAAACGAAAAGCCCGCATGGTCCAATGCGGGCTTTTCGTTTTGCTGTTTGGTGATAAAAGGTGAAGAAGAAGGATTAGGGGTTTTGTCTTGGCAGATGGTTTCTGGCCATCTTTATTTGCTACACTAATTATAATTATTTGCAATAGAATTGTCAACAGATTAAAGTTATTTATTGATAATATTTACTCATTGTTTTTCTTGACTCATATCTTCCAATACGGCTACCAGGGCAAGCTTGGCTTCTTCCAACCGGTCCAGGTCATAGATGATATCCCGGACCAGAAAATCTTTGGTGCTGACCGTGTTGCTGATACTGTCAATTACTTCGTCCATGCGTTTCAGCACGCCGTATAAAATATCCTTCCGGGTAACGTCACGGTTCAATTCCATAGATGGTACCTCCGGTTTCTTATGACTGATAATTCAAACTATAATAATAACAGTTATTGCTTTTTTATTTTCCGGTCGCTTTTTCCCACTTATTCACGACTTCGTCGCGGTGCCTGCCTGCCCACAGGAAATTGTATTTAATCAGCCTTGTGCCTTTCAGTTCGTCTGCCTGTTTGGGCGGTTTGGCATCGGGGTGGGTGAGGAACTGGTAGGAACCAACAGTCTGACCGATTTCCTGCGCTTTAGCTGTCAGACACCAGTCGATGAACCGCTTGGCTGCCTCCTGATCGGGACCGCCCTTGATCAGAGATACGGCACCCACTTCATATCCGGTGCCTTCCGATGGATGGGTAAGAACCAGGTCTTTCATGCCGCCTTCCCGGAATTTGATGGCATCGTGCAGGAAAGAGATGCCGATCAGGCACTCGCCCTGGCCTGCCATTTTGGCCGGAGCGGAACCGGACTTCTGATAGTTCTTTATCTGTTTGTCCAGTTTCGCCATATATTCCAGCGCGTCTTCTTCACCACGGAGCTGGAACATGGAAGCCAGCAGCGTATAGCCGGTGCCTGAAGATTTGGGGTTGGGCATGACGATCTGTCCCTGGTATTCGGGCTTCAGCAGGTCGTTCCAGCTCTTAGGCGGTTCCAGATTCTTTTCCTTTAACAGTTTGCTGTTTGATGCAAAGCCCAGATAACCTACATAGACCCCGGTCCAGAATCCGTCCCGGTCCCTGAATCGGTCAGGAATTTTGGCTGCGTTGGGAGAAACGTATTTTTCCAGCAGCCCGTCCGCTTTGGCCTGGATCTGGCCGTCTGCCGGCCCACCGAACCAGACGGAAGCCTTCGGCGCTTCTTTTTCCGCTTTCAGCCGTTGCAGGGTTTCCCCGGACGACATACGCACCGCGGTCACTTTGATACCGGTTTCTTTTTCAAAAGCGGCTACATCCGCTGCCATGAAATCTTCTAACGCACCCCAGTAAATCGTCAGCTTCTGGGTGCCGGCGGGCTTGGCAGACCCTTTGTTGTCGCTGCCGCATCCGCTCAGAGAGAACAGTAACAGGCCAGTGAGAGACAAGGCGCAAACAGCATTCAGGTTTCTTTTCATAACACAGACTCCTTTTCCGTTGGATTGTGAGAGTGAAAAAAGAAAAAATAACATATATCTACTTATACAAAATATATCGTAAATCAAATTAATTACTGATTTATATTTATAAGATAATTCTATCAGAAAGCCTGCATTTCGACAATACCATAAAATAAAAAAGGAAAGCAAAACGGCTACGCAAATATTTGCCGCACAAGCTATATTTAAAAACCCTGCTATCAATATTAAGTTTTATTAGCAAGTAAAATTTAAAATCTTATAATAAAAAATAACAAATAACTTGACATTCTTAATAATAATAATTATTATATTAATGGACAGGGAAACCGGTCAGGCCAACTCAAATCCGACCGTTTCCGGTGAAGAGTGTTTTAAAACTTAATACAATGAATAATACAGGTGCCCGCAAGGGCCCAACAGAGAAGTCCGGTGAGAATCCGGCACGGTCCCGCCGCTGTAAGGGGGAGCGAACTTCAAAGATGTCACTGAAACAAAAGGTTTTGGGAAGGCGAAGCGAGCGATGAACCCAAGTCAGAAGAACTGCCTGTATGAACTCCCATTTCTTGACCCGCGAGCGACGGGGAGGAGATGACTGCAAAGCCGTTAACCGGTGGGCAGCTGCCTTCAAACCGTCTTTTCGATAACGAAAAGGCGTTTTTTATTTAGTTTATATAACGGCCTGGACAACCGTCATATAATGATTTGCCATTCTCAAACCTTCCGAATTAACGTGCGCGGTAACACAGCCGGACACTGGGTTACCCGCACGGATCTGAAGGTGAAGGAAGAGGATGAAACGGCAGCGGCAGTGATCACTCTCACACGAGCAGGGCTTTTTTATTGGGTAACATCCATCCGGCAACGGGTGGTTTTACATAGATTCAGCGACCGGGCGCATTTCCCGGAAGGAGAATCAAAAATCTTATGAGGAGGTAAATTGTTTATGGCTGAAGAAACCAACATCGAGCAGTCCAAATCCAAGCCGATGACTGACAAGGAGTTGGAAGAACTTCTGCGTAAGTCCGAACAGAATGCGTCTTACCCGGATGTTCCGTTTGATGAGTTTACAGTCCCCACGCCGGAAGAATGGGTGGCGGCCTGTAACGAACTGTTAAAAGGCAAGCCTTTTGACAAGATGATGTACACCAAAAACTATGAAGGCATTACCTTCGACCCCATTTACACCCTGCGTAAATGGAAAGACATCCTGCCGACGGATGATTATCCTGGCATGGGTGACTACCTGCGCGGAAGCACGGTGAATGGATACGTTCACGAACCCTGGGGTATCGCGCAGGCATGCGATCTCACCGAACCGCAGGAAAACAACGAACTGCTGAAATTTGAAATTTCCAAAGGCAGCACGGTTTACCATGTTCGCGTTGACAGCGCAACCCTGGCCGGCGTTGACGTAAAAGATGCTGAAAAACCCGGTGATAAGGGCGTAAGCCTGACTACCCTGGAAGACATGCACACCATGCTGGACGGACTGGATCTGGAAAAACTGCCGTATATGCTGTATACCGGCGAAGGCTCTGCCCGCCTGCTGGCAATGACGGTAGCCGCTCTGAAAGCTGCCGGCAAAAAGATTGAAAAGCTGCATGGTATTATCGGTGCCGACCCGATCGGTGAGCTGGTAAAGAACGGCAAGACTGCTGAAAGTCTGGACGCCCTGTATGACCAGATGGCCGGCGTTATCAAATGGGCGAAGAAAAACGCTCCCGGCCTTCGCACCATCCTGGTTCGCAGCACCGTGTTCTCCCTGGGCGGAGCGGAAAGCGTTCAGGAAGTTGCTTATACCTATGCGGTAGCGGTTGAATATGTACGCCAGATGATGAAACGCGGTCTGGATATCCATGATATTTCCCAGGCGATCGCCTTCGAATTCAACCAGGGCGCTAACTTCTTCATGGAAATTGCCAAACTGCGCGCGGCCCGTCAGATCTGGGCCAACATCATGAAGGAATTCGGTGCGGAAGAAGCAGACCGTGCTTCCTTCGTACATGGACGTCCGGCGTCTTTCACCAAGACCGTGATCGACCCGTATGTTAACATGCTGCGTAACTGTACCCAGTCTTTCTCCAGTGTTGTTGGCGGCGTTAATACCTTTGAAAATGAGCCCTTTGACGAACTGATCCGCAAAGGCGACACCTTCTCCCGCCGTATCGCCCGCAACATCCACATCATGTTGCAGGAAGAATTCGGCATGCAGGCGCCTATCGATCAGGCCGGCGGCTCCTGGGCCGTTGAAGCGCTGACCAAACAGATTACTGAAAAAATCTGGGCTAAATTCCAGGAAGTAGAAGCAGCAGGCGGCGTGATTGCTGCACTGAAAGACGGCAGCATCCAGAAAGGCATCGCCGATGTCCTGGCTGCCCGCTTCAAAGCGCTGGAACTGCGCAAAGACCGCGCGGTCGGTGTAAACATGTATCCGAACATGACGGAAGAACCGCTGGATCCTCGTCCGGAAAACACCGAAGAAATCAAAAAGATTCTGGTTGCTGCAGTTGAAAAATATGAAGCTGACGTTGACGCAAAAGAAGCGGAAGCAAAACTGGCTGCTGTTAAGGCAGCAGCAGCTGACGTTCTGGTTGACGCGGAAGCGGAAGCATTCGCTGCCGGCGCCACCATCGGCCAGGTTGCCAAAGCTGCTGCCAAAGAAGCCTGCGGCTGCTGCGGCGTAACCGTTGAACCGATTGCTGAACATCACTGGACAGAAAGATTCGAAGCCCTGCGCAGAGATACGGAAGCTTATATTGCCAAGACCGGCAAGAACGTGGAAGTATTCCTGGCCAACATGGGACCGATTCCGCAGCATAAAGCCCGCGCTGACTTCTCCACCAGCTTCCTGCAGGTTGGCGAATTCAACGTACATCTGAACAATGGTTTCCAGGACGACCCCGACAAGCCCAATTCCCGTTGGGAAAAGGCTGCGGCTGCCCTGAAGGCCGGCATCGACGAAGCTGGCACTCCGTATGACTGCGCTGTTATCTGCTCCACCGACGCTACTTATCCGGAAGACGTACCGGGAATGGCTCCGCTGCTGAAAGCTGCCAACCCGACTATGAAACTGTTCCTGGCCGGCGCTCCTGCCAAAGATATGAAACAGACGTATCTGGACGCAGGTGTGGACGACTTCATCAGCGTATCTGCCAACTGCTTTGATATTCTGAAAGACTTGCAGAAGAGGAAGGGGATGATTGAATAATGGCAAATCTGAATCCTGATTTCACCAAGATTAGTTTTCCCGAACACCCTTCCTGCTCCTATGAGGACTGGAAGAAAGGTCTGGAAAAGAAGACCGGTGAAAACTGGGATGCCCTGAAAGGCACAACCCTGGAACGTATCCCGGTTGATCCGCTGTACACTGCTGAAATTTACAAAAAATGCAACCATCTGGATTTCATGAGCGGTATTCCTCCGTTCCTGCGTGGGCCGTACTCCACCATGTACGTATTCCGTCCCTGGACCGTACGTCAGTACGCCGGTTTCTCCACCGCAGAAGAATCCAACGCTTTCTACCGCCGCAACCTGGCAGCCGGTCAGAAAGGTCTGTCTATCGCCTTCGACCTGCCGACGCATCGCGGCTACGACGCGGATAACCCCCGTGTAGTAGGCGACGTTGGTAAGGCAGGCGTATCCGTTTGCTCTATGTTGGACATGAACATCCTGTTCTCCGGCATTCCGCTGGACCAGATGTCCGTATCCATGACCATGAACGGCGCCGTTCTTCCGATTCTGTCCTTCTTCATCGTATCCGGTGAGGAACAGGGCGTAGACAAGAAGATCATGGCCGGTACCATTCAGAACGATATTCTGAAGGAATTCATGGTTCGTAACACCTACATTTATCCGCCTGATATGTCCATGCGTATTATCGGCGACATTTTCGAGTACACCACCAACTACATGCCGAAGTTCAACTCCATTTCCATTTCCGGTTACCACATTCAGGAATGCGGCGCAACCTGCGATCTGGAATTAGGCTACACCCTGGCCGACGGCATGGAATACATCCGCACCGGTGAAAGAGCAGGTCTGAAGGTTGACGCCTTCGCAAAACGTCTGTCCTTCTTCTGGGATATGGGCAAGAACTACTTCATGGAAGTTGCCAAGATGCGTGCGGCCCGTGTACTGTGGGCGAAGATTCTGAAGAGCTTCGGCGCCAAGAATCCAAAATCCATGGCACTGCGTACCCACTCCCAGACTTCCGGCTGGTCCCTCACCGAACAGGATCCGTTCAACAACATCTCCCGTACCTGTATGGAAGCTATGTCCGCGGCACTGGGCCACACCCAGTCCCTGCATACCAACGCACTGGACGAAGCCATCGCGCTGCCGACCGACTTCTCCGCTCGTCTGGCACGTAACACCCAGCTGTACATCCAGGACGAGACCAAAGTCTGCAAGATTATCGATCCGTGGGGCGGCTCCTACTATCTGGAATACCTCACCAACGAGATCATCCGCCGTGCCTGGGCACACATCCAGGAAGTTGAATCCCTGGGCGGTATGGCCAAAGCTATCGCCACCGGTCTGCCGAAGATGCGTATCGAAGAATGCGCGGCCCGTCGTCAGGCTAATATCGACAGCGGCAAGGAAACCATCGTCGGCCTGAACAAATACCGTCTGGCCAAGGAAGACCCGCTGAACGTATTGTCCATCGATAACACCGCCGTTCGTAACGCCCAGATCAAACGTCTGGAAAAACTGCGTGCAGAACGTAATCCGGAAGCCGTTGCCCGCGATCTGGCAGCCCTGACCGCAGCAGCAGAAAGCCGCGAAAACGGCAACCTGCTGGAATGCGCCGTACAGGCAGCCCGCGACCGTGCATCCCTGGGCGAAATCTCCGACGCAATCGAAAAAGTATCCGGTCGTTTCAATGCGGTTATCCACACCGTATCCGGCGTATACAGCAGCGAATTCTCCGGCAACGACGATATGGAAAAAGCCAATGCGCTGGCTAAAGAGTTTGAAAAACTGGAAGGCCGCCGGCCTCGTATCTTCCTGGCTAAAATGGGTCAGGACGGTCATGACCGCGGACAGAAAGTTCTGGCGACCTCCTTCGCTGACATGGGCTGGGACGTTGACGTAGGGCCTCTGTTCCAGACTCCGGAAGAAACCGCGCAGGACGCAGTGGACAACGACGTTCACATGGTAGGCTTCTCCTCCCTGGCTGCCGGTCACAAGACCCTGCTGCCGGCCCTGGTGGAAGAACTTGCCAAACGCGGCCGTGAGGATATTCTGGTAACCATCGGCGGCGTTATCCCCGCACAGGATTACGATTATCTGTACGATCATGGCGCAGCTGCCATCTTCGGGCCTGGTACCAACATTCCGAAGTGCTGCATCAAACTGCTGCAGATGTTAGTAGACCGTGCGAAAGAGGAAGCGGCTCAGGAATAACGGAATTGTAGGGAAGACAGCCTGACCGGCTGTTGACGGACAGTTCCCAAGCGTAAGAAGTATTATGGTGCGTGCCTGCCCCTGTTGTGGTAACGGGGGCAGACAGCCCATTTATTTCATGTATGGGGAACGGGACGCAGAACGCATACGGTCAGCACAGCGTGCCGCATGCCGCATAACCATATATGAAGAAAGTTGAGATGATAATCATGCCTGAAATTCCAAAATCTGATTTACATCCCAGCTGGGTGCCTGAGGATGCAAATGAAAACTTTGCCTGTTCCGTAATGGGTGGCATCGACACGAAAGTTAACGCCAACTCGGAAGAAAAAGTCTATGATCCTAATGCAGTCCGCAGGGTTCCGTTGCGCAGGAAACCCACTCTTGACGAGATTGTAAAGGGCGTAGGCGAAGGCAATCGCGTGATGTTATCCAAAGCGATTACTCTGATCGAAAGTAATGCTCCCAAAGATTTTGATAAGGCCCAGCGTGTATTGCAGGGGCTGCTGCCAAAAACGGGCAAGGCGCTGCGCATCGGTATCACCGGTGTCCCCGGCGCAGGCAAGAGTACGTTTATCGAGGCCTTTGGCCAGCTGCTGTGCAGCATGGGCTACAAAGTGGCCGTTCTGGCCGTTGACCCCACCAGTCCTCTGACCGGCGGTTCCATTCTGGGTGATAAGACCCGTATGCAGAATCTGTCCCGGGAACCGAACTGCTTCATCCGTCCCACGCCTTCAGGCGGAACGTTAGGCGGCGTGGCCCGTAAGAGCCGCGAGACCATGATGCTCTGCGAAGCGGCAGGGTATGACGTAATTCTGGTAGAAACCGTAGGCGTAGGCCAGTCGGAGACGACCGTCCGCAATATGGTAGACTTCTTTATGCTGGTTGTTCTGACCGGCGCAGGCGACGATCTGCAGGGTATCAAAAAAGGTATCATGGAATTGGCCGACGCGATTGTAGTTAACAAAGCGGACGGCGAAAACCTGGCGCGGGCTACCGTGACCCAGGGTGAATACGAACGTATGGTGGAATTCATCCGTCCGGCCACGGAAGGGTGGAAGACCCATGCTTATAAATGTTCCGCTCTGACCCATGACGGCTTGCCCGAACTGTGGGCCGTAATGCGGAAGTTTGAAAAAGAAACGAAAGAATCCGGAGTGTTCCAGAAACGCCGTAAAGCACAGCTTCTTTCCTGGGTACGCGGCATGATTGACGAGCATCTCCATAACCTGTTCTTTAACGATCCTATGATTAAAGGCCGTATCCCGCTGGTTGAACATTCCGTTGTAAACGGGCTGATTTCTCCAAGCCAGGCGGTTACTGAGCTGATCCGCTGCTTCGATATGGACCGGGCGGCCATCAAGCATATGCAGAGCGGCAAGATGTAAAGGTCGTCAGCGCTATCTTACACAAAGGCATATTCACAGCGGCTACCGCCTTAGCTGCTGTGTGATAGTGGACTTCCTGCCGCCTCAGGAAGTCCGAAACCCCGGTGTCCGTAAGGATACCGGGGTTTTTGTACAGTATTCTGCCTGAGAAAAACGAATGCGTGCAAGGTTTCGCAATACTGTGCCGTGTTTGCTGTTTCAAGGACTCATTCGCCTGTGGCTTCGAAACTCGGGGCTTTGCCCCTCAGACAGTCTTTCCAAGGGCGGCTCATTTCGTCTCATGAAATTACGCAACCACGTACAATGTATTGCTCAATCCTTGCACGCTTTACGTTATCTTTATTCCGGATACTCGTTCAGCGGATCCTGGTCTTTGCCGATCAGGGTGAACATATCCGTCGTTTCGCGATTATAGGGCAGCTTGGATTTGATGCGGCCCTGTTCCTGCAGCAGCCGTTCTGCTTCCAGGGGCATGATGTCCATGCGTTTCAGCTTTTTGTACACGGAAGGACGGAAGGCCCGCCATACTTCCAAAATATTATGCAGTACCTGAGCGCTGGGGATTTCGAATTTCTCACGGCCTTCCAGTACCGACTGTACTTTGGCCCGGCGTTCCGCCAGTTCTTCTTCTGCCAGTCCCTCGATGACACGGTCCAGTTCCGCTTCCAGCGGGTTTGCCAGATAGTCCTCAATCATGATTTCCAGTTCGTTGTCGTATGTGATCCTGCGTTCTGCCATAATTAACCTCCCTCTGTCGCTTCATGATGAATAACACTACGGAATATGAAACGAAAATGTTGTACGGATTCAGTCAGTGTTCCCTTAAGACCCAACAATCAAAACGAAAGCTTCGTTCTGATTGGTTACCTTATTTTATCATTTGCAAGAACTATTATCAATAAGAATATTAAAGCTAATAATAAAAATTATCCAAATAATTGAGCGCCTTTCTGCGTCAGTAAGACCGGATTTTTTGAAATATCCTCTTTACAAAATTGTCAAACCGTATTAAAATAACTTTATAAGCAACAAAGGTGTTGCGGATGTTGTATCCGTGCGTCTTTGTTGCTTTTTTGTTTTTCGATTTTTTCGAAAACGCAGCCTGGCAGCCGCAGGGGGAAATGCGAGACAGAGGGGCGAATGCGGCTGTCATTGGGCTGTGTGAGGATCAGTGTTCCAATAAAAAACAGTGGGATTTGCAATAATGACAGACAGGGATTGGCAAATCCCGTAAACAGACAGATAACAGTAAGGGAGTTTCTTCATTATCATGGCATGGGTCAATGAGAATTTCGCCGCGCTGGAAGACAGTTACCTGTTTTCACAGGTGGCGCATAAGGTTGCGGACTTTTCTGCAGCGCATCCGGAGAAGAAAATCATCCGGCTGGGAATCGGTGATGTGACCCTTCCCCTGGTTCCGGTCGTAGTGGAAGCGATGCAGAAAGCTGCGGCGGAGATGGGCGTGAAGGAAACCTTCCGGGGTTACGGTCCGGAGCAAGGTTATGAATTTCTGCATGAAGCGCTGGTGAAGTATTACGTAGGCTTCGGCGTGACATTGGAATCTTCAGAGATTTTTATCAGCGATGGCGCGAAAAGCGATTGCGGCAATATTACGGATATCTTTGACGACGCCAACGTGATTCTGGTTCCGGATCCGGTGTACCCGGTGTATCTGGACACCAACATCATGCGGGGAAGAAAGATCGTATTCATGGAGGGAAGCCCGGAAAACGGATTCCTGCCCATGCCGGATCCGGCCGTGAAGGCGGACATCATCTACCTGTGTTCTCCCAATAATCCGACCGGGGCGGCTTATTCCAAAGCGCAGCTGAAAGAGTGGGTGGCGTATGCCCGGCAAAACGGCGCGGTGATTCTGTACGATGCAGCCTACGAAGCGTTTATCGAAGACGAAGCACTGCCCCGCAGTATTTTCCAGATTGAAGGGGCAAAGGAATGCGCCATCGAATTGTGCTCCCTTTCCAAAACGGCGGGCTTTACCGGTACCCGCTGCGGGTATACCGTAGTGCCTCTGGCATTAAAGCGCAAAACGAAAAACGGTAAAGCAATGTCGTTGAATAAGATGTGGCTGCGGCGGCAGACTACCAAGTTCAACGGGGTTCCTTATATTGTGCAACGGGCCGCGGAAGCGGTGTTTACGCCGGAAGGACAGAAACAGTGCCGGGAAAACCTGGCTTACTATAAAGAGAACGCAAGGCTGATCGGGGCAGCGCTGCAGGAAAAAGGCATCACGTATTACGGGGGAACGAATTCACCGTACATTTGGATGCAGTGCCCCCGGCAGATGAAATCCTGGGAATTTTTTGATTTCCTGTTAGAGAAGCTGGGTATCGTGGGCACGCCCGGTTCCGGGTTCGGAAGCAGCGGCGAGGGTTGGTTCCGCCTCACGGCTTTTGCAGGCAGGGAGGCAACGGAAGAAGCGGCGGAACGGTTCCGTAAACTTCTCTGAGCAGAAATTCTGAAAAGAAACGTTGTTGGATGTAAGCAACAAAGACGTTGTGGGCAGGTGTTTATACCTGCCGGTCTTTGTTGCTTTTTTTTATAAAAAAGAGAGAAAAAGATAAATCAATTCAGGGAGGCAGTCTTTATGTGTGGAATTGTTGGATTTACCGGTATGCAAAGCGCCGCGCCGCTCCTGCTGGACGGTTTGAAAAAGCTGGAATATCGGGGCTATGATTCGGCAGGCATTGCGGTTATGGACGGACAGAAGATTACAGTGAGCAAGGTGACGGGGCGGATCGCGAATTTGTGCGAGAAAACCCGGGACGGGGCAGGCGTGCCCGGGTCGACAGGGATCGGACACACCCGTTGGGCTACCCACGGGGCACCTACGGAAGAAAACGCACACCCCCATCTGAGCAACGACGGACGCTTTGCGGTGGTGCACAACGGCATCATCGAAAACTATATGCAGTTACGGGACGAACTGATCCGTGACGGCTATCATTTTGAAAGCGAAACCGACACGGAAGTCATCGTCCATCTGATTGAAATGTATTACCGGGGCAATATGCGGAAGGCATTGCTGAAGACGACGAACCGCCTGCAGGGATCCTATGCGCTGGGGGTCATCTGCTCGGAAGAACCGGGCAAGATTTACGCGGTGCGGGAAGCCAGCCCGCTGATTCTGGGGGTCGGCATCGGGGAGAACTATTTTGCCTCTGACGTGACAGCGCTGGTGAACCATACCCGCAACGTGATTTATCTGGAAGACGGTGAGTTTGCAGAGCTCTCCTGCGAAACCATCAGGATTTTTGACTGTACCGGTCAGGAAATCAGAAAGAAGGTTACCCGTGTCCTGTGGGATGTACAGGCAGCGGAAAAGGGCGGCTATGAGCATTTCATGCTGAAGGAAATCATGGAGCAGCCCGGCGCGGTGAAGGCTACTATCGCTCCCCGGATTAAAGGGGGAAAGATAATATTCGAAGAACTGGGCTTAACCGCTTCTGAAATCGGGGAGATCCGCAAGATTATCATTACTGCATGCGGCTCGGCCTATTATGCGGGCTGCGCCGGGAAATATGCCATCGAAAAGCTGTGCCGCATTCCAGTGGAAGTGGTGTTGGCCAGCGAACTGCGTTACAGTGATCCGCTCATTGATAAGCAAACGCTGGTTATTGTGATATCCCAGTCCGGGGAAACAGCAGACACCATTGCGGCCCTGAAGGAATGCAAAGCCAAAGGAGCCCGGACCCTGGCGGTCGTCAATGTGGTTGGCAGCACGGTAGCAAAGCTGGCGGATTATACCGTATACACCTGGGCCGGCCCGGAAATTGCCGTGGCCACGACGAAAGGCTATACCACCCAGGTGACGGTGCTGTATTTGCTGGCCGTCTATTTTGCGGGACAGCTGGGGCGTACGGAAGGCGACGAACGAAAACTGCTGACTGCCCTGCAGGCGCTGCCCCGGCAGATCCAGCAGGCATTTGACCTGAACTCGTCGATTCCTGCGCTGGCGAAGAAGTATCACGCCAGCAAATCCCTGTTCTTTATTGGAAGGAACACGGATTACGCCATCGCCCTGGAGGGCGCGCTGAAGATGAAAGAAATATCCTATCTGCATGCGGAAGCCTACGCGGCAGGGGAGTTAAAGCACGGGACCATCGCCCTGATAGAAGAGCACCAGCCTGTCATTGCCCTGTGCGGCAATCCCGCCATCATGGAAAAGACCCTGAGCAACATCGTGGAAGTGAAATCCCGGGGCGCAGAAGTGCTGGCCTTGACCTTCCGGAACAATCAGAAGATCGTTTCCGTGGCGGATGACCTGCTGTTTATCCCGAAGATTGACGCCCTGTTTTCCGCGGTGGTGGAAATTGTACCGTTGCAGCTGCTGGCCTATTACGTTGCAAAGGAAAACGGCTGCGACATTGATAAGCCAAAGAACCTGGCCAAGTCGGTCACGGTAGAATAGAAAGGAGAGAAGAACATGGTTAATGTCCCGAAATTATTTGGCAGTCTTACATTTAATGAACGGGTGATGAAGGACCGGCTTCCGGCCAAGACTTTCCGCACGTTCCGCAAAATGGTGGAGGAAGGCCTGCCCCTGACCCGGGAGCTGGCCGATATGATGGCTTACGCCATGAAAGACTGGGCACTGGAAAACGGCTGCACCCATTTCACCCACTGGTTCCAGCCTATGACGGGGATTACGGCGGAAAAGCACGACAGCTTTATCGCCCCGGCAGCGGACGGCCGGGTCATCATGGACTTCTCCGGGAAAGATCTGATCCAGAGCGAGCCGGACGCGTCCAGCTTCCCGTCCGGCGGTCTGCGCGCCACCTTTGAAGCCCGCGGCTACACTGCCTGGGATCCTACGAGCTATGCGTTTATCAAAGACGACTGTTTGTATATTCCTACCGCGTTCTGTTCCTACACCGGGGATGTGCTGGACAAGAAGACCCCGCTTTTGCGTTCCATAGCCATATTAAGCGAAGCGGCCAAACGGTTGCTGGCTATTCTCGGAATACATACTGAAAAAGTCATCACCAACGTGGGCCCGGAACAGGAGTATTTTCTGGTAGACAAGGCCATGTGGGAAAAACGGAAGGACCTGGTCTTTGCGGGCCGCACCCTGTTCGGGGCCAAGCCGCCCAAAGGACAGGAGATGGAAGACCATTATTTCGGTGCCATCAAGCCCAAGGTGAAAGCCTTTATGGCAGAACTGGACGAAGAATTGTGGAAGCTGGGCATTCCGGCCAAAACGGAGCACAACGAAGTGGCTCCTGCCCAGCATGAGCTGGCGCCCGTTTATACTTCCGTGAATCTGGCCTGCGACTACAACCAGCTGACCATGGAGTTCATGAAACGCATCGCCTTAAAGCACGACATGGTCTGCCTGCTCCACGAAAAGCCCTTTGACGGTGTGAACGGCAGCGGCAAGCACAACAACTGGTCGCTCTCCACGCTGGAAGGGAAAAACCTGCTGGATCCCGGCATCGATGCCTATCACAACAACCAGTTCCTGCTGTTCCTGGCGGCCATCATCAAAGGTATCGATGAATATCAGGACGTGCTGCGCGGCACCGTGGCCAGCGCGGGTAACGATCACCGGCTGGGCGCCAACGAAGCGCCGCCGGCCATCGTCAGCATCTTCCTGGGCACGGAACTCACCGGGGTGCTGGAAGCCATTGCCTCCGGGCAGGAGTATAAAACCAACGGCCATATCCAGATGAAGCTCAGCGGCAACACCCTGGCCGCGGTGAGCAAAGATAACACGGACCGCAACCGTACCTCTCCCTTTGCCTTTACCGGCAACAAGTTTGAATTCCGTATGGCAGGTTCCCAGGCCAGCCTGGCCTGTCCCAACGCCTACCTGAACACCATCGTGGCGGAAGAGCTGGAATGGGTGGCGGATAAACTGGAAGGCACCGCGCCGGAAGAACTGGACGCCGCCGTGAAAAAACTGGTAAAAGAAATCTATCTGGATCACAAGCGCATCGTGTTCAACGGCAACGGTTACACCGATGCCTGGGTGGAAGAAGCGGCGAAGCGCGGGCTGTTTAACAATAAATCCACGCCGGAGGCCCTAGCCTGCATGACCAGCAAAAAGAACGTGGATCTGGTGGTGAAGCACGGCATCTTTACCAAAACGGAAGTGCTGTCCCGTTGCGAAATCCAGTATGAACTGTACAACAAGACTCTGAACATCGAAGCCCTGACCATGCTTGATATGCTGCATAAAGACCTGCTGCCGGCTGCCAAAAAATATCTGAAAGATTTGTCCGAAACCGCCCTGAACGAGAAAGCGCTGGGGCTGAAACCGGACGTGGCATTTTTGAAAAAGCTGCAGGAAGCCACGGTGGCTATGTATAAAGATGGCGAAACCCTGGCGAAAGAACTGGTCAAAGCGGAAGCCATCGAAGATCAGAAAAAGGCCAGCGCCGTATATCACAACAAAGTGCTGGCTGCCATGGAAGCACTGCGTAAGAGCGGCGACGGGGTGGAAGTGCTGCTGGGTAAGGAGTACCTGCCCTATCCGACCTACGGTGACCTGCTGTTCGGCATTAACAGCTGAACATAGCATCACAATAAAGACTCTCTCTTACATTCTATTTTTTCCTTTGTCTGGACAATGCTGCCGGGCAGACGCATCCCGGCAGTGTTGTCACTTTTTTTGCTTTCCCGGACTAACAAAAAGTAACGCCCTTGCTCTTGAAATACAGAGCAAAGGCGTTTTTTAATTGATTTTCTATTTCGCGTCAATCGTCGAAATCCCCATAGTCACTTCTTCCAGCACATCCAGCAGCATGCGAACGGTATCCAGGGAGGTGAGCATTACCACATTGTTCTGGGCTGCTACCCGGCGGATGGCCACGCCGTCGCCGTAGTGGACGCCGGAGAGGATGGCCCGGGTATTGATGACGTAACTTACGTAGCCGGCGCGAATCGAGTCCAGTATCTCTTCGCTGCCCTCGCTGGGTTTGTGCCGTATCCGGGTGCGGATGCCGTGCTCCCGCAGCACTTCCCCTGTCAGGGTGCTGGCTTCAATGTTGAACCCCATGTTGTAGAAGCGCCGGATCAGCGGGATGGTTTCTTCCTTGTCTTCGTCTGCCACGCTGACAACGATGGCGCCGTAATTTTTAAGGGTCAGGCCGGAGGCAATAAGGGCCTTGAAAGCGGCCCGGTGCAGCTTATCGTCGTAGCCGATGGCTTCCCCGGTGGACTTCATTTCCGGTGAAAGGTAGGCGTCCATGCCCCGGAGCTTGGAAAAAGAGAAGGCAGGACACTTTACGTAGTACCGGGTCTTCTCTTTCGGATACCGTTCGGTGATGCCCTGTTCCCGCAGGGACACGCCTAAAATAGCCAGGGTGCCAATGTCCGCCAGACTGTAACCGGTGGCTTTGGATAAGAAGGGGACGGTCCGGGAAGAACGTGGGTTTACTTCAATAATATAGACCTGTTCGTTGGCGTCCACGATGAACTGAATGTTGAACAGCCCTTTGATGCCGATGCCCAAACCAAGCTTCTCCGTATAATCCAATATGGTTTCCTTCACCTTTTCGGACAGGCTGTAGGAAGGATATACGCTGATGGAATCACCGGAATGGACGCCGGTCCGTTCTACCAGTTCCATGATGCCGGGCACGAACACGTGCTCCCCGTCGCAGACCGCATCCACTTCCACTTCCTTGCCCCGGATGTATTTATCCACTAAGACGGGTTTGTCTTCGTCCACTTCTACCGCGGTTTTCAGATAGTCGCGCATATCTTTTTCCTTGCCCACAATCTGCATGGCCCGGCCGCCCAGTACAAAGCTGGGGCGTACCAGGACGGGATACCCGATGCGGCGGGCCGCTTCCATGCCGGCCTCGATACTGGTGACGGCTTCGCCCCGGGGCTGAGGGATGTGCAGGGACAGCAGCAGCTTTTCAAACAGGTCCCGGTTCTCCGCACGGTCGATGGCATCGCAGTCCGTGCCGATAATCTTCACGCCCCGTTCCTTCAGCGGATCCGCCAGGTTGATGGCCGTTTGTCCGCCTAAAGTGGCAATGACGCCCTCCGGCTGTTCCAGTTCGATGATGTTCATCACGTCTTCCGGGCAGAGGGGCTCGAAGTACAGTTTGTCGGAGCAGGTGTAGTCGGTGGAGACCGTTTCCGGATTGTTGTTGATGATGATGGCTTCGTAACCTGCTTTCTGGATGGTCTGCACCGCATGGACGGTGGAGTAGTCGAACTCTACGCCCTGGCCGATACGGATAGGCCCGGAACCCAGCACTACGATTTTCTTTTTGTCCGAAACACGGGACTCGTTTTCTTCTTCGTAGGTAGAATAGAAGTAGGGGATATAGCTTTCGAATTCGGAGGCGCAGGTATCAATCATTTTATACACAGGCTTGATACCGTTTTGCTGCCTCAAATTAAAGATTTCTGTTTCCGTTTTGTTCCACAGCAGGCCGATTTCTTTATCGGAGAAGCCGTGTTTCTTGGCGACCCACAGTGTGGGGATGTCATCGGGGTGGTTGCGGATTTCGTTTTCCATTGCCACGATATTCCGGATTTTACGGAGGAAAAACCGGTCGATGGCTGTCTGTCTTGCAATGCTGTCCACTTCGCAGCCCAGACGGAACAGTTGGGCGATGGCGTAGATTCGGTCGTCCGTGCCGATGCGGATGTACGCAAGGAGTTCTTCCCGGCTCATGGTATCGAACTTGCGCAGATGAATATGAAAAGCGCCGATTTCCAGGGAACGGATGCCTTTCAGCAGGCTTTCCTCAAAGGTCCGGCCGATGCTCATCACTTCCCCGGTGGCTTTCATCTGGGTGGACAGGGCGTTGTTGGCGTCGGCGAATTTATCGAAGGGGAAGCGGGGCAGCTTGGTCACTACGTAATCCAGCGCGGGTTCAAAGGAGGCGGGGGTGTTGGCAATCTGTATCTCGTCCAAGGTCATGCCGATGCCGATTTTGGCGGAGACCCGGGCGATAGGATAGCCGCTGGCCTTGGAGGCCAGGGCTGAGGAACGGGATACACGGGGGTTGACTTCGATTAAATAATACTGGAAGGAGTTGGGGTCCAGGGCGAACTGGACGTTGCACCCGCCTTCGATTTTCAGTGCCCGGATGATTTTCAGGGCGCTGTCCCGAAGCATGTGGTATTCCTTGTTGGTCAGGGTCTGGGACGGGCAGACCACGATGGAATCGCCGGTGTGGATGCCCACCGGGTCCAGGTTCTCCATGTTGCAGATGGTGATGGCGGTATCGTTCTTATCCCGCATCACTTCATATTCGATTTCCTTGAAGCCTTTGATGCTTTTTTCAATCAGCACTTCCCGGACGGGAGAAAGTTCCAGGGCATGTTTCATCAAAGGCACGAAATCTGTTTCGTTGTCAGCAAAGCCACCGCCGGTGCCGCCCAGGGTGAAGGCAGGGCGCAGGATGACCGGGTAACCAATCTTTTCCGCGACTTTGAGTCCGTCTTCCACGGTACCTGCGATATCGGAGGGCAGTACCGGTTCCCCTAAGGACTCGCAGAGTTCCTTGAACAGTTCCCGATCTTCCGCCTGTTCGATGGAATGGCTGTCCGTTCCCAGCAGTTCTACCCGGCACTCGGCCAGGATGCCTTTCTTTTCCAGCTGCATGGCCAGGTTCAGGCCCGTCTGGCCGCCGATGCCAGGCAGGATGGCGTCGGGCCGCTCGAAGCGGATGATCTTGGCGATGTATTCCAGGGTCAGGGGCTCCATGTACACTTTGTCGGCCATGCTGGTATCAGTCATGATGGTGGCCGGGTTGGAATTGCAGAGAATGACCTGATAGCCTTCTTCTTTCAGGGCCAGACAGGCCTGGGTGCCTGCATAGTCAAACTCGGCAGCCTGCCCGATGACGATGGGGCCGGAGCCGATGACAAGCACCTTTTTAATATCTGTTCTTTTAGGCATGGTGCGTACCTCCTTCCTCCATCATGTGGATAAAGCGGTCGAAGAGGTAGGCGCTGTCCTGGGGGCCGGGGGCGCTTTCCGGATGGTACTGGACGCTGAACACCCGGTCTTTTTCGCATTTCACACCTTCTACCGTCTGGTCCAGCAGGTTCACGTGGGTTACCTTCAGGGGCGTATGGCGCAGACTGTCCTTGTCCACCGCGTAGGAATGATTCTGGGAGGTGATTTCGATTTTGCCGGTCTCCAGATTTTTCACCGGATGGTTGCCGCCCCGGTGGCCGAACTTCAGCTTGTAGGTTCTGGCGCCGTAGGCCAGGGAGATAATCTGGTGGCCCAGGCAGATGCCGAAGATGGGAACGGTTCCCAGCAGCTGCCGGATGGTTTCGATGGTCTGGGGAACGTCCGTAGGATCCCCGGGCCCGTTGGAAATGAAGACTCCGTCCGGTTGCAGTGACCGGATCGTTTCTGCCGTGGTATCCCAGGGGACGACCGTCACGCTGCAGTCCCGCTTGTTCAGGGAACGGACGATGTTCTGCTTCATGCCGCAGTCGATGGCGGCCACATGGAAACGCGCCTGCTCTGCCGGGAATTCCTCCGGGGCTTTCCGGCTTACCCGGGAAACGGCATCGGTGGGGAGACTGCTTTCCTTCAATAGTTGCAGTCCTTTTTCCCGCGGGGTGGCGGCATCGGTGACCAGCGCCCTGCGGCTGCCGAAGTCTCGGATGCTCCGGTTCAGTTTACGGGTGTCCACGCCACAGACGCCGACAATACCGTATTTCTTCATAACCTCCCCCAGGGTCGCCGCGCTGCGGAAGTTGGAAGGCTCGTCATTGTACTCCCGTACGATCAGCGCCCCGATACTGGGGTGCGCAGACTCGTAATCTTCTTCTGCCATACCGTAGTTGCCGATGAGAGGGTAGGTCATTACCACGGCCTGGTCCGTGTAGGAGGGATCCGATAGGATCTCCTGATAGCCCACCATGGAAGTATTGAAGACGATTTCCAGTACTTTGTCCCCGGTTGCGCCGAAGCCATAGCCGTAGTACTCCTGCCCGTCTTCCAGAAGGATCTTCCGGTTGAAGTTGATTGCCATAATAGTTGCCTCGTTTTCATTTCAAAAAAATAAAGGCGCTCCTTTCCGAACACAAATTGCACGGCAAAGAACGCCTTTGTTATCTATAAAATTGTAACACTGTTACCGGGGCTTTGTCAAATATATCATGAATAAAAATTCATTTTCTGTTTTTCTTTTTTCCCGTTTCCTTTTCGTGTATCTCTGCGCTGGCAATCACGGCTTTGGCCACTGCCTTCAGGGAAAGTCGCCGATCCATGCTGAGCTTTTGCATGGCCTGGAAGGCATCTTTTTCTGTAAATTTATACTGATCCATCAGAATACCCTTGGCCCGGTCCAGCAGCTTCCGGGTTTCCAAATCGTCCTTTGCCTTGTCCAGTGCGGCGTTTAACCGCTGGAACGCAGCAAACCGGCTTATGGCGATCTCAATGGCGGGAAACAGTTCCTCTTCCCGGACCGGTTTTACCAGATAGGCAAACACGCCGGAGTTGGTTGCTTCCTGTACGATTTCCAGCTGGCTGTAGGCTGTGAGCAGAAGAACCGGGGCCAGTTTTGCCTCCCCGATGAGTTTGGCGGCTTCCAGTCCGTCCATCTCCGGCATTTTCACATCCATGATGACCAGATCCGGCCGGTATTTCTCCGCAAGGCTAACCGCTATTTTTCCGTTCTCCGCTTCGCTGATAACGGTGTGTCCGGCTTCTTCCAGCATTTCCCGCAGATCCAGGCGTAATAAGGCTTCATCGTCTGCAATCAGTATCTTTAACGGTTTCACTTCAACTTCCCCTCCATTACATATGAATGACTACCCTGGCCACGGTGCCGTTTCCGTCGGTACGCGGCTCCAGGTTGAAAGTTCCCTTTAAATCGGACTGCACGACTGTCTGAACGATCTTCAGGCCAAGACTCTTGGTCTTCTGCAGGTCAAAACCGGGAGGCAGGCCTACGCCGTCATCTTTCACCAGTAACAGTAAGCGGTCTGTGGTTTCCTTTTTGGCGTTGCCGCTGTATTGCGCTGCATCTGTTGCCCTGCCGGGAAGTTTGTCCGGCTCTTCGGCGCTTTCGTCCAGCCGGCAGATGGCAGCTGTCAGTGTTCCCTTTTTCCGGTTTTCGAACCCGTGCTCCAGCGCGTTCTGTAACAGCTCGTTCAGCACGAGGGCCAGGCTGGCCGCCTGCTGGGAAGGAAGCCGCAGGTTGTCTGCGGAGAACTTCATTTCCAGTTCCAGGTCCGGCGTTTTCATACTGCTCATAACCGTGCGGAAAACACCGTTGCCCAGTTCGTTGATGTCCACCAGTTCCGTGCCCTGCCCGGAAAGATACTCATGTACCAGTGCGATGCTGCTGATCCGGTTGATGGAGTCCCGAAGCACGTCTTTTGTTTCTTCCGAAGCCGCCCTGCGCTGTTCCAACCTCAGCAGGCTGGCGATGGTCTGGAGGTTGTTCTTTACCCGGTGATGAATCTCTCGGATCACCGCTGCCTTTACCCGAAGTTCTTCATCTTTCAGCTTCAGCTGGGTGACGTCTTCGATGACCACGATGATCCGTTCTATGCTTCCTGCCGCATGCAGCGGGATAAAACGGAAATCCAGGAACAGTCCTTTTTGCTGCAGCTCCTGTTCTTCGGCCGTGCCTGTGTACAATACGTTGCCAATGCCGTTCCAGTTGATTTCTTCACTGCTGGTTCGCCGGCCCACCAGATGCCCGACGCCCAGCACACGGTAAATATGCCGGGCCGCATTATTGGCTGCAAGTATCAGCCCGTCACGGGCGTTCACCAGTACCAGCCCGTCGATACTGGACAGGCGGCGGTAGCAGCTGTTAGATGCATAGTCTGTTTTACTGCCGTGCAGGAAATCCATGGTGGCGTCCCAAAACACTACGTCGGCTTCCCGGTCTTCAAAGGCTGCGGCGGCGAAGCAGCGGTTGTAACCGTCGCAGATCGGATAGACCTTCAGCCGTGCGAACTGGCCCGGCGCAACTTCCCGGAACCCTTCGGTGACGGTATTTTCTGTCAGTGCCTGGGTCATCAGCGGTTCGTCCGCAGCACGTGTCATTTCTTCCGGTTCCGTGTTTTCCGAACGGGTCAGGGGTTCCGCCTGTTCGAAGACACTTAAAAAGCAGATATCCTCTGACGATTTTGCTTTGTTTTTTCCCGATGGCGTAGTGGCGGCAGAGCAAAGCTGCCGGCTGCGGTTCAGGGGCAGGATCAGTGAAATCTTAGCCTGGGCCAGGTCAGCGGCCAGGCCAAGATTGCTGCGCATGCCGTCCAGGATATTCCATTGTTCCTGTGTAAGTAGTAAAGTCATACTTTTAATTCCGTTCCATTTCAAGATTTTTGTAAGGTTTACTGTTTATATTATAACATAAATGTCGATGACAGGGAGCGCTGACGGGTTTCATTCCCCGCACCAGAATGGAAACGGTTTTGGCTCCGGTATATCCATCGGATAGTTATTGTCAAAGCAGCCGCTGCAGATGGGAAGGCCCTTTACCATTTCCGGCAGGGCTTTCAGGTCCAGATAGCCCAGGGAATCCGCGCCCAACATCCGGCAGATTCCGTCCATGGAAAGGCGGTTGGCGATCAGTTCCTCTTCGGATGGGACGTCCGTGCCGAAGTAGCAGGGGTGGCGGAAGGGCGGAGAACTGATGCGGACGTGCACTTCTGAGGCTCCGGCATCTTTCAGCATCTGTACCAGGTTTTTCATGGTGGTGCCCCGGACGATGGAGTCATCCACCAGTACGATGCGTTTTCCCTTTACCGTTGCGGCCAATACGCTGAGCTTCAGATGTACGCCGCTTTCCCGTTCTGCCTGGGAGGGTTTGATGAAGGTTCTGCCGATGTATGAGTTCTTATAAAATGCGAAGCCAAAAGGAATGCCTGACTCTAAGGCAAAGCCTTTGGCGGCAGGCAGACCGGATTCCGGCACGCCGGTCACCAGGTCGGCTGCTATGGGGTGGGACCGGGCCAAAGCTCTTCCGGCGGCGATACGGGCGTCATATACGTTGATGCCGTCCAGTCTGCTGTCCAGTCGGGCAAAATAGATATATTCAAAGATGCAGTGGGCGCATCTTCCCGTTTGCAGGGAACGGTCCGATTCTATGCCTTTTTCCGACAGGGTAACCATTTCCCCCGGTTCCACATCGCGGATGAATTCCGCATCCACGGCGGACAGGGCGCAGCTTTCCGAAGCCAGTATGTACGCCTGGCCCCGTTTCCCCAGGCAAAGAGGCTTTAAGCCGTAGGGATCCCGCAGCCCAATCAGTTTCTGGGGGCTCATGATGACCAGCGCATAAGACCCGGATAATTTCCGGGCGGTAGCCAGCACCGCTTCCTGTATCGTTTGGGTATGGACGCGTTCTCTGGCAAGGTAAAAGGCGATGACTTCCGAATCAGTGGTGGTGTGGAACACGGCACCGTTCCGGACCAGCTCCCATTTCAGGTCGGCCGTGTTTACCAGGTTCCCGTTGTGGGCTAACGCCAGCGTCCCTTTTATATAGGAAATGGCCAGCGGCTGGGCGTTCTCCGGACGGGAACCGCCGGTGGTGGAGTAACGCACATGTCCGATGCCCAGATTACCCGGCAGGTTTTCCAGACTGTTTTCATGGAAGACTTCACTGACAAGCCCGGCGTTCTTGCGACAGTGATAATTACCCGCCGGCCCGCTCGTATCGGAGGTTACGATGCCGCAGGCTTCCTGTCCCCGGTGCTGCAGCGCCGTGAGCCCGTAATAGATGGAATGGACTACACTGCCGCCCTCCGGATCCAAAATACCGAAAACGCCGCATTCTTCTTTCGCTTTATCCATGTTGCACGCTTCTTTCTGTCCGAAAACCGTCCGCAAACTGACAGGCTATCCGCCTTGCGGTTTCTGCTGCCTGCAAACGCGGCTGTCCGCAAAAATAAAAAAGCAGGCAAAGGCGCGAGGTCT
>Ga0129306_1001687_pt1 | contig 23351 bp, 22 predicted proteins | sample P827metagenome_FD_94438 | JGI IMG/M metagenome (GOLD analysis project Ga0129306, IMG submission 94438) | Capybara group fecal microbial communities from Wisconsin, USA - P827 metagenome | ecosystem: Host-associated > Mammals > Digestive system > Large intestine > Fecal | place: USA: Wisconsin... | reverse complement strand
TTATAAAAATGCTTAAAATGGCTCGATCTTATAGTTCTTGACTTCCCCTTCAATAACAACACCATCTTTGGATTTGACTATATTCAATCCTGATAAGCTGTCACAGGAGCATAAGATATCCTGTTCAGGGTGTGTTCCAGGAACTATTCCACAGTCCAATCTAACGTTTTCACCAACAGACAATACCATTTTAAGACGTTTTGATGATGGGTGATCCTTTGGAAGGACAAGTATAGGTGACTCTATATCCCTTGTAAGATAAGCAAGAGACCTTATTCCCTTTTCATACTTTTCACCTAAATTAAAGGAGGAAACAGCTATTAAATCATCTTCTTCAAGATATTGGACAATCTCATCACTGTCTGGAGTTCCTATAAAAAGCATCTTATCCTCTCCAGCCTTAACTATTCCAACCATACCGCTTTCACCAAGCAAAAACAGTATTTCATCCTTTGTAAACTTGATTTCTGTTTCCATGATAATCCCACATAATCGATTTAATAATCTAAATCAAAATCAAACCTAAAATAATCTCAATAATCAAAAAAAGTATAATAATTCAATAAAAAAAGTTAAAGAGCAAATTAATATTTACTCTTAACACTTAAAATAGCAATAGGTTTATTCTTGTGCTTCTACATTGTCACTTTGACATGAAGGACAGATAATCTTTTTACCTAATCCTTTAAAGTCATTTCCACAATCTAAGCATTTATATTTCTTTGTTTTCAATTTTTTCATTGAAAGTTCAGCCATTGGGCCTCCAGAACTACACATAATATCACCTTTTATTAAAACAGTCAAATAGAAATTTTAACTATTGTTAATAAGTAATTGTTTATATGTTCATTTTAGTATTTATTATTTTATATTTGAAACTAAATAATTAAAAATTAGTCATAATATTTCATCAATTGTCTTGATTCTTCTGTTGATTCAAACTCATCAATGAATTCCTTTAAATCCTTGATAAACTCTTCTTTTCTTTTATCTAAGTCTTCAATAGATGAATAATCCTTTTTAATGGTTAAATTCATTAGGATATCATCGGTTTCAAGAGAAATTTGAGGAAAATTCTTGCTAAAAATAGCTTGATCATTAGATTCGTCAAGGCTGTCTAAAGGATTGAAATCATCATTTGATATTAAATTGTCAAAATCATTAAACTCAATGGAATCATCATCAAAGATAGGTTTGCTGTTTTCCAATTCCTTTTTGAATTCTTCAAATTCTTTCCTGAAATCAATATGCTCTTTTTCCATAAAAATCAAATAAATAAAAATAAATGAATAAGTAAAAAAGTAAAAAAATAAAGAAATTAAAAAAAGATAATTAAAATCAATTATCTTCCTAGCTCTTGGTGAGCTTTTGCCAAGTGTCCTGCAGATATTGCTGCAATTAAGGACAATTCACCAGCCATAACAGTTGAAATGACAATTTCAGCAAATTTGTTTACCTTGCCTGATCCTGCACAATCGATTATCTGCAATCCTTCATTTGCAGTTTCAAGCCTTGTTCCACCACCAATGGTAGCGATAGGCAAATCAGGCATGTTTACAGAGAAGTATAAGTCTCCATCCCTGTCCTCTGCAGTTGTAATTCCTAATGAACCTTCTACAACATGTGCTTCATCCTGACCGGTTGCTAAGAATATCGCTCCAATCATATTTGCAAAGTGAGCATTGAATGCCATGCTTCCTGCTGCAGCGGAACCAATCAAGTTTTTAGCGGTATTTACCTCTTCAATTGCCTTTGCAGTTGTCTTAAGCTTTGCTCTGACAATAGCTTCAGGTATTAAAATGTCTGCAACAACAGTTTTTCCTCTTCCTTCAACTATATTGATTGCTGCAGGTTTTTTGTCAACACAAAGGTTTCCGCTTAAAGCCAAAGCATGAACTCCTAAATCCTCATGCAATTTAGCCAATACCTTTTCTGTTGCAATGGTAACCATGTTCATGCCCATACTGTCTCCTGTTGAGTAAACGAAACGAGGATAAACATAATTTCCCACAATGATGATAGGATCTATCTTAACCAATTTCCCATGGCTTGTTGTGGATTCTGCGATTCCCTTAAGCTCATCAAACTTGTCTTCAAACCATTGCTTTACCTTTACAGCTTCAACGATTGAATCGGTTTTGATTGCAGGAGCTCTTGTCATCTTATCGCCAATAACCCTTGCATTAGCTCCTCCAGCTGCAGTGATGGCTGAACAGCCCCTATTTACTGAAGCCAATAATGCACCTTCAGATGTTGCAAGTGGCACAAAGAAATCATCTTTTGCATATTCTCCATTGACTTTTAGGGGACCTGCAACTCCAATAGGTATTTGCACTGTTCCTATAGGGTTTTCGATATTCTTTGCAAATGCAAGTTCCATATCCAAAGTGTAATCAGCCATTTTTTCAAGCTTGCAATTGGAATGTCTTTCTATAAACTCCCTTCTAATGTCTAAAGCCTCTGTTGCATTTTCAGTAAACTTGTCAATTTGATAAAGCTTCATTTCACCAGCCAATAACTTTTCAATGATTTCTTCTTTATCCATATTATCACCAGAAAAATAGTTTTCTTATAAAAATAGAGTTTCTGTAAATTTTAATTTTCAGATTGTAAATTTTGATTTATTATAAAATAAAAAAAGATGGAGAGATTATTCTCCACGAACTTCTTTAATATATTCCACGATTTCAGAAGGTTTTGTAGCTACTTTTACACCAGCAGCCGCCAAAGCTTCCATTTTGCTTTTTGCAGTACCTGAGTTACCAGCAATGATAGCTCCTGCGTGACCCATTCTTTTTCCAGGCGGTGCAGAAAGACCTGCAATGTAAGCTACAACAGGTTTTGTAATGTTGTCCTTGATGTATTCAGCTGCAGCCTCTTCAGCCCCTCCACCGATTTCACCAATCAATACGATTTCTTTTGTATCAGGGTCGTTTTCGAACATATCCAATACTTCAATGTATGGGGTACCGATAACAGGGTCTCCTCCAATACCTACGCAAGTGCTTTGTCCAATTCCTGCACGGGTTAATTGGCTTGCAATCTCATAAGTCAATGTACCACTTCTGGAAATGACTCCAACGTCTCCTTCAGAGAAGATATGGGTTGGCATAATACCAAGCTTTCCCACTTTAGGAGAGATTACACCCGGAGTGTTTGGTCCAATAACAGTGACGCCTTTTGCTTTAGCATAAGCCATGATCTCCATAGTGTCATGAATAGGGATGTGTTCAGTGATTATAATAACCAAATCCAAATGATCAATGGATTCAAATGCAGCATCCTTTGCAAATGGTGCTGGTACGAATATGATTGATGCATTTACATCTACATTTTCCTTAGCTTCTTCAATAGAATCAAAAACAGGAACTCCACAAACCTCTTGACCGCCTTTACCTGGAGTTACACCTGCTACAATCTTTGTATTGTATTTTATCATCTGTTCAGTGTGGAATTGACCTTGTTTTCCAGTAATTCCTTGAACTAAACATTTTGTATTTTCATTCAATATTATCATATGAACCACAATCGAAATTTTAAATAATTTTTAATGTATGTAAATTTAATTAAGTTTAAATCAAGATAATAACTATATAAATTTTATATAAATTATTAATCACTATTATATATAGTTTTTAAATATTAAATAGTTATTCATTATTTGATTATTAAAAAAATGCTAAAATAACAATTGAAAAAATAGTGAAAAAACTAATGTAATTTTAATTAATGTAACAACTAATTAAATAAGTTTTAAAAATAAAAATATTAAAAATATCAAGTGTTAAATTAATTAAAATGATACTTAACCTAAAATTCTTGTTTTGTTTTCAAATGGTATAGATAAATCTATCATATTTCCATTCATTAATGCAGTTACAGATACCAAGACGCTTCCTGGAAGCACATTGCATGCAGTATGCCTCTTTACGAGATAGGTGTTTTTATTTCCTAATGCCGCTCCAATCATTGCACTTGCAACAACTGCTATCTGTTCCAGTTCATTGACTGAAACAACCACAACAGGATCATCCGTATCATCAGGTGAGACATATCCGACTCCCGGAATATCAGTTCTTGTGCCTATCCTATCGCTTAGGCCTGTGACTGCTTTCATGCCACTGGCAGCTTCTATGGCAGAATTAGCAACATCCGCTACAAATGATTCGCCACCATAAGTGTCAAAGGCCATAATAATGGCATCTTGATAGTCACCTTCTTCAAGGTTCGCTTCTGCATAGGAGATTCCTTCCCCTCCTTTATCAGGGTCTTGTGATATTCCAGCTACATCTCCCAAATCCTCTGCATTATTTCTTAATATCTCTACAATACCCGCATTGACAGTTTCCAATAGCTCATCCTCAACAAATGCAGTGATTACAACATCATCTCCAGTGACATTTGTTAAAGCTGCCTTTCTTGCTCCCAATTCCAAAAGTTTAGGAATGTCCTTTTCAATGTTTTCAACTAATGAATCGGAAACGGAAACATCATTGCTTGAAATATCTGCACCAATAGCTACAACTTTCATAATATCAATTAATATCTTTTGCTTTTATAGTTAATATCTTTAATTATTTAATTCAGAAATTAAAAAACATATAAATTTATAAAATCAATGTAAATCAATATAAATCAGCTAAAAATCAATTAAGTATTTAATTAAATAAGTTAAATATATTAGTAGATAAAAATTAAAATCAAAAAGTGATAAAAAAAAAATAATGTTTTTTAGATGGGGTAAACAGCGTGTACAGTGAAACTAAAATTGCTATTCCAATTTTCCAAAGGAACAAGGAAGACATCTTGAAAGTTGCTAACGATTGCATAATAAAAGGTGCAGACATTCTTGAGCTTAGAATAGATGGCATGGATAATCCTAACCCTAAGATTGTTAAGGAAATCATAGAAGAGATCAATTTCCCAACAATAGCAACCAATAGAACCTCTAAGGAAGGAGGATCATTTAGAGGAAGCGAAGAGGAAAGAATAGCTATTCTTAGAGAATGCTGTGATGTGGCTGATTATGTTGATGTGGAACTCCAAACAGATAGAGAACTCATTGAATCAATTACAGAAACTGGAGTCACTTCAATCATTTCCTATCATAACTTCAAGCAAACTCCTGATTTGGACATACTAATGGACATTGTAATCCAGGAAAAGCAACTTGGAGACATTGCAAAGATAGCAGTTATGCCTAATACATTAGAGGATACATTGACAATTTTACCTTTATTATCTCACTTCGATAACGTTGTAGCTATTTCCATGGGAGAATTAGGAAGTTATACAAGGGTTATTGCATCCAAATTCAATGCACCATTCACTTTTGCTGTAGTGAATGACAATACAGCTCCTGGACAAATAGACATCGATACAATGAAATCATTGATGAACAGTGATCTAATCAATACCGATGATTTGAAATAATTCATCATTTACTTTTTTTATAAAAATTTAATTTAAAAATAGCAATGCTATAAAATTTATAAAAGCTTTTTTTAAAAAATATTATTTAAAAATAGATAAAATTGATATAAAATAAGATACTTGTTTTAAAAAATATTAATTTAAAAATAGATAAAATTGATATAGAATTAAGATACTTGTTTTAAAAAATATTATTTAAAAATAGATAAAATTGATATAAAATAAGATACTTGTTTTAAAAAAATAAAAAAAGAATTAAGAGAATAAATCTCTTAATTAAACTAATTTTGATTTAATTTCCAATTATTTAACGACTCTTAAAGTTTTAGTAACTTTCTTAGCAGTGTAATACTTGGTTTGGTAAGGAGTAAGAACAACTTTGTGTTTTCCTACTTTCTGCTTAATCTTCAAGCTTGCGATTCCTTTCTTATTGGTTTTGATAGTGTAAGTCTTGTACTTTTTACCAGTGTAGATTCTCACTTTAACCTTTACAGCAGAAAGGACCTTTTTGCTTTTAGTGCTTGTTACCTTAACTTTAAAGTATTTGCCTTTTTTAACTTTTAAAGCTGTAGGAGCAATCTTAATAGGAGATTTGCTAACTTTAATCTGACTTGTTACAGCTTTAGCAGTGTATCCTTTATCATAATCGCTGACAACAACTTTATAAGTTCCAGGTTTTAAAGTTGCTTTAAATTGAACAAAACCTTTTGCATCGCTGACACCGGTATAATTATAGTACTTGTTTTTGGAAATGTAAAGCTTAATGTTCATTGTACCGGAGTGGATTGGCTTATTGGTCTTAGTGTTGATCAATTTGATTTTGAAAACCCTGCCAGATTTATAGTAGGTAGATACTTTTGGAGCTGAAAATTTAGCTGGAGCTGTTTTTACAGTCAAGTATCTTGTAATTTGACCAGACTTATAGTTGTTATCAATGGATTGATAAACAATCTTATGCTTTCCAACAGACAAAGGAGTGCTTACGTAAACGTTTCCGTTCTTATTGGTTTTACCGACGAAGTCTGTGTATTTGGAACCTGTGTAAATCCTTACCCAAACATAAGCATTTGCCACTGCCTTACCAGTTTTCTTGTCTTTTAATTTTACTATAGCTGCATAATCAGAGTTATAGTAAATGGTTCTGTTGGAAGCAGTTACAGTAGCATCTCTTTGTGTAACATTCAATTTAACTTTAGCATCACTGCAATTTAAGCTATCTCCAGTGGTTTTAAGAGTTAAATTATAGACATTAGCAGTTAAATTCAAGTCTGGGCTGGTATACCATCCAGTTTCATTGGTTACTCCATCTCTAACTGCATTGATATTGGAAGCATTTATCATAAATTGAACATTAGCAAATTTGATTGGTGCATTATACTTGTCAGAGAACAATTGGAAAGTATAATGTAAAAGATTGCCGTATTCACCTGTAAGGTCTTTTGCTATGATTCTTGCTTCTATTGGATTAACAGTGATTTCAGTCTTATTGTTTAATTGATAAAATCCGCTGGTTGTGAATGTAGCGTTATAAGTGCCTGCAGGAAGTGAGGTAAAGTTATAATAAAGCGCAATTTGATCGATATTCAAACTCATCATTGTATCATTAAATACAAAGATACCATTTTCATCAGTCATGAAAGATTTGGAAGTAGATAATGATGTTCCTCTTTCAGTGATTGAATAGAACCAGAATCCAGTAAGAGTAACATTTTCATTAGCTATTGGATTACCTGCACCATCAACTAATTGGAATGTGAAATTTCCAAATTGGTAATCAGCCTTATATCCATCATCAACAGGAACAATAAATAATTCCTTGAAAGCAACTAAATTGATTGTTTTGTTGGTTTCATTTAAAGTGTCATTTGCATAAATGATCACTAATTGAGCTTTATATAATGTATTGTTGAAATCAATAGGAACAGTTAACTCAAGGGAGTAATTTCCTTCTGTACCATTTAAATTGAAGTTATCCTGATCAATATTAACAGTGACATTTTCAGTTCCATTATCATATATTACAATCAATATTAAATCCTCTTTAGTAACTGTTAAGTTAGTAACATTGTTAATGGTACTGTTTTCACCGGTTTCTTCATTAGTAACATTTACAATTTGAGAATTGGTTATTGAAAATGGAATTGTTATTGTTTTATTGGAATCATTAACTTTAATTGTGTCATTGGCAGTAATTGTATTGTTTTCAACAATATGCAATTCAAATGTAATCTGGGATTCTTCACAATTATCATTACCTTTATACTTAATGAGAATGATATAATTACCTATCTCTTTTGTGAAATTAGTTAACTTAATACCATTGGTTACATTATTTCCACCAGTGATATTTTTAAAGCTATATTCTGTTTCATTAACAGTAACATTCAATCTGCTTACATCGACATTAAGAGTCTTATTGCAATCAACAAGGATTGTGAAAGGAATTATTACATCCTCATCTATTTGAACCTTTGCAGTGGTTGCATTGAATCTTGTACCAGTTTTAGTAATGTTTAAGTTAATGGTTTTATTAGATTCAGTGTAATTTTTATCTCCAATGGTACTGTTTAGGAATTGGATTTTAATCAAATATTCACCGACTCCCAATTGATTCAAGACAATTTGAGATTCGTTGTTTATGCTGAAACCTACTGTACTGTTAAAGTCCCCTTCATCAGTAGCATTCATGTAATACACTTTAAAATTGCTTTTATTAGTATCATTAATAGGGTTACCATCATTATCAGTAAGATTAAAATTAATCTTAATGGTATCTCCATAGGTGTATTCCTTATCTTCTGCATCAATGGTAGTGTTGATGGAATCCTCAACTGAGTCTTCTCCACCTTCATCGCCATCTCCGCTTGTATCAGGATCATCAGGGACAGTTTGCTCTCCTTCGGATAAGGTTTCAACATCATTTAAATTGTTATCAACATCCCCAATAACACTGACATCATCTATTGCCATATCCTGAGAAATTACATCAGCATCGCTTGCAGCAGATACTGAACTCATTGCCAATAATAGGAACAATGACATCAATGAAATCAAAAGGACATGTGATTTCTTAAATTTCATAGATTTTGTATCCTCCTTAAAAATTTTGAGTCAAATACATAAATTCTTATAAATATCAGAATGTAATTCATATAATTTAAAGTGATTTCACCCATTTTAGTTTCTATTTTTTAAATTGAATATGAAATATTCAATATAATTATATACAATATATAATTTTTTTATAATAATATATATCATTTTTGTTTTAATTTAACTAAATTAAGATTTAATATTTTTAAAAAAAACTTGATATGCAATAATATGCATTTCAACTATTTGAACTTCCAGAATAGATAAAATTATAAGAAATAATGTTATAAATACTATATGCTATAAATAATGTAGACAAACAACGCTTTAATTTATTAGGTGATAAATTGAAAGAATTCAAACTTAAATCTCCATATAAGCCACTTGGTGACCAGCCACAAGCAATTGAATCCCTTGTAAACGGCATAAAGAAGGGATTCCATGAGCAGACACTATTAGGTGTTACCGGTTCCGGAAAGACCTATACAATGGCTAACATCATTGAAAAGGTCCAAAAGCCAACATTGATCATATCACACAACAAGACATTGGCAGCCCAATTATACGAAGAGTTCAAGGTCTTTTTCCCAGAAAATGCTGTAGAATACTTTGTCAGCTATTATGATTACTACCAGCCTGAAGCTTACGTGCCAAGAACAGACACATTCATTGACAAAGAGGCATCAATCAATGAAGAGATAGACATAATGAGGCATTCAGCCACCCAATCCCTTTTGTCCCGTGATGATGTGATTGTAGTGAGCAGTGTAAGCTGCATCTATGGTATAGGTTCACCTGAGGATTATGGAGAATTTGCATTTTCCATCGCTGTAGGAGATATCTACGAACGTAGCGACATTTTAAGAAAGCTTATTTTCATGCAATATGAGAGAAATGACATTGCATTTGAAAGAGGTCAATTCAGGGTAAGGGGAGATGTCATTGAAATCAATCCGGTTCATGGAACACCTCCAATAAGAATTGAGCTTTTCGGAGATGAAATAGATGCTATTAGTTTGATTGACCCTGTTACAGGCAAAAAGGAAGAGCCTCTTCAAAGGTACATGATATTTCCAGCTAAGCACTTCGTTGTAGGTGCTGACAGAATGGATCAAGCTTTAAAGGACATCAATGATGAGCTTGAAAGCAGACTTAGAGAGTTGAATCTCAATGGAAAATATGTTGAAGCCCAAAGATTGGAGCAAAGAACCCGTTTCGATATAGAAATGCTTCAGGAAATGGGTTACTGTCCTGGAATTGAAAACTATTCCATGCATTTATCAGGAAGGAATTGGGGAGATATGCCTTATTCATTGCTTAAGTACTTCCCAGATGATTACTTGACTATCATTGACGAATCCCACGTGACAGTTCCGCAGATTAGGGGAATGTACAATGGGGACAGGTCAAGAAAGGAAACCCTTGTGCAATATGGATTCAGATTGCCTTCTGCAAAGGAAAACAGGCCACTGAGATTTGATGAGTTTGAAGCCATTCAAAATCAGGTTCTTTATGTATCCGCTACTCCAGGACCTTATGAAATGTCAAGAAGCCAGAACATCGTAGAGCAAATCATTAGGCCAACAGGTCTTGTAGACCCTAAAATCACAATCAGGCCAGTTCAAGGCCAAGTTGAGGACTTGCTTAAGGAAGTCAGGAAGAAAGTGGCTAAAGACCAAAGGATTCTTGTAACAACATTGACAAAGAGAATGGCAGAAGACTTGACAGATTACTATGCCAGAATAGGAATCAAGGTAAGGTACCTTCACTCTGAAATCGATACATTGGAGAGAGTGGAGATCATCGACGATTTAAGGCGTGGAGAGTTTGATGTTCTTGTAGGTGTAAATTTGCTTAGAGAAGGGCTTGACCTACCTGAAGTTGGACTTGTTGCTATTTTAGATGCAGATAAGGAAGGATTCCTAAGGTCCGAAACATCCCTTATCCAAACAATAGGAAGAGCTGCAAGGAATGTGGATGGTGAAGTTCTCATGTATGTTGATGACATGACAGATTCAGTCAAGAATGCTGTTGACATCACTAACAAGAGAAGAAAGCTTCAAATGGCATACAATGAAAAGTATAACATCACTCCTCAGTCAACATACAGGACTCTTAAGGACAAGAAGATGTCAACCAAGAAGACTCCTTCAAGAGATGACCTCAAGGGCATGCCTAAGGATGAGCTTAAGTTATTGATCAAGGACTTGGAGGCAGAAATGAAAGAGGCAGCTAACGATTTGGACTTTGAAAGAGCAGCTGTCTTAAGAGATCAAATAGTTGCATTGAAGAGTATTAAAAAGTTCTAAAATAATCAATAATTTGAAAAAATAGGCTAAAATAAGTTATAAATAATTTATTAAAAAATTTAAATAAAAAAAGAGTTGTAGGAAAATCCTACGACTTAATTTTCTTCTTTTTCCAATGCTTCTATGACAGTATGTCTGAATACAAGAACAGCTTCATCATCAGGATTTAATTCCAATGCATTGTCCAAGCATTTTAAAGCATCTGCATTCTGATTCAATTGACTTAATACCATTCCCTTGTATTTCCAATAGACCGGATTATGAGGGTCTGCATTCACTGCCTTATCAAAGCATGAATCCGCTTCATTGAAACGATTTACAGCAAACAATGTCATTCCCTTTAAGAACCAGGTTTTCTCATTTTCAAAGTCAAGTTCCAATGATCTGTCAAAACATTCAATAGCTTCATCTGTTTGACCTAAAAGACCTAAAGTACTTGCTTTCATATTCCAAGCTTCAGGACGTCTTTTATCTGCCTTTAATGCAGCTTGATAAGCATCTAATGCTTCTTCATACTTGTTTTCTTTTCTTAATTGATTTCCTTTCTCCATCAATTCATCGAATTCCATAGAATCACCTGAATAAGAATAATTTATAAAAATATTAAACTAAAATTTATTATTTTTACTTATTTTATGTTATGTTAACATGTGTTAATAAAATTTATCATAACGGCGTAATATTTTTTAAAAATAGAAAAAAGAGTTTAAATAAAAAAATGGTAAAAAAATAGCATTTAATTGAACATTAAAAAAAGAATAAAAAGAATAAAAAAATAAGTAATTTATTCCTTTGGAATTAAAATACGGCCTCTTACAGGAGGTTCACTCATTGTAACAAACTTATAAACTTCCTTATTGATTTGATGTTGATAATAGATTATATCAATCATATCATCTGTTACTTCATTTATCTTAATGAATTTCCTAAGTCTTGGTTCATCAAAAGGATTATCTATTTCTATTTCATCTCCAGGGCTGTAATTGTTTTCCAAATGATTATCCAATATTTCTTGAGCGGAAATCATTTTATCTCTTATTTCCTCTCCTTTTAATTCACCTAATAGGAATTCCTGGTCTAAATCGAATGTTAAATATTCATATTGATCATTGAATTTTAAATTGCTTCCTGTTTTCATAGTCATGTTATCACTCAAGTCTACAATATATATTATATTGGCTAAGTTTATAAATTTTTATGAAATTAAGAAAATGAGAAAATGAAAATGAATGAAAATTTAAGAAAAATAGAATAAAAAAATTAAAAAATAATTAAAAAAAATTAAAAAATAAAAAAATAATTAGAATAAATTAATTGATCACGAATTAATTTATTCATAAGCGCTTACAGAACGAGTTGCCCTTTTAAATTCATCAAACAAATGGTCTATTTCATCATCTGACTCAGTATCAACTTGAGAAATGTTGAGAACCAATTCTTCAGACAACTTATCTAAACCTTTAATAATTGAATTTAAGACAATAACCTTGTTCTTAAGCTCGTCCTCTACTTTTGTACTGTATTCAGTACTTAATTCAAGAATATTATATCCTGCATTCAATTGGTTGTAGAATGTTTCATGAGAATCATCAACAACTCTCTTGAATCTGGAATAAGTCAATTGAGGAGGAGCGAATCTCTTTTCAATTAGCTCCATTGTATTTTTCTCTTTTTTAGGATAAATTCTTTCCAATTCATTGAACTGTTTCTCATAGAATTTAAATACTGAAATTACTCCTTCGCTATTTTCACTGATTGTTTCTTCTTCAATTTTAACTTCTTTTACATCATTTGATTTGATATTTGATTTAATCTCTTCAGCGATTGCTTTCCTATATTTATATAATGGCTCAGGTTCAGTTGCAACCATTATGGATCTGAATATGGATACGAAGTAGAAAAGAACTGCAGCTTCAAATGCAACAAATCTGACTTGTGAAAAGCCTATGCCTAAAATTCCAATTATCCAAGGAATCTCGTAGAGAATTCCCTCTAGATACCAGGTTTTATTTGGTGCAGTTTTACCTTTATAGATCAAACCAAGACCATTGAATAATGGAATGAATGAAATTAAGACCCATAAGGAATTGATGATGCTATCAATCTTTTCATCCAAGCTTGTTTCAACAATATTGGATTGATCCAATTGCTTTTGAAGTGTATAATCTACCATAAAGCTTCTGACAATGGAAACGATTGATGCTAAAGTACCAAAAATGAACATTGGAGTTGATACAGCAAGATTTGGCAAAGTCAACAATCCTAAAATAAGAGGCAATTCATAAAGTATTCCCTCTGCAAACCATTGAGCATTTGCATATTTGTTTCCAATATAGACAAATCCTAAACCATTAAAGAATGGAATAAAGGATATCAATACCCATAAAGAGCTTGTAATCTTTTGAAAAATAGTACGTGTCATAACCCCCACCTACAAAATTCTTTCAAAATTGCTTTTTTAATTAAATATTTAATTAAATTTCAGTTTCTATTAGTTTCTAATGTATTTGTCAGGACATTTTCATATCCTAAAGTTACTATAATATTTTTAGTATATAAGGTTTTGTATTTATTTTTCAAAAATGTATACTTTTTTTGAAATTCTTAAAAAAATAATGAAAAAACTATCAAATTTTTAAAATTCCTAAAAACTTTAAATAAATATATAATGAATAAAACAATAATTTTAATTAGGGAATAAAAATCAGGAAAGCAATTCAAATAATAAATACCGGGGAATATTATGAGTTTATATCAAAATAGCAGGGTTAATTTCTTTTTATCAATACTGATAATAATCGATTTGATCTTGATTACACTAACATTGATCTCCAATGTTGGAGAGAACATGTACTATAGCATAATTGTCTTTGACACCGCTTTATGCATTATCTTGCTTATAGAATTCTTTACAAGACTTTTCAATGCAGAGAATAAAAAGCAGTTTTTCCTTAAGAATTGGACAGAACTGATAGCTGCAATCCCATTTGATTTAATCATGTTACCATTTGTATTGAATTATGCTCGTTTCTTAAGGCTACTCAGGGTATTGAAATTCATCAAGGTCATTGCCCTATTTTCACAATTCTTTGAAACTATCGATGTTTTCCTAAAGAAGACTCATTTAGATGAGATATTTGGCATGACCCTTCTCGTTGTACTTGCATCCACCCTCGGATTATATCTCTTTGATCCAAGCATAAACAGCTTGTTTGACAGCCTATGGTTCGTTCTTTCAACAATTACAACAGTTGGTTACGGTGACATCCTGCCACAATCAGGCGTTGGAAAGATGATAGGTTTAATTATCCTGATTGTCGGAGTATTGATATTCAGTACAGTTACAGGGGCTATAGCATCTTACTTTGCAAGAAGGATATTGATTAATGAAGACTTCAACATTACAGAAAATGACGATAACATTGAACTTCTAAAAGAGGATTTAAGTTTCAACAAGAAAAATTTAAATGAAGTCCATAGCAAAGTAAATAAAATAGACCATGATGTAGATTATCTAAAAAATGAATTAAATGAGTTAAAAGAGTTAAATAAACAATTAAAAGAAGAAATTGAAATTTTAAATGAAAACTTGAAGAAATAAAAAAGAAAAAACTATTTCTAAAAGAAAAAAGGATTATTTACTTATAATCCTTTACTGAATTTATCAGATTATCCATATTTGAGAACAATTCCTTTAGGTCCTTCTCTGATTTTTCATTGTCACCATCATGAATGATAAGCTCTTCTATAAGATTATTCATCTCATCATTGATTGATTCCATGATGCTGATTTTATCCTTAACGTTTTCATCCAGTCTTTCACTGTATTCTGGAGCCATTTCAATAATGCTTGTAGCAGAATTGAATTGGTGATAGAATAGCTTATGACAATTATCTATAACTGACATGAAACGATTATGGGTTAATTCTCCAGTTTCAAATCGTTTATTGATTAAGCCAGTGATATTCTCTTCTTTTTTATCAAAGACTTGTTTTTGATTATCAATTTGAGCCTTATATGGCTTAAATTCAGGAATAATATCAACAACAGCATTTTCAACTGACTTTGGACTGATATCTGGAGCAGGTGTGCTGACTACAGGTTGAGGTGATGGGCTAAATGAGATATTATCCATTCTTCTTTCCTCAAAGTAAATCATGATTGTTCTTGCGATTGACAATATCCATCCTATCACAGCTATTGCAATGAAGAAATTTATAATTCCATCATTTATACTATATGTAACGAAATATAGAATCCAAAGGAATTCAAATAATGCACCTTCTAAAACCCATCTTTGAACATTTCTTCTATACCCTACAATGATTAACCCTACACCGTTCAAGAACATGATTAGGGAAAACACTACCCAAAATGAGCTTGATATTTTCCTCATTGGTCTAAAACTACTGTCAATTTCTTTTTTATAGGTGAAAGAGACATATACTGTTCTTAAAAGGCATATGAACATGAATAATATTCCAAAACCTGCAAATGTAGTGGCAAGGTCATCGTTATAGGCAAATAAAAATTGTAAAAACCAAGGAAGTTCATAGACTAAACCTTCAATAATCCATTTAAAATTGGATTCTTTTGACCCCATATAGACAAAAGTCATTCCATTAATAAATGGAAACAATGAAAGCAGTATCAAAAAAGTTTTTTCTAAAGTGCTAAAAGCAGATTTTTCCATATGATTCCCCCTTAAAATAAATCATATAAGTATATGTTTTCAATTTATATAAAATTTTTCAAATAATAATTTGAATTATTTTATATTATGGCAAAGATTTATAAAAAATAAAAATTATTATAAGTTAAGAATAATTAAAAATATTATTATAAAACAATTAGCATATTATAAGAGAATCAAGACTAAATAAAAATCAAATCAATAAACAATTATCAAGGTATTAAAATGTCAACAAAAGTTAACTCACCAGATGAACTTCCTAGAAAGCCTGGAATTTACATAATGAAGGACAAGAATGAGGAAATCATCTATGTGGGAAAGTCAAAATCACTTAGAAGCAGAGTGAGATCCTATTTTCAAAAAAACCTTGATAGGCCTAAGACCCAAGTCTTGATGAGCCATTTCAACAGCCTCGAATACATTGTAACAAATACTGAAAAAGAGGCACTTATTTTAGAAGCTAATCTAATCAAAAAGCATAGGCCTAGATATAACATCAGCTTAAAGGATGATAAAAGGTACCCCTATGTAAAAATAACAGATGAGGATTTTCCTAAAATAGTTATAACAAGGGATATAGGCAAAAAAGGTTCATACTATGGTCCTTTTACAGATGTTACTGCTGTTAGACAAACCGTAAAGTTCCTAAAGCAATTGTTTAGAATAAGAACCTGCAAAAGAATGGATGGGCCATGCTTGAACAGCCAGATTGACTTATGTTACGCTCCTTGTAACGGCAGCATTTCCAAAGAGGAATATCATGAGCATATCAAAAAGATAGACCTTTTCTTCCAAGGAAAGTACAATAAGATCATAAAGGACCTTGAATCAGAAATGAAAGAAGCTGCTAAAAATCAGGAATTTGAAAAGGCAGCAGTCATAAGAGACCAAATCAGTTCAATTGAGGAAGTCATGAACAAGCAATTCGTAGAATTGAACAACGAGCTTGACCAAGACATCATTGCAATCTCATACACAACTCAAAATGCAGTTGTAGTAGTGATGAACATTAGAAATGGAAAAATCATTGGAAAAGACGACTTCCTTATGGACGGTTCACAGCACACAACCTCCGATGAAGTCATTTCTGCATTCATCAAGCAATTCTATGGAATAAACAGGCACATCCCAAAAGAGATTTTAATCGAAGAGGATATACCTGATGACAAGCTTATTGAGGAATGGTTAAGTGACTTAAGGGGAAACAAGGTGTCTATAAAGGTTCCTCAGAAAGGAAACAAGCTCAGATTAGTTAGAATGGCAGGAAAAAATGCTGACATCATCAAGAATCAAAAGCAAAAGATGGAAAACTCAATGATTGAGCTTAAGAAATACCTCAAGCTTGAAAAGCTTCCAAGAGTGATTGAAGGTTACGACATCTCTAACATTTCAGGAAAATTGGCAGTTGGATCCAAGGTTTCATTTTTAGATGGAAAGCCAAATAAGAAGCAATATAAGAAATTCAAGATGAACACACCAGGACCTAACGATTTTGCCATGATGAAGGAACTTCTTGAGAGAAGATTGATGCCTCTTAAGGAACATTATGACAAGATTAGAATCAATGAGGAACACTTGAGAAAGAACGAAGCGGAAACTGAAAGAATCGTTCCATTAAAATTAGGAGAAGAACCAAATCTTATCGTTATTGATGGTGGAAAAGGACAATTAGGCATGGCTGTTGATGTATTGAAAGAATACAAGCTTACACATATACCTATAATCGGTCTTGCTAAGGAATTTGAAGAGATTTATATTCCGAACAGCAGTTTCCCAATAAGGATTCCTCAAGACAATGAAGCGTTGCATTTGCTTCAGCAAGTCAGGGACGAATCCCACAGGTTCGCAGTTACATACCATAGGAAATTAAGGTCCAAAAAGATTGAGGAATCTCCATTGGATAATATTGTCGGCATAGGCAAAAAAAGAAAAATAGAGCTTTTAAGACATTTTGGAGATTTAGAAGCTATTGAAAAAGCAAGCATCAATGAGATAAAAGAAGTTAATGGGATGAATGAAAAAGCAGCAACTAATGTTTACGACTATTTCCATAATGAAAAAAATGACTAGACTTGCCTTGAGATATAATCAAAGAATAGCTTTGCCAAGTTCTTGTTGGTGAACATGACCTTATAAGAGACATCATCACAGATCATATCCACTTTTTTTCCATCGATTTTACAATCCATGATATTATCGAAACTTATTTTTATATTCTCCTTTCCTTTGAAGAATATCTCTTTTTTAGTTAAAAAAGCATTAGCGCGAATTCTTTTTGATTCATCATTTATTTGAAGCAGACATTTTAGGTCAAGATTTAAGAACCAATCTGAATTCAAGAACTCATTTACAAGCTCTGGAGTGGTATGGAACTTATTGATTCCTTTCTTATCCATAAACATGTTCAAAAGAAACCTGTCTATATTGTTCTCCTTAATGATGATTTCAGCATCATTATGGGCTTTCAAGACTTCTTCAGATGGCTTCTTAACCATTAGATCATTGTTTTTTCTTCTAAATCTGCTAAACAACATGTCTTTAGTAATTTTATTTAGTGATTATGACTTGGGTCATCACAATCCGGGTCATCACATTCCTCAAAGTCATAAAGCTCGCAAATAGCTTCCAAAGGAAGTTCTACAGCATTTTCATGGAATGGATTGATTACAACACCATCAAACTCATCATCTTCTATATCAGAAAGAAGCATTGCAAGGTCTTCAGCGGAAATAACTAAACCGAATATGTCGAAATCCTCTTCTTCAGCTAATTTTTCAAGCTCATCATCATCAGTGTATATTGGGAAGAGCACATTTCCTTCCTCATCTTCAAGTCTCATGATTTCAAGGTCAATCTCTTCATCTAAAGCTATTTCCTCATCTGTTTTTCCTTCGAGAGCTTCAACATCTGAATTCAATTCAGCTGGAATGATGAAAGTAGCTTCCATAAAAGCGTCTACAAAAGCTTCCAATTGATCTTCATTCATTTCTTCAGGTCTGGTTTTCATGATTTCTTTAAGTTCTGGATTTTCAACTCTTTCATCCATAGTAATTCTCCATAAATTTTGTTAAAAATTCTTAAAAATTTTAATTAAATAGCTAAATTAATCAAATAATTAACAATTAATTATAGTTTATTGCTTATCATATAAATAAATGCAATTTATTTTTTCTAATTATTCTTACACCTCATAATCAATTGACTAAAATCCCTTTAACTATAATTTTATTAATCAATTTAACTATATTATTAAATATGATACCTAAAACTCATCCACGTTATAAATCATTATTATTAAGAGATAAAGTGAAAAATGCCTTTAAGGAAGGATATTTGGCAGATTCTGGAATGATTGCCCATGGAAGAGGGGAAACATTCGATTACTTGATTGGAGAGAAGACTACAGAAACCGCTAAAAAGGCATGTGAAGCAGCTGTTGCAACCATATTGCTTGCTGAAAATCCTGTATTGTCAGTGAATGGGAATACAACTGCATTAGCTATTGATGAAATCATAGAGCTTGCAAAGGCAACAGATTCCAAAATTGAAATCAACCTGTTCTATAGAACTCCAGAAAGAGTTGAAATAATTACAAGAATGTTTAAGGAAAGAGGATGGGAAGACATTCTCGGCACAAATGATGATGAACTCTTGTATATAGACAACCTAAACAGCCCAAGAGCTACTGCAAGCAAAGAAGGAAGCTATATCGCAGATGTTATGCTTGTTCCTCTTGAGGATGGAGACAGGGCAGAGGTATTGGTTCAAAACGGCAAGAAGATCATTTGCATAGACTTGAATCCTCTCTCAAGAACTGCTAAAATGTCAACCATAAGCATTGTAGACAATATTGTAAGGGCAGTTCCATTGATGACTGAAATAGCAAATGAATTTAAGGAATCCGGAAAGGCAGATGACAAGGAATTCTTAGAGAATATTGTTAATAATTTCTCCAATGAACAAAATCTTAAAGATTCTTTAGCATCCATTAAATTGAAATAATAAGAATTATTCTTTTAGATTAATTTATTTTTTATTACAAATTTAAGATAAACTTAATAACAATTAAAAATATAAATATACTTTTCAATAAGTAATATTTTTTACAAAATAACGAATTATATAAAAATAATATTTTAAATGGGATTATAATGAAAGTAATAGGCGTAACTGGTTTACAAGGTTCTGGAAAAAGTATTTTTTTCGACACCGCAATGGAAAAAGGTGCACTTGTAGTTAGTATGGGTGACATAATTAGAGAAAAGGCTGCAGAAAGAGGGGAAGATACAGGTACAACTGCTAGAACTTTAAGAGAAGAATTTGGACAATACATTGTGGCTGAATTAACTGTACAAAAAATAAAAGATCTTTTTGAAAAAGATAACAGTGTTAAAACCGTTTTGATTGATGGAATAAGAAGCCCATATGAAATTGAACTTTTTAAAGAAAACTTTGATGATTTCATATCAGTTTCAATTTATGCAAGTCCTCAAACCAGATTCAAAAGAATTTCTTTAAGAGGAAGAGAAGACGACACAACTAATTTTGATGAGTTTATGGTAAGAGAAAACAGAGAATTAGGTTTTGGTATTGGTGATGTTGTATCAACTACCGATTATTTAATCGAAAATGAATGCTCTCTTGAAGAATTCAAAGAAAAAGTTGCTGAATTTATAGAAAAAGAAATGGATTAAATCCATTTTTATTACTTTTTTTATTTTTTTATTTGCTATTTTTATAACTATTTTAACTTATTTTAACTTATTTTAACTTATTTTAACTTATTTTAACTTATTTTAACTTATTTTAACTTATTTTAACTTATTTTAACTTATTTAAAAAAAGATCAATAATTATTCTAATTTTTTAGGCTCATTCAATAGCTTGGAATCCAATTCATCTAAAATAGTCTCTATTCTTGCAAATATTTCCTCTGGTGAATCATCTGCTGGAATCACATGCCAATTGTATAGAACAGGCTCTGCTTTTTGCCTTACCTTGACAAATGCTTCATAATTCTCAAACATCTCTTCCTTTTCATTTCTCTTTTGTACACGTTCCACAAGTTTTTCAGGAGAAACATCCAGATAGAAGAAATATTCAGAAACAGGAAGTGCAAAGCAAACAAGCTTGTAGACAGGTACGGAAATAGCTTTATTCAAGTATGATACAGCTAAAGTATACCTTACAAAGATAACAGTATCTGCCTTTCCGTAATACTTGATAACAGATCTGATTGCATCTGCTCCATAACATAAGGTAGCTATTATCTTATTGAGTTTTCCGCCTCTTTCCAAAGCAGCTTTTGAATTTCTACCAAAGAAGTTGTCTGATGTTGGATGTGAACGAATGATGACGGTTCCTTCATTTTCATATTTTTCCTTAATGAGTCTAGCTTGCGTATCTTTACCAGAACCATCAAGCCCATCTATAGCAATAAACCTCTTCATTGTAACATCTCACAGACAATTAAAATAAATGATTATTTGATTAATTAAAATATAATTTATAATAATAAGTATTAAAATTATCAATGATTATTTTAATTTAATTAATTATATTTTCAATACAAATTTTCTTAAAAAATAAATTATATAACCCAATTAAGTAATTATATATTGATTATACATTATAAAGTTTTATAAAAATTATTGAAAAATAAAAAAATAGAAAAATAAGTAAAAAATAGAAAATGAAAAAAGATGAAAAATCTAACTATTCGATTATGACATCACCGAAATAGGATTCATCAGTTGCACCAATGAAAACAAGATCACCATTTTGCTCATAAACAAACATGTATATTGGTTCTTCTACAGCCATTAGAGATGAACTGCTTGAGGTAGTTTGTTCAACTAAGTAACCATTATGGCCATTAATGGTTTTCCTTTCATAGTCCATATCATTTAATACATATTCGATTATTTCATCGGTTACATTGTATTCATCATAATCGCCCACTAAGATGTAAATGGCTTTTTCTCCTGTATCATCTTCAAAACCAGCTGAAGACATATAGTAGTCAATAGTAGAAGCGTTGCTTTTCTCGTTGACCATCTTATACTCTTCGTTTTCATTAAATCCAGCAGGAATGCTGAAGTCAATGCCTCCAACATTTATCTCTTGAGGCTCACTGTCACCGCCACTTAGGAAACCTAAGTCAAATGCGGATACAGAACCTGCTAAAACAACAGTTAAAATTGCCAAAATAGCTATAATTGCAATCCTATTAAATTTCATTGTATTTCCTCCTTAATTCAAATAAAGTAATAAACCATGAATTTATTAAATTATTTAAATTAGTTAATTCTAGATATATGGCATTATTAATAAATAATTTTTGATATTTTTTTAAAATTGTAAACTAATAACGAAAATAATTGAATTAACGAATACTGAAAAATAGGTATAAGGGTAAAGACTTGAAGAAATAGATTAAAATCTAAAATAAAAATTTAAAAAGAAAAAAAGATTAAAAAAATAATTTAAGCAATGATTAATTACTAAATTATTTTAAAGATTCATATTAAAAATGCCTAATATGCTATTGAACAAACCGTCTAAGGAAAATCCATCCATTGAAAATCCATTGCCAGAAGATGAACTGTCTACGAAATCGCTGATTTGCTCTTTGTAGGCATTTGCATCATCCTGCACAGATTGAACTTGTTCAATGGTTTGAGCGAGGTTTTCAATATCACTGTCAGATATGTTGATATTGTAGGTTGTACTGTAATCATTGATTATGTTTACAATGGTTGCATGATCTGTAATGTTTTCCTCATTTACCTTTTCCTTTACATCATCCACTAATTTGGATAAGTCATCTGCACTGACATTTGAATTGTTTAGGATATCTGCTTGAGTTGCAATCTCTTGATTTGCTGCCTCTTTGACATTATCAGGGATTTCCACATCAGTAGCTTCCTCATAACAATCCATAATTCCTGCAAGAGCGGATTCACCAGTAGCGCTTACTGGACTTGTCACATAGACATGTCCTCCTTGAATACCTGCAGACTTAAGTGCTGACATGTACATTTCAGGAGTGATTGTAGTGATTGAACTGTCCACATCTACAGTAATTTCCCCATTTTGGTTCAAGTCAAGAAGAGCAGAGGAAAATATTTGGTTTGAATTGTATTGTTTTCCTGAAAAACCACCGGAAATCTTGTTTACATCTCCAGCAGTGATCACTTTTGATTCTATGCTGTTTATATCTACATTAGTTTTGCTTGCAAAATAATCGTCAACCATAGATTTGTATTGTTGATTCATATATGCAGTTTCACCATAGGTTATTACAACTTGGTCTGAACTGTCTGCAAATCCAGTTGGAATAACAGCTAATGCCAAAAATATGGCAAGGCATATGGCTAGAATTCTTTTATTCATTTTATCACCTCTTGTAAATTCATAATCTTATTTTGTTAAACTAGTATATAAATGTAATCTATTTTTTACATAATCGAAAGTTTTATAAGGAAAATGGCTGTTTTTTGTAAAAAATTAAGAATTTATGTTAAGTCTTTAGTGCATGAGGATGGGCAAAATAATGATTTAAAAGTGTTTTTTTAAAAAAACGAATTATGTGGCATACAATTTCTTTAATCAATAACTTTTTAAGAAAAAGACACATAAATATTATCTAATCAAGAGAAAAAATGTGAAAAAATGAAATGTTCTATAAGAAAAAAGGATTATTTGAAAATATATAATATGACCAATAATGCATCTCCATTAGGAAAGTTCAATTGTGGAGAGCTATGCAATTCCATCTGCTGCACAGTGGAAAACGGTGAAAGGAATGATGTGCTTGAAG
>Ga0129306_1001686_pt1 | contig 23368 bp, 15 predicted proteins | sample P827metagenome_FD_94438 | JGI IMG/M metagenome (GOLD analysis project Ga0129306, IMG submission 94438) | Capybara group fecal microbial communities from Wisconsin, USA - P827 metagenome | ecosystem: Host-associated > Mammals > Digestive system > Large intestine > Fecal | place: USA: Wisconsin... | reverse complement strand
GCTTCCCGGTTGGGCAGATGCTTGATAAAATACTCGATCTGGTCGGCGTAGGTATTGGGGGTACACATTTCCACCGTAGCCGGCAGGTTGATGATGACTGGGTTTTCTTTTGTAGCGCCCAGCGCTTCCATCACTTCATGGCAGATTCGTACGGCAAAATCCTGCTCCGTCCCGGTATAACTTTCCGGTGAATATTCATAACGGATATTCATGCCGCTGCGGGCGATTTCTTCTTCTGTCAGCTTGCGGATCAGTTTCGCGCCTTCCACCGCTATCTCCGTGATTCCGTCCATGTCTTTCTGGAATACGATCTTGCGCTGCAGGGTTGAAGTGGAATTATAAAAATGAATGATGACGTTCTTCGCGCCTTTGACTGATTCAAAGGTCTTCTTGATCAGTTCCGGCCGGGCCTGCACCAGCACCTGCAGCGCCACATCGTCCGGTACCAGGTCCTGCTCGATCAGGGTGCGGATGATTTCGTATTCCGTTTCGGAAGCAGACGGGAACCCGATTTCAATTTCCTTAAAACCGATGTCGATCAGCATCCGGAACATGCGCAGTTTTTCATCCAGCTGCATAGGCGTTACCAGCGCCTGGTTGCCGTCCCGCAGGTCTACGCTGCACCATACGGGCGCCTTATCGATAATATGATCCGGCCAGTCACGGTGTTCCAGCGGAATCTGCGCAAACGGGATGTACTTTTTGGCAGGTGCTTTCATTTTCTAATCCTCTCTTCTTCTCTAAAATAAAAAACCTCACTCCCATATATCTGCAAGGGGCGAGGAAATAAAACCACGCTGTACCACCCTTTTTCAACCGGCTGCCGCCGGTCCTCTCAGCCTCCAACAAGGCCTTTGCCAATAACGCGGCATTACGTCCTGCCCTACGGCTGTTTCAGGCAGGCAGCTCTGAGACCAGTCATCCACACAGGCGCTGTCACCGGTTCGCACCTTCCACCGGTTCTCTGGCACATACATCCTGTATCTTTTTCTCTTCATAGCTTTTAGGTGAAACAGTATTTAATTGTTATTTGAAAGACATTATATCAATTTGTAAAAAATAAGTCAATTTCTGCGGCGAAAATTCCTGAAAAACAGTTTTCCGGTTATTTTTCCTCAGAAGCTTCTTTTCCGCTTTCGGGTAAACGGGTAACAATGATTTTTTTCAGGCGGTGCTGGTCTACTTTGGAAACCTCAACTTTTAAATCCCTGTACGTAAACGTATCTCCTTTTTTGGGAACTTCCCCCAGGGATTCCACGACCCAGCCGCTGATGGACTGGTTTTCCAGATTGTAAAGGTCAAAGTCCAGCTGGATGTATTCGAACAGGTCACGCAGACTGGCATTCCGGGAATTGCTGTCGCAGGAGACCAGATACCTGTTGTCACCCAGTTTATGGAACACAGACACGGCCTCATCGTGCTCATCCCAGATCTCCCCGACCAGCTCTTCCAGTATATCCTCAATCGTAATGACGCCGGCAACGCTTCCGTAACTGTCGATCACCGCCGCCATCTGCAGTTTATTGTGCTGGAGATTTTTCAGCAGCAGGGAAATCTTTGTGGAACGGTGGACATAGGCAATATTTTTTAAAATCGTTTTGATATTGAATTTCGGGTCTTTTAAATAGGAATTGTAAAAATCCTTGGCGTGGAGCAGACCTATAATGTTATCTTCTTCTTCATCGTAAACAGGAAGACGGGTAAAATGATTTGTCGTAAACATGCGGTAAATCTCCGCGTTGCTGTTGGTCACGCTGCAGGCTACCATGTCAACCCGGGGGGTAAATATTTCCTTGACGCGGATGTCGTTAAACTCAATGGCGGACTTGATCAGATCGCTTTCGTCCTCACTGATGGTCCCTTCGTTTTCCACTTCGTCAACCATAACCTTCAGTTCGGCTTCCGTAATCGTAGGCTTTGCCGTTTTCTTCCCGGCCATATTCCGGCTGAGACAATCTTTCAGCTGTTTAAAAACATAATTAAGGGGAGAAAACAGCCTGGTATTCCACCACAGGAGCTTATGCACAGCCAGCAGAAACGGTTCGGAATACTCTTTCGCCAGGCTTTTTGGGGAAATTTCTCCTACTACAAGTATAACAACCGTTGTAATGGCTGTAGCTATGGACACACTGCCCTCATCCCCGATCAGTTTAATACACAAAAGGGTAGCGATGGAAGCCGTACCTATATTCACAATATTGTTTCCTACCAGAATTGTGGAAAGCACTTCATCAAAATGATCCAGCAGCTGCAGTATACCGGCGGCGTCTTTGTTCCCGTTCCGGGCCAGATGCTTTATACGGATTTTATTTACGGTACTGAGCGCTGTTTCCGATGCGGAATAAAACGCGGAGCCGCAAAGAAAAATGACAAGGATCACCAGATACCGGTACAGTTCGTTTTCAACAATCATAAAACACTTTCCTTCCTCATTTGTGATTGCTTTTAACGTAAACCATGTTTTTATTTAAAGAGATGCTGACGGAACAGCTTGCGCAGCCAGTCAACAATAATAATGGACAACGCGCAAAGAATTACAACGGCCCATTCCTCTCCGTTCAACGGGGCCGTGCGCAGCACACTTCCGCCAAACAGCGTCAGAAGATACTGGATGAGAATGATGCCGCCCATAACCTGGATAAAACCTTTATTATCCAGAATATGGTCAAGCAGGTCCAGTCCTTCCACCCTGACGTTAAACCCGTTGGCCACCGCCATGAAAATATAGGCGCAGAAAAAGCCGGTATATGTGTAAATATGGTCCGGCGCGTCACGGAAGAGGGAATCCACCCACACGCTTTTATAAAACGCAACAGCCACCAGCGTCATCCATAAGCCGCCCAGTACAATTGTTGACATCATACTTTTGGAAACGATGGGGCCGCCCCGTTCCTTGGGCTTTTCCTGCATATACTTTTCCAGTGCCGGCTCGCCGCCGAAAGCTAATGCAGCCAGCGTATCCATCACCAGGTTGATCCACAAAATCTGGATAATGGTCAGCGGTTTTTCCACGCCGATGAAAGGCGCGATAAAATTGATCAGCACCGCGGAAAAATTAATGGAGAGCTGGAACGTAATAAATTTACAGATGGAATTATAAATGGTACGTCCGTACAAAATCGCCTGCTTTATGGACAGGAAATTGTCATCCAGTATCACGATATCGCCTGCTTCTTTGGCCACTTCCGTGCCGCTGCCCATGGCAAAGCCTACATCTGCCCGTTTCAGCGCCGGGGAATCGTTGACCCCGTCGCCGGTCATGCCCGTTACCAGGTTCATTTCCTGGGCAATGCTGACAAGACGCAGTTTGTCCAGAGGAAGTGCCCGGGATACCACCCTGAGGTCCGGCAGATTTAACTTTACCTCTTCATCGGACATGGCCGCCAGTTCCTGGCTGGTCCATACCTGCTCTTCAGGCCTCTGCAGCAGTCCGGCATCTCTGGCAATGGCCACTGCCGTTTCTTTCCTGTCCCCGGTGATCATGACAATCTGCACACCGGCTTCATGCACTCTTTTAATGGCTTCCACCGCTTCCGGACGCACCTCGTCCCGGATTGCCAGGATTCCCGTCAGCGCCATTCCCTTTTGCGGCAATTCCGGCCCGTACACGGCTTTTGGGAAGGTACATAAGGCCAGCATGCGGATGGCCCGTCCTGCCAGTTCCACCATCTTTTCTTCCAGAGACTGTTTCATGGCCTCCGTGAAAGGAAGGCAGTGCCCCTTATCATCCCAGTAATAATCGCAGTACTGCAACAGTTTTTCCGGCGCGCCTTTGGCCAGGGTATATTCACTGGCGCCCTGCACTCCCGCAAAGGAGTATTTTGTGGCGCTGTTAAAAGGAACAAATGTATTCCGTAACGGCATCTGCAGCTTGCGGTAGTCGCCAATATACCGGGTCAGGGCCCGTTCCGTAATATTGCCGCCCACAATGGCGCCTTCCGCAACGGCGGCCGAGGTATTGAGGACCACGTTTTCATAGGCCATTTCCCGGATTGGGACAGGGATCTGGTCAAAGGCTGCGTATTCCTTCAGGTCGCCGGTGATAAAGTCCACAACCTCCAGCTGCCCTTTGGTAATGGTGCCTGTTTTATCCGTAAACAGCAGGTTCAAACTGCCTGCCGTTTCAATCCCGTTCAGCTTGCGGACCAGCACATGGTCGTTCAGCATCTTCCGCATATTCAGGGAAGAAACGATGGCAATCATCAGGGGCAGCCCTTCCGGCACCGCCATTACAATGATGATGACAGCCAGGATCAGGGCCTGCACTACATCGCTGAGGACCTGGGCCGTATTGGCAATATACAGTGACCAGCCGCCTGCCAGGAACATCTTGTGCAGCAACACCGCAATAAAAATCAGCAGGCCTCCTGCATAGCCGAAGTAACTGATCTTATCCGCCAGATGCTTCAGTTTCAGTTTCAGCGGGCTGTCCCGTTCTACTTCCTTCAATTCCTGAACCAGTTGCCCGTAGACGGAGGCATCGCCGACCTTCTCTGCCCGCATCAGCCCCTGTCCTTCCACTACGACAGAACCGCGGTACAGGCAGTACGGATTCAGGAAATCTGTCTCAGTCCCCCAGGAAAACTCAGGGGAAGCCGGCTTTTTCTTCGCTTCTTCGCTTTCCCCGTTCAAAGCAGCCTGATCCAGTTTCAGGGAACCTTCCAGCAACAAACCGTCCACCGGGACCTTGTCCCCGCTTTCCAGCTGCACCGCATCCCCGACTACAATATCGTCAATGCGCAGTTCCACCGGTTTTCCGTCGCGCCATACCTTGCAGGTGATACGGCTCGCTTCCTCCTGCAGCTTTTGAAAGGCGTTCTCATTGCTGTATTCAGACAGTGTGGACACAAACGTCGCCAGTATAATCGCGACAAAAATACCCACCGTTTCAATCCAGTCCGCGTAACCCATATACACAAAAACCACATTGATGAGCAAAGCCACAATGAGAATACGGATGATGGGATCCTGGAAATTATCCAGCAGCTTATCTAAAAAGGTTTGTTGCGGCGGTTTGCTTAATGCATTGTTGCCGTATTTTTGTAATGACTGTGCAGCTTCTTCGCTGGTCAGGCCAATTTTAGTCATGAAGTCTCCTAGTAGTTAAGACAAATTGCTACTGTGCATAAAAATAATGCGGCAAGGATAAGACATCGCAAAACCGTCCGCGATTGCTATTCCATGGATTCATTCGCCTGTGGCTTCGGAACTCGGGACTTCGTCCCTCAAACAGCCTCGCCACGACGGCAAATTTCATCTCATGGAGTAACACAATCGCTTCCGATGTTTTCTCATGTCTTGTCCTTTTCCGCATCATTATTAATGTACAAGATGAATCGGGCTTTCGTCTTTTGCTTCTTCTTCCACATTTACGCCTACCGGACCGCCAACTACGGCAGGCAGACGCAGCAGTTCGCTTTCCAGATGGGGCTGGATCACGTTCAGCAGCATGACAACGATTACTTCCGGATCAAAGGTCTCATCATTGGCAACCAGGCTGCAGTCCAGTTCCAGGTTCCCATCCTGTGTCACGATATATTTGAAAGCGCCAAAACGGTTGTTCAGCTGGTTAATGTATTCCAGCACTTTTGCATGATTTTCTTCATTCACTACTTTATGACCGATCAACACCTTGATCATGCCGTAAATGGAATCGTTCAGCACTACCTGTACAAACTGCTGCTGTCCCGCGGTCTGCAGTCCACTGAAATATACTACCGTCCGGAACTGGTCATCGTATTCTTCCTTATGGAATCCGCTGACTTCGCGTTCCTTCATAAACTTATCAAACTTTTCCGCTTTCACCCGGGGCGGATTTGCGTTGCCCGTCTGATCCTGTAAACTTTCCAATGCCATGTTAAACACCTCTCAACATATAAAATTTTTTTAATAAAAATCTATTTCCGGTTGCCACAATGGTCATCCGGTTTAAAGGAGCTGCTGATCAGGCAGCGTCTCCTTACGAAACATAACTTATATCATATACAGTAATATTTATTATATCATAAAATAGCATTTTCCTGCCAGTACAGGGAATGCGTTTCCTTATCCAGATACAGCACTTTCTGATGATATTTGTTCAGCGTGCTGCGGTGCCCTACGCTCACCAGCGTAGTCTGTTGCGCCTCTTCCATCAGCAGCGTGTAGACCTTCGCTTCCGTTTCCTCATCCAGGGCGGAAGACGCTTCGTCCAGGAACAGCCACACCGGTTTGTAGATCAGCGCCCGGACAAAAGCCAGCCGCTGCTGTTCGCCTACTGAAAGCACGTGGCTCCAGTCCGCTTCCATGTACAGCTTATCGTACAGGTAGCCGATGCAGCAGTCTTCCATCAGCTGTTTCAGTTCTTCATCAGTCCGGCTTTCCGTTCCGGGATAAAGCAGGGATTCTTTCAGCGTGCCTAAAGGAAGGTACGGCCGCTGGGGAATGAACATCAGCTTGTTCTCCGCCGGGATCTCCAGCGTGCCTTTTACATAAGGCCAGATTCCGGCCAGAGCACGCAGCAGCGTACTCTTTCCGCTGCCGGACACACCCTTAATCAGCACATTAGTCCCGGGTTCCAGCGTGAAAGAAACACTTTGCAAAACAGCGGATTCATCCGGCAGGGTCACATCCATGTCCGTGGCTGTAATCGCATCCGTCGCGCCGGGCCTGCGTTGCAGATCCTGCTGCGCGTTTTCCTGCTTAACCTGCTTCATGTGGAGGCCGAAACCGGTGAGACGTTCGACAACCGCCTGCCATTCCGCAATGGAGGAATACATATCCACAAAATAGGAAAGGCTTTCCTGCACACGGCCAAAGGCGCTGGAAATCTGCATCAGGCCGCCCAGGGTGATTTCTTTGGCCAGATACCGAGGCATGGCCACTACCAGCGGAAAGATGATGGCGATCTGGGAATACCAGCTGTTCAGCCAGGTCAGCTGCTTCTGTTTCTTAATGATGTTCCAGAAGTTATTCAGCAATAATGTAAAGCGTTTTTTAAAGACGCTGCCTTCATGACCTTCACCACTGTAAAAGGCTACGCTTTCCGCATTCTCGCGCATACGCATCATGGCAAAACGGAAGTCCGCTTCATATTTCTGCTGCACGAAGTTGAGCCCTACCAGTTTGTTGCCCACCTTATAGGTCAGCCAGGTGCCGACCATGGAATACAGCAGGGCCGTCCAGACCAGATACCCCGGAATGTGGATATCCATTCCGGCAAGTTTGAACTGCAGGGGGCCCGACAGATTATACAAGATAACCACAAAAGATGCAAATGTGGTAAATGCTTTCAGGATGCCGATGCCGAAGCGAAGTGTATATTCCACGAACATGCGGACGTCTTCACTGATACGCTGGTCAGGGTTATCGGTTGCCGTACCGAACATCTGCAGGCGGTAATAGGTCTTGTGGTTCAGCCATTCATCAATGTATTCATTGGTGAGCCAGCGGCGCCAGTTGATAATCAGCACCTGCTGCAGATAAAAGGCGTACACGGCCAGGATGATATAGATAAAAGCCAGCCAGCTGAAGTGGAACAGTTCCGAAAAGATTTTTTCCTTTTCGTAATTCTGCAGCGCGCTGTAAAAAATATTATACCACTGGTTGAGCTGCACCAGCATGAACACCACGCCCAGTGTCAGCGCGATAATGGCCAGCAGCAGCAGGTAGGCTTTTTTCTTTTCCTCACTCTGCCAGTATGACTTGGTCAGCGCCCAGACATTTTTTACAAAGCGGACGCTTTCATCCATCTTTTTCATCAAAAAACACCTTCACCACATTACATTATGTAAATTACATTCCTATTTTATAAGAAAGAAAAACGTCTGGCAAGTATTTCATACCTGCCAGACAAAATAAATTTCAGGTTTTTTACAACTTTTCATAAATCATGCTTCCGTCGTTTCTTCCTTATGTTTTCCTCTGCTGAAGAACCGTTCCACCACCACGAACAGCACCGGAATCAGGAAGATGCCTACGAAAGTGTTGAAGGTCATTCCGCCTACTACTGCGTTACCCATGGATACACGGGAACCGGCACCGGGGCCGGTAGCGATAGCCAGGGGCAGACAGCCCAGAATAAATGCGAATGAGGTCATCAGAATGGGACGCAGACGGAGATGGGCCGCATTGATGGCCGCCGTCACCACATCCTGCCCGCCTTCCAGATTCATCTTGGCATATTCCACGATCAGGATGGCGTTCTTGGCTGCCAGACCAATCAGCATGATCATGGCAACCTGCATGTAAATATCATTCTGCTGGCCACGCAGGAACTGGGAACCCAGGCAGCCCATGACCGCCGGGGGAACCGACAGCAGTACGGCGATGGGGATAGTCCAGCTTTCGTAAAGGGCACACAGTACCAGGAATACGAATACGAGGGAAATCGCGTAAAGCCCGTAAGCCTGGTTGCCCGCTTCCCGTTCGTCGCGGCTCTGGTCAGTCCATTCATAGGTGTAGGTGGTAGGCAGCACTTCGTGGGCCACTTCTTCCAGCGCAGCCATAGCCTGGCCGGTGGAATAGCCGTCAGCCGGGGTACCGGCAATTTTGAACGCGCTGGCGCCGTTAAACCGGGTAATGGAGGGAACCGTCATCTCAGATTCCACGGTAACAAGGGAATCCAGCGGAACCATTTCGCCGTTGTTGCTGCGTACAAAGAAGAACCGCATATTCTTCACATCGTCACGGTACTGGGGCTGGGCCTGCATGACCACTTTCCAGGTACGGCCAAAGTTGTTGAAGTCATTAACTTCCATGCCGCCCAGGAATGTCTGCAGCGTCGTAAAGACGCTGGCAACAGGAACATTCAGGGATTCTGCCTTTTCACGGTTTACATTGAATTTGTAACCGGGGGTATCCGTATTGAATGTTGTGTATGCTACGCCGATTTCCGGACGCTGGTTGGCTTTCATAACAAACTGACGCGCATATTCATTCATCTGGTTAATAGAATCGCCGCCCAGATTCATAATGTACATACTCAGGGAACCTGTGCTGGAAAGTCCCGGCAGCGCCGGCTCGTTAAAGGCCATGATATTCATTTCCGGCGTTTCGGCAGCCATGGCATAGGTCCGTCCTATCAGTTCAAAGGTGCTGGTGGAGCGTTTGTCATATTCTTCCATCATGACCGGGATGATACCGGCGCTGGATTTCGGCGCCATGCTCAGAATATCAAATCCGTTTACAGGCATAACATATTTTACGCCAGGTAATTTAGCCAGTTTCCGTGAAAAGTCTTCCATCTGTTTCATGCCGCGGTTAGAAGACGCGCCTTCCGGCAGGTTATAGGAAATAATATACATACCCTGGTCTTCGTCCGGCACGTAACCGGTGGGCGTAATTTTGAAGAGGAGTCCGGTCAGGATACAGATTACCAGCAGAGCGCACATCATCACTTTGGAATAGCGAATGCACTTGCCCACCTGATTTGTATATTTTGCCAACGTGTTGGCATACCATACATTAAAACGATAGATGATCTTGCCGATAAAACCCTTATTTGCGTCTTCGCTGGCTGCGCTTGCATGTGGTTTCAAAAGCTTGGCACAGAGCGCCGGCGTCAGCGACAGGGCAACGACAGCCGACAGCATCATGGATACGGAAATAGTCAGGGCGAACTGTTTGTACAGCTGGCCGGTAGAACCGCTCATAAAAGAAATCGGCACAAACACGGCAGCCAGTACACAGGCGATGGCCACAACCGGGCCGGACACTTCTTTCATGGCCCGATACGTTGCTTCTTTCGGACTCAGACCAGTTTCCTGAATGTGATGCTCTACCGCTTCAACCACGACGATGGCGTCATCGACAACCAGGCCGATGGCGAGGATCATAGCAAACATTGACAGGGTATTGATGGAAAAGCCCAGCAATACAAAGGCGCCAAAGGTACCTATCAGGGAAACCGGGACCGCCAGCATGGGAACCAGAGTCGCCCGGAAATTTCCCAGGAAAATATAAACTACAACCAATACCAGGACCAGCGCTTCAAAGAAAGTGTGTGCTACTTTTTCAAGAGACTCTTTAACGAACTGCGTCTTATCCTGGGCGATAACCAGCTTCATATCCGGCGGAAAACGAGTTTCCGCATCTTCCAGCACTTTCCGGATTTCCGCTACAGTTTCAATGGCATTGGCATCCGTTGTCAGAGAAATCGGATAAATGACGGATTCACCGCCTTCGCCTTGATCCAAAAACAGGGAGGAAGGCGTATCCATACGCTCCCCTTCATAAATTTTGGCAATGTCTTTCAGTTTCATAATCTGCCCGTTCGCAGCCCGGACAATAATGTTGCCAAATTCTTCCGGCGTTTTCAGACGCCCCTGGGCGCTGGCAGAATATTTGAATTCCTGATCTTCCGCTGTAGGTTTAGCGCCGATAGAACCAACCGGCGCCTGGATGTTCTGGCTCTGGATCGCGGCCGCAATATCGGCTGCAGTCAGCCCCAGCTGGGCCATCATGTCCGGTTTCACTTCCACACGCATGGAATATTCCGGGCCGTATTCGCCGACGGACGAAACACCTTTGACACGCTTGACCGGGTCAACCACGTTGGACGCGCCATAGGCTTTCAGGAACATACCATCGTAGGTCTTATTAGGAGACGTCAACGCAAAATACATAATGGTCTGGGACGACATTTTAGCCGTTGTGATACCGTACTGGGCTACCTCGGTAGGCATGGAAGCCTTGGCCTGGTCCACGCGGTTCTGCACTTCAACAGACGCTATGTCGCCGTTCTTTTCCAGGTTGAAGTTTACGTCCAGCACATAACGGCCGGTATTGGTAGAAGTAGAACGCATGTCGCGCATGTTCTCTACGCCGTTGACCTTCTGTTCGATAGCCTGGGCGATGGATTCTTCTACCGTGGATGCGTTAGCGCCCACATAGTTGGTTTCCACTTCAATCTGGGGTTTTGTGATATTGGGATACTGTGCAATAGGCAGGCTGAACCCCGCGATAACGCCGGCAAAGACGATAACCAGGGAAAGGGCTATTGCAAATATCGGTCGGTCGATAAAAAACTTAGCCACTTGGATTCCCTCCTACTGTTTGCTTTCATTGCTCAGGTCGGCTTCCGTCATAGCGGCAGGTTTTACTTCGGACCCTTTATTTACTTTCTGCACGCCTTCCACCACCAGCGTCTCGTCGCCGTTCAGGCCGGCTTCCACCAACCACAGCTTACCCACGCGGGCACCCAGCGTAACTTCTTTCATATCCACCTTATTGTCACTGCCTACGGTAAATACAAACTTTTTGTACAGCATTTCCTTTACTGCGCGCTGCGGAATCAGCATTGCGTTTTTAACTGTACCCGCATTGGCCTGAAGACGGGCGAACATGCCCGGCATCAGCCGGTTGTCGTCATTGCTGAACCGCGCCTTTAAGGTCAGGGCGCCGGTACCGCTGCCGATTTCCCGGTCAACCTGGTCTACAACACCGGCTCCGGTATAAATGCTGCCATCGGATAAAACCAGTTTCAGGTCTTCCAGGGCTTTGGCGCCGGAATCGGAATGGGCTTTGGAAAGCTGCAGGTATTCGTTTTCCGACATACTGAACTTAATCCGCACCGGATTGGTATTGCTCATGGTAGCGAGCACGGTCTGCCCGGCCGCCACAAAGTTGCCTACGGACAAATCGCTGGTACTGATCCTTCCGGAGAAAGGTGCCCTTACTTCCGTATCGCCCATACTGATCTGCGCGTTTTCCAGAATGGCTTCATGAGCCGCAACCTGGGCCTGGGCGGAATCCCGCTGGGCCATCACCAGATCATACTGCTGTTTGGACACAGCATTCTGCTCATATAATTTTTTATAGCGTTCCGCGTCCGCTGCCAGGCGGTTATATTCTGTTCTTGCCGCGGCAAGGCCTGCCTGGGCATTCAAAAGGTTCGCCTTATACGTGCGCTGATCGATAGTGAACAATACCTGACCTGCTTCCACCCGGTCGCCGCCGTTAAAATATTTTCCGGTAATCTTGCCGGAAACATTCGCCGTCAGCTTCGCTTCCTGCTGGGCTTCCACAAAACCGGTAAACTCATGGACGTTAGGCGTGTCCCTCTTTATGACCTGCATAGTTTTTACAGCTACCGCAGCCGGTGCTTTCTGCTGCGCCTTCTTGTTACCGCACCCGGTAAAAACCAGCAGCCCGGAAACCGCCAACGCAACAGCTAAACTTTTTCCCCATTTCCCACGGAAATTTCGTAACATAAATCTGATCCCCCCTGAACCGACATGCCTTTCATTTTCTGAAAGAGCACCTTGCTTATCAACGATTGTATTATTAATGAAGCTTTCATTCTGAATGTATTGAACGGGCGCGTTCCCGTTTTTTCAGCGTCGAAATATTCTAACAAAAAATAATTAAAAAATCAAATTAAATTTATTAAAAAACAGTACCTGTTTTATCCTCATTCATCCAAAATCTTTTTGTTTTTTACAAAAGGAATCATGTCGTCCTTTTCCACCACGGCCAGATGAATAGCCTCTTCATCCTGGAATCCCGCGTCCAGCAAACGGTCCTGCAGCACAAAGTGTTTCCCGGTAAAATGCCAGAAAACCGGTTTCGCTTCGGAAAAACAGTTATTGGGTTTTCCCACCAGGTTTATGACTTTTAAGAAATCAGGATTTTTGGTGTTAAACATCTCATCCAGCTTAACTGATTCACCGGTCTGCATATTAAAATTATACAGTTCCCGGATCACTTCCCCTTTTTTATTCCTGCGCCCCAGTTCCAGGCTTAACAGATTCGACCCGGCATATTTCACCTGAAACGCCCTTTCGTCTTCTTCCGGCGCCTTGGCATACCATGTCTGCAATTTATCATTGATTTTGTTCTGCAGCTCAGGTTTTTCCTCAACCGCCACAACCGGACGGCTGATTACCCGATCCCCGATAAACGCCCTGCGTGGATAAAGTCTCCAGTTTCCTGCCCCGTCAGCCCGGTTCGCGCTATCAGCATCAGGCTTAAGCAAGTCGTCCAGTGTATCCGTCAGGCTTATTTCCTCCGGGATCCATTTTGCTTCTTTTTGTGCCCATCGTACCGCAAGGCGCCCCAACAGTTCCTGCCCATCGGAAGACAGTACGTTTTGTTCCGTAAACAAACGTCCGTCCAGCATAGTAAGGGACGCAACTTCTGTCACCTCCGGGTGCAGATACGGTTTGGCAATGCTCCCGTCATCATGATAAAGGCGAAAGACATTTTTCGCATTGCCGGAAAAAGATACCGCTCTTTCCGTGCCATCCGCTTCCGGTAAACTGCTTTCCACGGTAAAACGGTTATCCGGTTTGTATACGGCTTTTGCCGCTACGCCAAGACTGTCCGCACCGGAGAACACTTCACACACCTGCTTATAGTCGGAAAAGTCCAGGATCCGGCAGTTCACCGCCGCGTTCTTTCCCCCCTTCGCCGCCATCAGTAAGATCTGGTCGTGGGGTTTATCTGAAATTTTGGTTTTACTGTTCTTCTTATCTGTTCCTTCGCCTGTTGCTTCTTTTAATGACTCCAGAAGATTTTCAAACCGTTTCTCTGCATCCTCTTTTCTGTCTTTTTGTTTTGCTTTTTTATTATCCTGTTTAGCTTTGGCGTTTACAGGCATTTTTTCCAGCAGGCAATAGTAACCGCCGTCCAGATTTGCCTTCCAGGCGGTCAGCATTTTTCCTTCCCCATTCTTCACCATGACCCACAAATCGGAATAATAATTGCTGCCGGGCATTTTCTTTTCACCGGTCAGCTCCACAATCTCTTTCTGGCCGCTGCCGTCAACATCCGCTTCCACTTTAGCCAGAAGAGCTGCCTGAGCGGAAGAAAAGGGCGCCGATATCAACAGAAAAGCGCCGATTCCCGTTACTATACGTTTAAACATCGTTATCCTCCATCCTGCCGGCTCCGTCTGGAGCCTTACCACATTATGCAACGAACCGTTCCTGCTATCACATTTTTGCTGTCGCACTCTTACTAATACGGATATCAAATCAAACTATATATTTTATCTATCGTCCCTTATAGTCCGGTGGAACCGCCGTCAGCCACTGGCGTTCCTTTTCTTTTTCACGGAACAGGCGGGCGTCAAACCACATATAATAGAAACGCGATGCAGAAACGATGTTGTATCCGTCCTGGTTATGATCTGTGGTATCATACGGGTCCGCTAAGATCAGTACATCATTCATCCCGTTTTTATCTCCCAGCGTATCGAGGCCGATGATCACCCGCCAGTGGCCACCCCAGTCAACATTTTCCACCATGATGGGGATACCACGCTTCAGATTGTCTTCCACAAATGCCAAAAACTTTTCGTAGGTCTCCGGAGATCCGTCTTTTAACGCGTTCTTAACCTTCCAGCCCTTTTGTTCAAAATAGCGGCTCATACCCCGGGTGTTGGTACCGGGGTCTTTTACACCGGCCGGATGCGTCCCCATAATTTTCGCCATTTCCATTTCCGAATCAGGCGCCTTGCCCAGAAAATGCTGCACCACCGTCAGCGCCGCAGCAGGACCGCAAGTGTAGTAAGTATGCTGCTGATGCGTTTTATATTCTTCCAGAAGCAGCAGGCTGCCGCCGGACTTCATATTATATATGTCAACCTTCTTAAAGTAAGGCGAGTCCTTCACGTCTGACTGTCCCTGCACAGAAGCCGGACCGCCTCCGTCCTTTTGCAGCAGCAGAACCATTTTGGTTGTAATCTCATCCACTACACCGGATTGTTCTGCATTTCCGGTGTGTTTTGTACCGGTATAAAAGTTAAATACTGCAACCGCAATCAGTGCGGCAGCCAGCAAAAAGGCACTTTTCTTCACGGTATCACCTTTCTTTTCGCTTCTTATAATGAAACGTTTTAACAGGTTTATCCTTATTCCGCTTTGGTAATCTTCTCCAGTTTTCTTGCCAAAGCCTGCAGCAACGCGACTCTTTCGTTGGGAACGCTGCCGCTTTGCACACGGGCCAGCAGATATTTCATAGCGTCGCCTACGGTAAGCGGCGGCAAAACCTGTATTTCACTGCCCCGCACATGCAGATCTGAAGTGTGCACAGGCATCCGTTCACGGGCAATCTGTACCGCTTCTTCTCCCAGACGGCGGCCTTCCTCCATCACCGGTTCCTGCAGCACGCCGGCCCAGGTGGCCCCCATATCCGCTAAAAAAACTTCTGTAAGCTGGGAAAAGGCTTCCGCCATTTCCTTTTCTGTGCGGAACTCACCGCCTGTGGCTTCACTGCGGATCCAACGCAACAGTGTATTATTTTTATGGATCATCATAGGAGCAAAACGCATATGCTTAGCCACCAGCCAGCTCACCCTCCGCACAAAAGGACGGGGATAACGAAGACGGGTAAGTATTGTCTGCGTCATTTTTGCGCTTTCTTTTTCGTGGCCGTGATCATTCGGATATCCGTCCGGCGTGGTTCCCCGGACCCCCGGCAGGCCTTTCGCTACATCGTGCAGCAACAGGGCCCAGCGCAACGTTAATTCCCGGGGACCGTTGTCCACTGCCGCCAGGATATGCTCCCAGACGTTATAACAATGAAACCGGATATTCTGGGGTAAAGCCGGTAAGTGCGCCAGTTCCGGCAGCACATCCACAAACGTTTCGCTGCCCTTGTCCCTCACCCTGCACTGCGCGTTTGCCAGACCGCTGGAAAGGAACAGTGCCAGACCTTTTCCGGCTGCTTTCCCTAACAGCATTTTATCCAGTTCTGTTTTGACGCGTTCCAGGGAAAGGTTGCGGCACCGGCTTACGTCAAAAACATAACGTTTTTTCAGGTAGTACTTTGTACCGGGCTGCCCGAAAGGCAGACCGGCTGCCGTCCCATCGTCTTGCAACAAACCGTCCCGGGCCGAACCGTCTGATCCGGTAACTGCCGGGCCATGGGTCAGCTGCGCATCCGGACCCATGGTTTTCATGTTTTCCGGAACGGTCTTCCCCGCTTTTTCCATGGCAATCCGCAGATTTTGTTCCACGGTGAGTCCTTCATCATAGCCACCCCGGACATCTTCCGGTGCGTCATTTCCTTCCACATAAGTAAAATCCAGCTGCGCCACGAAACGGCAGGCCCGGTACATACGTAATGCGTCTTCTGCGAAACGCTTCCGGGGGTCGCCTACCGTACGGATCACTTTCGCTTCCAAATCCTTTTGCCCGCCATAATAGTCATACAGATTTCCTCTGCTGTCCATGGCCATGGCATTCACCGTAAAATCCCGGCGTGACAAATCTTCTTTTAATGTGTCACAATACCACACTTCCGCCGGCCGGTGGGCATCCAGGCCATAGACATAGCGCTCATTACGGAAGGTAGCGATTTCCAGCGAACGGCCTTCAGTTACAGCCACCACCACGCCGAAATTTTCACCCAGCTTTTCTGCCAGCAAATAACCGGCATTACGAAGAACCGCCGCAATCTGTTCCGGGCGTCCGTCAGTCGCAATATCGTAGTCCCCGGGTTCCAGCCCCAGCAGCAGGTCCCGCACTGCGCCCCCCACCACATAGGCTTCATACCCGGCCGCATTCAGTATATTCAATGTTTTCGTCACATAATCAGGAAAGCTCTTTTGCATGCTACATTCTTATCCTTAAACTCATTATCTATTAATTATAACATACAATTTGCGTATCTGCCTTTTTAATTATTTATTAATGAGTCCATGAAATAGCAAACGGGAACGATTTTGCAAAGGCTTTCCCTTGCAGTGATATTCAGAAGAAATAAAAAAACCGCCAGTATCAACTGACGGTTTTGATTGAAGTTAATGGGTAAAAAGACTGCAGATTTATGCTTCCAGAAGCGCTTTGGCTACCAGCTCGCCCATCTCCTGTGTGTTGACCTTCGTCAGGCCTTCGCCAAACAGGTCCGCCGTGCGGTAACCCGCTTCATACACTTTGTCAACGGCTGCCTCCACCGCGTCTGCAGCTGCCTGCTGGTCCAGGGAATAACGGAACAGCATGGCTGCGGAAAGGATGGTGCCCGTGGGATTGGCGATACCCTGCCCCGCGATATCCGGCGCACTGCCGTGGATGGGCTCATAGAGACCAGTGCCGTCGCCCAGGCTGGCGCTGGGTAAGAGGCCGATGGAGCCGCCCAGCACGGACGCTTCGTCCGACAGAATGTCACCGAAAATATTATTGGTCAGCACCACGTCAAACTGGCCGGGATTCAGCACCAGCTGCATAGCGCAGTTATCTACATACAGATGGTTCAGTTCGATCTCCGGATATTCCTTCGCCTTCATTTCCGTAACGATGCGGCGCCACATGCGGGATTCCGCCAGCACGTTGGCCTTGTCCACGGAGGTCACCTTGCCCCGGCGCACCTTGGCCGCTTCAAAAGCTTTCCGGGCGATCCGTTCCACTTCCGGACGGGTATAGAGGTCGATATCCGACGCAGTCTCCACACCGTCAACCATAGCCGCTTCGTTATGGGTGCCGAAGTAAATGCCGCCGGTGAGTTCCCGGACAATCAGCAGATCCGTATTGGCTGCCCGTTCCGGTTTCAGCGGAGACAGATGCGCCGTAAATTTGCTTACCTTCATGGGGCGAAGGTTACAGTACAGACCTAAATCTTTACGGATGCGCAGCAGGCCTTTTTCCGGGCGGATGGACGGATCTACGTTATCCCATTTTGGCCCGCCTACTGCGCCTAACAGCACTGCATCCGCTGCTTTGGCGGATTTTTGCGTCACTTCCGGATAGGGGTCATTATACGCATCAATGGCGCAGCCGCCCAGCAGCTGATGGTCGTATTCCAACGCAAAGCCGAACTTTTTGGCCGCCGCATCCATAACTTTTACAGTAGCAGTTACAATTTCCGGACCGATGCCATCGCCCGGCAATAAGGTGATTTTCATAATTGACAGTCTCCTTGTCTTTGTACTTTTATGTATTCAGGCAGACAGCGTAAGGCGAAGCCGGGATGACTTCGCCTTTGTTTTTATTATGCCTGTGTTTTTGCGTAATTAACCAGTCCGCCGCAGTCCGCGATTTTCTGACAGAAGTCCGGCAATGGTTTTGTTTTGATGACCAGGTTTTTATTCACAATTCTGATTTCGCCGGTCTTCAGGTCCACTTCCACATCATCACCCTTTTCAATCTTTTCCACCTCTGCGCCAATTTCCAGCACCGGCAGGCCGATGTTGATGGCATTGCGGTAGAAGATACGGGCGAAACTGTCCGCGATGATGCACTTGATGCCTTTTACTTTGATTACAACGGGGGCGTGCTCACGGGATGAACCGCAACCGAAGTTCTTGCCTGCCACCATAATCTCATCTTTTTTCACATTGGGGGCAAAAGTTGTGTCAATATCTTCCATGGCGTGTTCCGCCAGTTCATTGAAATCAGAAATATTCAGGTAACGGGCCGGAATGATTACATCCGTATCCACATGGTCCCCGTAACGCCAGATCTTGCTCATCCTAATACCTCCTCTGCCGAAGCGATGTAACCTTTTACCGCGCTGGCTGCCGCCGTGTAGGGACTGGCCAGATACACTTCACTGTCCACATGACCCATACGCCCGCGGAAATTCCGGTTGGTGGTGGAAACACAGCGTTCGCCTGCCGCCAGGATTCCCATATAGCCTCCCAGGCAGGGGCCGCAGGTCGGTGTGGAAACCGCCGCGCCTGCATTGATGAAAATATCCACGTAGCCTAAGCGGATGGCTTCCTGGTAAATTTCCTGGGTCGCCGGGATGATGATGCAGCGGACGTTCTCGTTCACTTTATGGTCTTTTAGCACTTCCGCAGCCTGGGCGATGTCTTCCAGCCGCCCGTTGGTACAGGAGCCTACAACCACCTGATCAATCTTGATATGGTGGGATTCACTGACGGGATGGGTATTTTCCGGCAGGTGCGGATACGAAGTTACGGGTACCAGTTTGGACAGGTCAATCTGTACGACCCGGTCATATACTGCATCCGGATCTGCTTCCACAGCCGTCCAGGGGCGGGTCACCCTGCCTTTCAGGAAGGCTTCCGTCTTGGCGTCCACCGGGAAGATGCCGTTCTTGCCACCTGCCTCAATGGCCATGTTGCAGATGGTGAAACGGTCGGACATGTCCAGTTCCGCTACGCCGGGACCGGTAAATTCCAGACTCTGGTAACGGGCGCCGTCCACGCCGATCATGCCGATGAGGGTCAGGATCAGGTCTTTGCCTTTTACATATTTGGGCATTTTGCCGGTAAGTTCCACCTTAATGGCAGCAGGAACCTTGAACCAGGTTGTGCCACTGGCCATGGCGCAGCCGATATCCGTCTGGCCCATGCCGGTAGAAAGAGCATTTAATGCGCCGTAGGTGCAGGTGTGGGAATCCGCGCCGATGACAATCTCGCCGGGAGCCACCAGCCCCTTGTCCGGCAGCAGCGCATGTTCGATGCCCATGCGCCCCACTTCAAAGTAATTGGTAATGTTATGCTTTCTGGCGAAATCACGCATCTGTTTGCACAGAGTAGCGGATTTGATATCCTTGCAGGGAGAAAAATGATCCGGCACCAGCGCGATTTTATCTTTATCAAATACCGGACGCCCGATTTTTTCAAACTCATTGATTGCCGGCGGGCCGGTAATGTCGTTCGCCAGAATCAGATCAACCTGGGAAACCAGCAGGTCCCCGGCCTCCACAAATTCCCGTCCTACATGCATGGCGAGAATTTTCTGTGTCATTGTCATGCCCATAAGAAACCCCTCCTCAAAAATTATAATTAAAAATTGAAAAGCCCCTGCCTGTTTCCAGACAGGGGCGAATTGTATCGCGGTACCACCCTGATTTATCACTCATTGGATTCCGGTCTTTTCAACCGGGCGGTTAACGCACGCTGACGTTGCCCGCTACTTTTTTCACAGGCACTGCTCCCGGACGAGATGGTCTTTATCCGGGAAAAGCTCGCACCAGCCGCTTTTTCTCTGAACGCCTTCCAAAAACCAATTTCCGTTCATCGCATTTAACACATTATTCATGTTAATGTACTATTTCATTATCCTAAAAATGTAATAATAAGTCAAGGCTTTTTTAGCAACGCCGGTTAAATCAGCACATATTTCGCGATAAAGATAACAGCCAGTATATACAGCAGCGGGCTGACACGGCTGGTATGACCGGTCAGCGTATTCACGATTACGTACGAAACAATGCCAAAGGAAATGCCCTCCGAGATGCTGTATGCAAAGGGCATGGCGATGATACACATGTAAGCAGGGATTGCTTCCGGCAGATTACCGAAATCAATCTGGGCAATGGAGGAAACCATTAGGAACCCTACCATGACCAGAGCCGGAGCTGTCGCAAACGCGGGGATCGCCATAAAGAAAGGAGCCAGGAACAGCGACAGGAAGAACAGCACAGCCGTGGTAACGGCTGTCAGTCCGGTACGCCCGCCTTCGCTGACACCGGAAGCGGATTCCACAAACGTCGTAACGGTACTGGTGCCCATCAGCGCGCCGGCCACCGTGCCCAGAGAGTCAGCCATTAAAGCGCCTTTAATGTTGGGCAGCGTGCCGTCTTTGCGCAGCATGTTCGCTTTGGACGCAACACCCATCAGGGTACCGAGGGTATCAAAAAAGTCCACAAACAGGAAGGACATGACGATAACCAGGAAATCAACGGAAGCTACCTTACTGAAATCCAGTTTCAGGAATATGGGGGACGGATCCGCCGGCAGGAAAGAAGCCAGGCCTGCTGAAAAATCCGGCAGTACACTGAAGGCCCCCACTTTGGGATCCGGCACGTACAGACCGGTCACTTCACAGAGTATGCCCAGAATCCAGGTAGCCAGGATACCCCACAGAATACCGCCTTTCACGTCCCTCGCCAGCATGATGCCGGTGATGACGATACCGATCAACGCCAGCACTACAGTAATACCTACCGTATGGAAGGTTCCTCCCAGGACAGACTGTTTAAAGTTAAACAGGGCAATTTTGGTTGCCGGGTTGCCCACGATGATCTGCGCATTGAACAGACCGATCAGGGCGATGAACAGACCGATGCCTACGGATACAGCCCGTTTCAGGCTGAGGGGAATGACATCAAATACCGCCTGCCGTATATTTGTCAGGGACAGGACAATAAAGATGATGCCTTCCACGCAGACGGCAGCCAGGGCCATCTCCCAGGAATAGCCCATCTGTTTTACTACTGTAAAAGCAAAAAAGGCATTCAACCCCATGCCCGCAGATAACGCAAAGGGATAGTTGGCGAAAGCTGCCATCAGCAACGTCGCAAAGCAGGAAGCCAGCGCCGTAACCGTCAGCAGCGCTCCCTTATCCATACCTGTCACACTCAGAATCGACGGGTTAACAGCCAGAATATAGGCCATGGTCATAAATGTAGTGATACCGGCCATGATCTCTGTTTTTACCGTGGTGCCGTTCTCCCGCAGATGAAATAGTTTTTCCAATGTTCCGTCCTGCATGATTACCTCCTATTCCTTTAAGAGCAATTCCACAAAAACAGAACGGCTGATGACCCCCAGAAGATGTCCTTCTTCTGCCACAAAAACGCGCTTCACCTTATCGTCAAGCATAACCCGCCCGACAGTTTCGATCGTATCCTCAGGGCTTACACAGATAGCTGGGGCCGTCATGGCGTCCGCCGCGGTTTGCGCATTCCAGCGGGTCAGCGCCTGGCGGTATTCCAGGACTTTATCGCTTGGCGCAAAGGCCGCATGGTACAGCAAGGTCATGATTCCCGGTTCGTTTGGCCTGACGACCTTATTGATCAAATCGTTTTCACTTATCACGCCTACAATTTCATTATACTTGGTAACCACGGGAATGGCAGAAATCTTATTGTCAATCATGAGACGCGCTACTTCCTTTACCGGCGTCTCCGGCAGCACGGAAATGATTTCGGTTGTCATTACTTCTTTAGCCAAAACGTTCCCGTTTGTATTCACCGCATTTGCATCCATAAAAAAACCTCCTTAATATTCAGGATACAGAACAGAAAAATAAATAATAGGAAACTAAATTACAATATATTTTATTATAACATTTTATAAAATTCCTGTGAACTGCATTTTTAGATTATATAGACAGCGAAGAAAATGAATTCTGAGCATATTTGGATAAATTTACCGGGCACCGCAGGAAATCTTTTATTGCAATGCATTTATCCGGTTTCCGTTTCTGTATGAGAGAAGTACAGGCGAATTACAATTCAGCGCCTCGTAATAATTTTTGGCATCCAACACAATAAAGCTGGCCGGTTTTCCGGGTTCAAGACCATATCGGTCAGACACATTCAGCGTTCTTGCGGCATTCGTTGTAATGAAACGGTAACTGTCCATGATATCCTGATATCCCATCATCTGGCACACATGCAGACCCATGAATACCACGTCCCGCAGATTACCGTTACCCATCGGATACCAGGGATCGCAGATATCATCGTGTCCGAAGGAAACGTTGATGCCTTCCGACAGCAGTTCTTTTACGCGGGTTACGCCCCGGCGTTTCGGATACGAGTCCGCCCTTCCCTGCAAATGCGTATTCACCAGCGGGTTTGCCACAAAGTTGATACGGCTCTTTTTCAGCAGCCGCATCAGCCGCAGCACATAAGCGTTGTTATAGGAATGCATGGCTGTGGTATGGCTGGCGGTAACCCGGTCAAACAACTCCAGTTCCAACGCGCGGGCAGCCAGCGTTTCCAATCCACGCGAGGCTTCGTCATCAATTTCATCGCAGTGCACATCCACCAGAAGATCATACTCCGCAGCCAGCTGCAAGGCAAAATTCAGGGACTCCACGCTGTATTCCCGGGTAAATTCAAAGTGCGGAATGGCACCTACCGCATCCGCTCCCATGCGCGCCGCTTCCTGCATCAGCCCCCTGCCGTCGGGATAACTGAAGATGCCTTCCTGAGGAAAGGCCACGATCTGGATCTCCGCAAAGTCTTTCAGTTCTTCCCTGAGTTCCAGCATGGTTTCCAAAGCCAGCAGCGAAGGGTCGGTCACGTCAACATGGGTACGGATATACTGGACGCCATGAGCCGCGTACATACGGACCGCCCTGATGACCCTCTCCCGTATATCGGCTTTATTCAGCTTGCTCTTCCGTTTAGCCCAGCATTCAATACCTTCAAATAATGTCCCGGACTCGTTCCAGACCGGATCACCCGCAGTCAGGCAGGTATCCAGATGGACATGAGATTCAATGAACGGGGGGAGAACCAGCCTGCCCTCCAGGTCCGTCACGGTTTCGCCCTGTTCAGGCAACAGCTTTGTTCCGATTTCCAAAAACAAGCCGTTTCTGATCCGGATATCCTGTAACGTTGTTTTATTTTCAATACACGCATTTGTGAATAACATGGCACTCTCCTGTTTCATCAGATCACCTCACCGGCGTGTTGCTTTATCATAAACAAGATAGCAGATACAGCCTGTAAGCATGGCATT
>Ga0129306_1001685_pt1 | contig 23374 bp, 26 predicted proteins | sample P827metagenome_FD_94438 | JGI IMG/M metagenome (GOLD analysis project Ga0129306, IMG submission 94438) | Capybara group fecal microbial communities from Wisconsin, USA - P827 metagenome | ecosystem: Host-associated > Mammals > Digestive system > Large intestine > Fecal | place: USA: Wisconsin... | reverse complement strand
TGGTATCTGATGGAGGACGAGATGCTGGAGGGGGTTGACGAGCCGATGGCCAATCTGGTCAAGTGCGGGCCGGACACCATAGAAGTGACCAAGAAGGGCATGATCAATGTGCATATGGTGTTTGAAGAGGGGAAGCAGAATCTGACGAACTATCAGACACCGTACGGGAATCTGATGATCGGCATCAATACCACTAAGGTTGAGGTCACGGAACAGGATGAGTGTATCCACCTGGAAGCGAGGTACGGTCTGGACATCAATTACGAATATCTGTCCGACTGTGTGATAAGCATGGATATCTCACCCAGAGATCATATCAGACTGTCATAGAAAAAGAAAAACCGCTGATCGCTCAGCGGTTTTGTTTTACTTAATGGGCTTGGCTCCGGCCTTCTCCTGGAGCTTGTCGACCTTCTCCTGGAACTTGGCTCTCCAGGACTTCTTCACGGGTTCATTATTCTGGATGTTACCGTGTAATCCCCTGACTGAAGTGATATACAGACCGCTGATCGTGGCCTTTACTTCTTTTTTGACCGGGATATCATTGAAGATCTTCTCGTCGGATATGAAGCTCATTATCTGAGGTCCGACCTTGGCCTTTACAATGGGGAGCTTGGAGCCGCGCAGATACTTCGGGGTCTGATCGAGTACCATCTGGGGAAGCCCCGCATCCTTCAGCTTCATACGTTTCTTGTCGATGATGAGCATGCTTACCGTCTGCTTCATTGCATCGAGCTGAGCCTGCTGTTCATCCTGCTTCTTCTGAGCCTTCTTGCCCAGGAAATATAATACTACGACGGCTGCTATGAGCACTACCGTGATCGCTATCATTACTATCTGCCAGGTCTGCATGATATATCCTCCGTTTATCCTGATTACAGGGCGCATATACTGAATATGCGAGCCCAAGGACGATTTTATCATGAGAAGGCAGCCGTATGCAAACGGCATATATATGAATCTGACAGACAATGACCACAAAATATGGTACAATCTTTTTATATGGTCAAATTATCAGGGAAAAGCGCAAGATTATACAGACGCATTCAGCGTATCACCGCAGCCATCACTGCGGGCGTGATCGTGCTGTCCGCACCCGGAGCAGCTCTGCCGGTATATGCTACCGTGGCGGATATCCAGGGTGAGATAGATTCCCTGAATTCCGAGATATCGGATCTGGAGAAGCAGAAAAAGGATGCCGAGAAAGCCAAGAACGATGCCCAGTCAGGCCTCTCCGGTGCCAACAGCCAGATCAGTTCGATATCGGGTGCCATGGGTGATCTGAATGCGGAGATCGAGGGCATCAACCTCGAACTGGTAGGCCTGCTCACGGATATAGACCTGATCGAGTCTGATATCCTGGATAAGGAAGATCAGATAGCTCAGACCGAAAAGGAATACGAAGAGGCGGTAGCCACCAGGGATGAGCAGTATGAAACCATGAAGATACGTATCAGATATATGTATGAACAGGGTGATGCGACCTATATCTCCATTTTCCTGGAGGCAACATCATCCCTGGCTGATGCGCTCAATAAGGCTGATTATGTGGAGCAGCTGTATGCATATGACAGACAGATGCTTGAGCAGTATAAACAGACCGTTGAGTATACACAGGAGGTTTGGGACAAGCTTGAGGAGGAGAAATCCGAACTGGAGACCTCCAAGGAGGAGCTTGAGGGTGAACAGGCCTATCTCGAAGAAGTCGAGGCTCAGCTCGAAGAAGAATATGAGAACTACAGCGTGATGCTGGCTCAGGCAAGACAGCAGGCGGCCATATTTACCGCCAAGATCAACCAGCAGACCAATGAGATAAGAAGTCTGGAACGTGCCGAGGCCGAGAAGAAACGTGAAGCCGAGGAGAAGCAGCGCGAGAAGGAAGCCGAAGAAGCCAGGATCAAGGCGGAAGAAGAGGCTGCGGCTGCTGCAGCTGCAGGCGAGAATACAGATAACAGCGGTGATGATTCATCCGCATCGACAACATCGAGCTCATCGAGTTCGTCTTCATCCAAGTCGGGCGGCTCATCATACTCGGCATCGGGCTCCGGTAAGGGAAGTCAGATAGCCAATTATGCGCTTCAGTTTGTGGGTAATCCTTATGTGGCAGGCGGAACTTCGCTGACTGACGGAGCAGACTGCTCAGGATTTACACAGGCAGTATACAGAGCGTTTGGATACAGTATCCCCAGGACATCATACTCACAGTCCACCATCGGTACTGCGGTATCCTATTCGGAGGCCCAGCCCGGTGACATCATCTATTACGGCGGTCATGTGGGTATATATATAGGCAACGGACAGATCGTACATGCATCGACCGAGCGTACCGGTATCAAGGTTACGTCCGCAACATACCGAAGCATCGTAACGATCAGGAGAATAATCTGATCTACTCTTTAACCAGTGCTGTTGCCCACTCTATCGCATCATCGATATGCGGTCTGAAGTTATCCTCGCCGACTTTCTCCGTGAATCCATCCTTGCGCATCGTATTCATGGGCTGCTCATTTACGTGTGAGAATACCAGCTGTATGTCACGCTGTGCGCATCTCTCATAGAAGTTCTCCAGCGAATGCATAGCTGTTGCATCGAGCGCGGGCACGCCACGCATACGTATGATGATGACCTTGGTCTCATCGCGGAAATTCATCGTATCTATCTGACCGGAACTTCCGAAGAACATAGGTCCGTATATCTCATATACTCTGACCTGGGGAGGGATGGGCTTTAAGTTCATGCCGTCCGGGTCATCCTCGGGATCGAAGTACTTCCAACCCATTACACCCGATTCTTCACTCATACGCTTCATGAACAGTAGCACTGCGATGAGCATGCCTATCTCTATGGCGATCACCAGATCAAATACTACTGTGAGCGCGAATGTCAGCACGAGCACTATGATGTCGCTCTTCGGCGCGGTCTTGCACAGGTGGACGAAGGTACGCCACTGGCACATGTTATAGGCGACCATAAAGAGGATTGCTGCGATGGTAGGCATCGGAATCAGAGCTGCATAAGGCATGAGTACCAGAAGAACCAGAACGAGCGTTATGGAATGTATGAGTCCGGCAACGGGGGTGCGACCGCCGTTCTTGATATTGGCTGCGGTCCTGGCGATGGCTCCGGTAGCGGGAATGCCGCCGAAGAGTGCCGAACCGATATTACCGCAGCCCTGAGCTATGAGCTCCATATTGGACCTGTGGTGTGAATTGATCATACTGTCAGCGACTACGCAGGAGAGCAGAGACTCTATCGCTGCGAGTATCGCTATGGTAAATCCGTCGGGCAGGGCAGTGCTTACGGCTGCCATACTGAACTGAGGCATATGAAATGCAGGAAGACCGCTTCTGATGGTGTAGAGATCACCGATCGTGTTGACCTTAAGCCCGGTGAATTTCACAAGCAGAATTCCGACTATGACGGCTATGAGTGAGCCGGGGATCTTGGCACTGATACGGGGCCATACGATGAGGATCGCCAGGCTGATGCCGCCGACCAGGAGTGCATAGGGATTGAACGTGGTGATATTGGCTCCTATAGCTTTAATCTTATCCATGGTCTCAATAGTGGCCGTTCCTGCGGGGTAGCTGAGCCCCAGGAAGTCCTTGACCTGTCCTATCACTATGGTTACGGCTATGCCGGCTGTGAATCCGGTCGTTATCGTATAAGGGATGAACTTGATCAGACCGCCGAGTCTGAAGAGTCCCATCAGGACCAGAATAATACCCGCGATGATAGTCGCGAGCATCATGCCTTCCATGCCGTTCTTGGCTATGATTCCGGCTACTATCGTAGCGAATGCCGCGGTGGGTCCTGCTATCTGTACACGGCTTCCGCCCAAAAAGGAGATGATGAATCCCGCTACGATGGCGGTGTATAATCCTTCTTCGGGTCCGACTCCCGATGCAAGCGCCAGAGCTATGGACAGCGGGAGCGCGATGATCGCAACTATGATACCCGATACCACGTCGGTACCGAACTGCTTCAAGTCGTAATGCTTTATCGTGGAGAAAAGCATTGGTTTAAGTCTGTCAGTGTTCATTGTTGTCTTTCCTTTTCTGCATGCATCTTCCTGAGCGGGTTATGAACCGTTTATTCCATCTCTTTTAACAATCTCGTACAAGCGATAAAATCTCTCATTTCTCGTTCATAATCGCAACTTTTTGTTTCGTTTTTTGCCTCCTGTCCATCCTGTTTTCTTTCGTTTGTACCCAAATTGTACCCAAAGCACCTTCTGGCGTGCTAATCTACCGAAGCGAACACCTCAACGTCAGCATGCTCATTTAGCCAGTTAATCAACGCTTCTAATACATTCGGAGTTTCTTCGTAATCCATCATCCGATCCCTGTACTTAATCGCATCATCCAGATACTCATTAACATCTATCAGGCAGGGTTCATCAGCATCAAACGGACCGGTCACTTCATTAAAATCACGGGTCAACCCTTTCCATCCTGTACCGTCCATAACCGGGGTTCCAAATATGTCATTTATATAACCATCCCATATATGGATAGACTCATCTCCGGCAGATAGTATAAATTCCGGTTCTCCCTCGTAACCTTCATAGTAAGTATAATCATTGAGCTTTCCAGTGTCCATTATCCAACATCTCCTTCTGTTCTTTCGTGGCGGTACCATTCTTTCTTGCCCGGATTGCTGCATCCCATTTTTTCTTGTCAACCCACTTATATGTACCATTACTCTTTCCAACAAGAACGTAATGCTCTGCCGGTCTTGCATTGGGACCGTTCCCTATTCCGGGCTTTCTCTTTTCTACAACCCATGTGTTTACCTGATCCTTGGGTGCCCCAGGCGTTCTTGTATGCCAACGGCTCTGATATTTATATCCGCCTCTCTCCCAGTTAAACTTAACCTGATCGTATTCGTTCTTCTTCTGATCTGTTATCTGCGCTGAATTCGGAATCTTCAAAGGTGAAGATTTGCTTAATTCATTACGAAGATAATCTTCTCTCTTGGCTATTGCTTCATTCTCGGCAGCCTTTTGTTTTAAGCTCTGCTGCTCAAATGATGTCTGAGGGGAACCAGATGTTCCCTTTGCCTGACCACTATCACTTTGACGCATTTTTCTTCCTCCTTGCCTGATTACGATTCTTAATCATGTTTGGAGGAATTATAATATTTATCCCCTTGTCAGCTGCATATCGAAATATATCTTCAGCTTCCTTGTTCTCTCGACAGACATCATAAACAATAATAGTTTTGAGTTTAAGCCTATCGACAGTATATTTTACTGCTTCAACCAGTATCTCCCGCTCAAGTTTGTCATCCACATACCCCTTGGTACTGAATGCAACAACCGAACAATCCTCAAGCCCATCAAGATAGAAATCTATCGTAGAAATTGTCGGAAATGTAATATGCGGTATCACTATCGCACTCAATTCCGTCATCAGCCATATAGATACTACCCGTGCTTTTTTGATTCTGTAATTGTTCTCGATATCATCTATATCACCAAGCTCCGAATAGTCGGGTGATATGAAAAACCTCACACCCTTGAAGCGTTCCTTAAACTGAGCCAGCTGTTTCTCGTTATTGTAATAAATGGCATTATAAAGCCCGTTCTGCCCATCAAAAGTATTATCATACTGGTAAAATGCTACTGCCGTATTAGGCGTCTTGTGATAATCACACCGCTGCGAGTACAATGCAATGTAATCAGGATATACTTCTGTATTGCAATACAGAGCCGGCAGGTCATGCTTTCCAACTGCATATGTCTGATTTGTATACCGAAGATAGTGCAGGTTAAGGCTCTTTATAAGATCCTTTGGTACTCTCTGTGCTGTGCCATTAGGCAATTGCCTTGTTTCGTATTTTTTCATAATGTCTCCTCTCCCGCCCCCTGCAGGCGATAAATAAAATGCAACCATTATTGGTTGCACGGAAAGGACACATTTCATTATAAATGTAGCCTCTCCGGCAACTGTAAGACGTAAAATTACCGTCTTGTCAAGTGCCTGAGATTATGCTACAATGTTCTTGCTTAGGGAGTATCGTAGCATACTCTGAAAAGGGCACTTGTAAACTTGTTTTACTTGTGCTTTTTTTATGTTTTCATCCCACTTCTCCTCGCATTACGCGATCCATTCATACGTTTCAATCTGGTCTGAATATGTAGACCATTCTATTATCTCATCCGACTGCAATCGTCCTATAATTATGTACGGTTGTACACCCTGCGTTTTTGCAAAACGCCTTATAGCCGGAAGTGAATAATCCCTCATTACCAAAAAAGCTCTGTACTGTTCAGTATTTATCAAAGTTTCCTGGGCAAAGAGATCCGCTGCGTCCTCCATTGCATTCTTAACGGATTGAAAATCCACAAATCTCACACCCGCATCCCCATGGAGTATATGACCTATCTCGTGAAACAATGTAAACCAAAAACGATCTGCCCTTTTTCCTCTAAGAGTCATGCAAAGGATGATTCTTTCCTTCCCTTCGGGGTTTCTGATAAATCCTTGAACCGGTGCTCCTGTAAAATGATGCACTATCTTAAATGCAACCCCGCAATCCGCTAATAATTCAGTAAGTTCATCAGATATCTCATTGATATCCTTAAACATAAGAGCCTTAATCACCTGAATGGACTCTCGAAGTCTAGCAATATCGAGATGCTCCTTTACGCTTATATCTGCCGTCTCCCTTTCACATAACCGCTGCCATGCATATAGAACATACGGATCAACCTTAGCATTCTTCTTCACTTGTGCCCTATACGCCGCACTATAATTTATTTCCGGAATCGACAGAAGATTAGCAACACCCATAGCCTTTCTGACTTCCAGAACCCGTTCATCATCATTATTGCACTTGCTAATAAACTCGCGTTTCTCGAAATACGCAATAATATCCTTTAAACGCTTCAAAATATCCAATTCATCCTGCGTTATCCCATATTGCTCTTCAAAATCCAATGACTGTTTTTCATATTCAGCCTGCCACTCCATCCAATCCAATGCATCAATACCTAATGCATATTCCAATTTCTTGGCAAATCCGGCTGAAATCCCCTTGCTGCCATTTATAACTGTGCTGATATGCTTCTCCGTTACACCTGTTCTGACCGCAAGCTCTTTCTGCGACATGTCCAGTCGCTGTAACACCTCTGATAATCGCTTACCGGGATGAGTAATATTACTATTCATTTTATTATCCCATCCTTTCTTTCGGTTTTCCTTACCTTTTGGGTTAAGATTTTTCATCCCAAATCCTTTCTCATTATATTTCATCCATCTAATCGTGTCAAGTTCATTTCCTGGTAATCAGTTTTTTTTATTCATTTAAACCAGATTTGTATGATTTGTCTATTTCATCTCGGCACTTCATTGAAAATAACCATTAAGATATGATTCTGGTAACCACTTATTTACCCCAATCCATAAAACTTCTCAAAATAAGCCATAAGCCTGCGGATCAGGTTCATTTTCTTATCTGCTCTGCCGGAACCGCCAAAGCGGGATACCGGCGGCATGATCTTATCAATGTCCGTTCCGATGGTCTTAAGCTCGCCATCCCGGAAGGATCTTTCGATGAACTCTCTGGTTTCATCCGGCTTAAGCTTTTCTTCTTCAATAAGGACCGTCAGATCGTGTTCTTTCATCTCCAGTACATAATCCCGCCATTCATCCATGATATCCTCGATATCATTTATTCCGGCAATAAAGGTTTCAATAAGCGCCTTCTTACTTCGAAGCTCCGGACTTGCATCCACAGCCTTGCGAATCGTGATCAGTACTTCCTTATCTTCACCATGGCTGTCATGATATTTCTTTACAAGCATCAAGATATAGTCAATATTGATCTCTATCTGTTTGATCAGTTCTATTTCGAATACAATATCATCCGTGATATCCGTACTTTCGCCGCTTTCACGTTTCCGTTTCCACTCATCCCTCAGATCCTGGTATCTTCCAAGGTAGTCCTGCATATCTCTTTCAGATATGATCTCCTTTCCGGCAAATTCATCAAAGGACACAAGAAGGTTCCGCATCCGAAGGATAGATCCGAATAATGCGATAAATTCCTTCTGTTTCTGCTCTCCTATGATCTGTGGTTCATCAAGCGGAAATTTCGAGGTCAGATCTTCGATCATATCCACATATCCGGGCATATACTTTCCATCCACGGATTCATAACCGTTATAATAATCCTTAAAGCTCTGCATAAGGACGATGCCACCGGCATCCTTATCTCCAAACAGAGATATGGCAGAGTCTACACGCTTTTGCAGATTACGGAAGCATACAATATTGCCAAAGGTCTTTACACTGTTCAGGATACGGTTGGTCCGGCTGAATGCCTGGATAAGCCCATGCATCTTGAGATTCTTATCCACCCACAAAGTATTTAAGGTGGTGGCGTCAAAACCGGTCAGAAACATATTTACCACGATGAGCATATCCAGTTCCTTGTTCTTCATTCGAAGCGAGACATCCTTGTAATAATTCTGAAACTTATCACTGGATGTATCATAATTCGTATGGAACATCATATTATAATCATTGATCGCACTGTCAAGGAAATCCCTGGCGTTCTGATCCAGGGCAGATGTGTCCTCCGGATTCTCCTCGTCGAGTATGCCGTCCGCCTCCTCTTCATTGGCAGCATAGCTGTATATCACGGCAATCTTTAATTGCTTGGAAGGATCTGCTTTCATGATTTTGCGAAACTCCTCATAATAAAGCTTCGCCATCGGCACAGATGCCACCGCAAAGATGGAATTAAAACCGGACAAACGCTGTTTTTTCTTAATCTCCTCTACCTTGCCGCGGTCCGCAGACGCCACTTCCTTGATATTTGTCAGTGCATTAAAAACATATGTCCTGTCACCGCGGTATGTCTTCTGATCAAAATGGTCCAATATATAGTTCGCCACCAGAGATATTCTTGCAGGAGCTTCAAACGCTTTTTTCCGGTCAATATCCCACACCTGCTCATCATCGATATCCGCATCGGTATCCATGGTCTTGATATAGTCCACTCTGAAGGGCAGCACATTCTTATCATTGATAGCATCCACGATCGTATAGGTATGGAGCTGATCCCCAAAGGTCTGTTCCGTAGTGGCAAAGCAGGAATTCTTTACGCTGCTTCCAACATTGGTCGGAAATATCGGTGTGCCGGTAAATCCGAACATATAATACTTCTTAAAGCTCTTTACGATGGCAGCATGCATATCTCCAAACTGGGATCTGTGACATTCATCAAATATCAGGACGATCTGCTTATTATAGGCTTCATGCTCTTTATTTTTCTTTATAAAGGTCGAAAGTTTCTGTATTGTCGTAATAATGATCTTGGATTTGTTATCACCAAGCTGCCTCGTAAGTATTGCCGTAGAGGTATTGCTATTGGCCGCTCCCTTTTCAAAGCGGTCATACTCTTTCATGGTCTGATAATCCAGATCCTTACGGTCTACAACGAACAACACCTTGTCTATGAAATCCAGTGTTGATGCGATACGTGCCGTCTTGAATGATGTAAGGGTCTTGCCGCTGCCCGTTGTGTGCCAGATGTAGCCGCCTCCGGCAATATCCCCATATTTCTTATAATTATGGGCAATCTCGATACGATTGATGATGCGCTCCGTAGCCGTGATCTGATACGGACGCATAACCATAAGAATATCCTCCGACGTGAATACACAATACTTCGTCAGGATATTTAAGATCGTATGCCTTGCAAAAAATGTTTTCGTGAAATCGATTAGATCCGGGATAATGCGGTTATTTCCATCTGCCCAAAATGAAGTAAACTCAAAGCTGTTGCTGGTCTTTTCTTTTTTGGTCTTTCCGGACTTAGCATCCTTGATCGCGTTAAAACGGGTACTGTTGGAATAATACTTGGTATTAGTTCCATTGCTTATAACAAATATCTGCACATACTCATATAACCCGGTGCCTGCCCAGAAAGAATCTCTCTGATACCGGTCTATCTGATTGAACGCCTCTCTGATAGGCACACCCCGACGCTTTAACTCCACATGCACAAGGGGAAGACCGTTTACAAGGATCGTTACATCGTATCTGTTATCATGCTTTGCGCCCTGATCCGTCCCAATCACATATTGGTTGATCACCTGCAGACGGTTGTTGTGAATATTGGATTTATCAATGATAGTGATATTCTTAGAGCTGCCATCATCACGCTTTAAGACCTGTACATTATCCTCCTGGATCTTTCTGGTCTTTTCTTTTATATGCTCATTGGGATTGGTAATGGCATCTGAAAAGAATCTATCCCATTCCGAGTCTGTAAACTGATAATGATTCAACTCTTCAAGCTGCGCCCGTATATTTGATACCAAGTCACTTTCCGTATGGATCGACAGGTATGTATATCCCTGGTCACAGAGCATACGGATAAATTCCTGTTCAAGAGCTGCCTCGCTCTGGTATTGATCCGAACGGGTCTTAACAGGTTCGTACTCTGTTACTACGGTATTTTTATTTGATTCTGCGACTATATTGAAATAGGGCATATCGCCGCACCTCCCACATTTCTCTCAACACTGCCATGAGAATCTCTACACGCATTTCTTTTCCTTAAAACTCAGCAGCTTATCGCGATAATATTCGTATTGTTTCTGACGAGCTTCTATCTCTGCCGGGAGACCATCAGAAATATCATTACAAAGTGTATCAAACCTCTGCAGTACATCCACTACCCGTATTACATCCTCTATCATAGGCATAGGAATCTGTATGCTATTCAGATTCTTCTGATTAAGTTTGGGCTGCGCCGCACCGCTGATGTATTTGCTCAAGTCCATACCATTAAGGTACATTTCTACATATCTTTGCTCGTATTTATTCCTAAACTTCAAGACATGAGCATGGTTATTAACCCATGACTTTCCTGAAATCGAAAATGCTATCGGTGTAACTCTTGCCACAAGATTTGCCCCATCCTCCGAGATCAAGAGATAATCTCCATCAAAAATATAGTCTTCAACATAATCCACAATCCCAGAGGCTCCATAATACGGATATTCTCCGCTTGCTCTATCACCCTTTGTAACCGGTTTTCTCTGTGAGTCGCAATTTTCCGAAATATCTTCCAAGCATACATATGCATATCCAAACACATACTGAAGAAGCCTTATTTCAGCCTGTCTGTCTGTCTGTCTGTCTGTCTGTCTGTAAGGATGCTGCTTCCGGACTCAGCGAATGTCAATAGCAAATCACGATAATACTCGTATTGTTTTTGACGGGCTTCTATCTCTGCCGGAAGACCGATACTCAAGTCAGAGCATATTGTTTCAAAATGATCTAGCACATTTACTATTCTCAACTGAACATCATAATCGGGCAAAGGAATTTGATAATCTAAAACCTTGTCAAAATCAAGTGAATCTACTGTCCCACCTTGTTTTTTGGTCCTTGTCCGTATATCTTCACTATATGCTTGCATAACTAGCGAAACATAGCGGGCCGACACTCCCTCTGCAACTGTAAGTGCTTTAATATCTTGATTCACTGTTGTTTTAAATGGTATATACGCAACAGGAAAGGTATGTTTTAAAATACCTGATCGCGTAACTATCGCCACACTCTCCTCTGGAAGCAAATTCATCGGTACATCGCATAATGCTAACTCTGTAATATGATCTTCAGTATCATGTAAAATAGGAGATTTCATGTCCTTTGATGATATCCACGGTATATCCCCATTTTCCCAATATTTCCTCTCCTGCATTGAAGGTGTTTTTCCCCCTTGCCATTTGCCAAGTTCAGAAATATGCACCATTCTTGAATTTGATTTAAACCCATTCAATAATTTTTGGCTATAATATTCATACTGCTTTCTGCGAGCTGAAAGCTCCGCTGAAAGCTCCGCTGAAAGGAACGTGAAATTGTCCAGCACGCGGACAATTTCGCGTTGTACCTCCAGCGGAGGTACAGGGACTCTCACTCGATTTAAAACCTTTTGTGTAAGGCTCGGAACTCCTCCTGCAGTATTAAGCTTTTCAAGATGTTCTCGTAATAGGCAATGGTAAACATACCTCGGCAATGCCATCTTGGTATCAATCTCTGTATAAAAAACCGTGTCTACATTCCAAAATGGAGTATCCACATAATACAGCTTATCTATTGATCCTTTTCGTGGAATAAGCACTGAGGGTTTATCATAAGCATATCTATCAACATAGGTCATGATACCGCCAGAACCATATACGGGATACTCTCCCTCTCCAAATGACTTATAATCGCTTCCATTTCGAATTTTAAGTATGTCTTGTAACTCTCTATATTCCACCCCTTCCGGGCAGAGTTCTTTTATCAATTCATCCAATTTACTCATTTACTCTGTCCTCCGGCATTTAATAATTCCGGCTCGTTATCAATGAGATCCTGCACCAGATAGCGATAATCCATATTATCTATCCCATAGCTGCCATCACTTATCTGCGCCGACAATCTACTGTTATAATAGATATCCATCGCATTTCTCAGAGAAATGTCCTTCACACGTGCGAGCTCTGCAATGATATCCTCTTCCAGCATTTCTTTATATATTCCTGCCAGTTTATCTTTATCCGTCATTCTTCCACCCCGTATGAATCCTTGAAAGATACAATCTCGTCGATTACTGTCTGATTAAGGAAAGTTATCTGATCGTTCTTCTTATAGTATTTCATCTCCTCTATTGTTCGGGCTTCATCCCAGATGCCACGCATATACATCCGGACACACTTGATCACTTCATCATCAGCTACGTTTCCGATCACCACATCATAGTCGGAGGCCACACTTTTTCCATTTCTGCAATCACATACGAAATTAAGCCAGTCAGATCCCGCTTCATCAAAAGTCTTTACTCTGAATTTCTCCATATCCCCTATTTCATATATATTGACGATTGCACTCGTATTCTCTCGCACACTCTTTCTGAGTGCCCACTTTTCCGCCTGATCCTTAAAAGTGGTCACATAAAACCTTTCCCAAAATCAAGATTATTTCTGGAATGTTTCAGATCCGGTTTTCTTATTTCAATGGTACTACCATGATAAACAATCATACTTCCACTCCTCTTGTTTTCAGATATTCTCCTATATCTTCCGTAAGATACTGCTCTCCCAGCGTATGAAGAACATCATAGTGTGGCACAAGGTAATCATCTATCGCACCGGATTTATTCAATTTTTTATACACATCCACACACGAAATCCCCCATGCCTCAGCCAAAACATGTATCATAAAGGTTGTAAACTCCATCGAGGATCGGTCCATAATCGCTTTATTCATGCGTCTCCTCCTTCAATCTCTGCTATGATCTTATCTATCTCATCACGCAAAACCTGTTCTCTGGCTACGATCTCTTTGATCTCAGCATTCAGCTTCACGATATCGATCTTCTCTCTTGTATCCTCGGCCTCAACATAAGAACTGACTGACAAATTGTAATCCTGCTCCTTAACCTCATCGTAAGATGCCAGATGGCACAGATAATCGATATCCTCCCTACCGGCAAAAGCATCTACAATATGGTCAATATTCTCCGGAGTCAGCTTGTTATTGTTGGTCACCTTTACACATTCATTACTTGCATCTATGAAAAGGATCTTATTATCAGCCTTGCCCTTCTTCATTACCATGATACATGTCGCAATGGATGTACCGAAGAACAGGTTGCTGGGAAGCTGGATCACACAGTCCACATAGTTGTTATCAACCAGATATTTCCTGATCTTCTGTTCTGCGCCGCCACGATACATGATTCCCGGGAAACATACGATAGCCGCTACTCCGTTCGGTGCCAGCCAGGACAGGGAATGCATGATAAACGCAAGATCCGCTTTACTCTTCGGCGCAAGAACACCTGCCGGAGCAAATCTCGGATCATTGATCAGAAGCGGATTCTCATCTCCCGCCCACTTGATGGAATATGGCGGATTGGAAACGATCAGCTCAAACGGTTCATCATCCCAATGCTGGGGATTGGTAAGTGTATCCTCACATTCGATATCAAACTTATCAAAACCTATATCATGCAGGAACATATTGATACGGCACAGGTTATATGTGGTGATATTGATCTCCTGCCCGAAGAAACCAATCTCCACAGCATCCTTACCAAGTATCTTCTCTGCCTTCAGAAGCAGCGAACCGGAACCGCAGGCAGGGTCATATACCTTGTTGATCTTCTTTTTTCCTACCGTTCCCAGGCGTGTAAGCAGTTCCGACACATCTGCAGGAGTGAAGAATTCCCCTCCGGATTTACCGGCATTTGACGCATACATAGTCATCAGATATTCATACGCATCACCGAAAGCGTCTATATCATGATCCTTGACCGAGCCAAGATTCATAGCTGCGACACCGTCAAGAAGCTTTGAAAGCCTCTCATTCCGCTTGGCAACCGTGCTTCCCAGCTTATTACTGTTCACGTCGAAATCGTCGAACAGACCGGCAAAACTGTTTTCTGATTCACTTCCCTTTGCCGAATCCTCAATATTTCGGAATACCCGCTCCAATGTCTCATTCAAGTTCTCATCATTCGCCGCGCGTTTCTGTACGTTGCAGAACAGTTCACTCGGCAGGATAAAGAAGCCTTTCTCGGATACCAGACCATCTCTGGCTTCCTCCGCATCCTGATCCGGCATATCAGCATAGCTGAATCCTGTATTGCCGGCACTTTCTTCACCACTATCAATATATGCTGAAAGATTTTCGGAGATGTAACGGTAGAACATGGTGCCCAGGACATAGTTCTTGAAATCCCATCCGTCTACCGCTCCGCGAAGCTCATCCGCAATTGCCCATATGGCACGGTGAACCTCGTCTCTTTCCTTCTCTTTCTTGCTGTCTACAGCCATTTTCCGCCCTCCGTATCGGCTTATTTTTCGTGTTATAACCTATAAATGCGTATAATAACCCACGTTACCTTTAAGGATACCATAAACCCATTTAAAAAGCCACCAAAAGCCATAAAAACGATCCGATCTTTTAAAAAAAGCGTTGGGCCGACATTACAGCCCATCGCTTCTCCAAACGTTGATTCAGGCGTACACTATCTCATTTATTACAATCTCTTCCGCCGCGTTTCTGATATTGTTCATCATCCGCACCCACCTCATCTGATCCGATGCTTTCAGTTTTTCATCAACACCCTGTGCCCGAGCCATCTGCTTTATGAGAACATCCATCCGCTCTTCTGCCTGTTGTTGTATAGTCAAACAGTGTTCCTTAAGCGTACCCTCCAGCATCATTCCGGTGTATATACCTCTCCGATGCTCCTTAAGAAATTCCTTCCGCATTAATCCATATTTTGTCAGCGCTTCTTCCGGCTCTTTATTTGCCATCAGCGTCGGGATATAGTAATCTCCTGTCTTTATATATTCTAATTCCATCGTTAGCCTCCTTATTCTAATCCAATATTATTTTCCTTCTTTTTGATTATGGTTGGTTCCCTATGTTCGTCCCGTTCTTTGACGACTTCCTTCTTTTTCTGAAGCTCCGCTCTCATGCTGACCATATTGAGCATACGCTTAGGTGCAGAAACATTTTCCTGTGTCTTCTTCGGGGTTTCTTTCCCCTTCGGTTCATCCTTGGGAGTTGACGTATCCTCACCGGAACCATACTTATCTTCCCACGCCTTATATTTTTTCATATACTCATTATGGCTTGCCTTGGATGCGTTGTACTTCGTATAGAAATCGTCCACCGATCCGCATTTAGCTTTGATCGCTATCTTGCTAAGCGATGCCCTTTTCTGGGATATCTCCACCTGCGTATCAGCTATCTCACCTATGATCCTGTTACGCTCCTTCCCTTTGAAAAATCCTGTAGTTTGGGATAATTCTTTCTGCAGGGCTTCCAGCTTATCCTCCAGTTTTCGTATTTCTTTTCCTACCCCCTCCAGCTTCTTATGGGTTGCGTAATAGCTTTTGAACCTTTTTGAAAGTTCCGGTTCTACAGGCTTTTCAGGAATTACCGGCTTCTTTACATCCGTATGAATTTCGCTTTTATGGTGTATAGGCACTTCAGGTACAACAACCTCCGGAGTTTTAACAGCATCCCTGATCTTAAGGATTAGTTTACGAAGATGCTGCATGGCGTCTCGCAAGATCCTGTTAAACCTCCCCGGTTCCTTTCCATGTTCCTTGATGGACTTCTTGGCAGCCTCCATTATCTCCACCTGCTTGATCTTCTTTATATCTGCCTGTGGCACTCCTTCTACCAGTGCCTGATCAGCGATCTGATTCCAAGCAGTCCGAAGTTCATTGGCAGCAATAATCTCAGCTTCTTTCGGGTTGTTCTTCCCAATCTTTAACATCGGCAGATACACTTCCTCATCATCAAAGATCGTGAGTTTAGGATACCCCTCCGGAAGCAGAGTATTGATATGATCCATCAAATAAACCTTGGCTTCCTTTAGAAATGCTTTCGACTTAAACTGTCTATCCTTTACTGAGAAAATATCACGCTCATAGACTTCGCCCTTTTTAATGATGCAGCAGCCATCTCTGATATTTCCATTCTCATCCAGGATCTCTTTCTTCGTCCGGACGTGCTTACCGTTCTCATCATAGAACATATTTCTCGTCGCTATCTTTTCATTGACCACCTCCTTACGCTTGCGTTCTGAAAAAATCAGATGTATGTGATAATTCGTTTTCCTTTTGTTATGATGCAGAGCCGCTATGCAATCTACACCATATTTTTTCCTGAACACTTCCACGATTCCCCTAAGCAGTTCGTTTGGATCCTTTTCGGTTAGTGGCTCCGGTAATGCTATGATCAGTTCTCTGCCTTCGATGCACTTACCCTTGGTTCCGCTTTCCTTATGGATACGCATGTTTTCTTTTGCAAGCTCTCTCCAGAAAAGCGGATCAGCGGTATCATACACTGCATATAGGTGTTCCTGTCTCTTGGGATTTGATATATAGTCGATCCTGCCTTTTAAATTGCTCAGCTTGCTCTCCTGTACAAATACATGTCTTTTTATAATGCTCCTCCTTCGCCTTTGCGCTTTCAGGCATCCGCAGGATGCTCATGGAAACATCCGGTGGATGTTTCCCATGCCGGAATGGGGTGTCTACCCCATAACCGGCAGCTCCACGCAGTGGCGAAATATCCAGAGCATAAACCGCAAGGTTTGTGCGATGGGTGTATTTCGCTCTCAATCGCCGAGGGCTCTTATATATGTTCTTTACCATGTCTTTTTCCATGACCTTCTCCTGCATTTGCCTTTATCTTGCTGCCTTAAACGGCAGCCCTTTTCTTTTTATTGGTTACAAATTGCTACTATTATTCCGGTTTCCATATCTTCTGTGGTGCCAGATTGCTACCACTCTCAAAACTGACTTAAGAAGTCCAATGCATCTTCCGACAGGTTCAAATCTTCCTCCGATTCTGTATCCTTCTCCGATGATGCCTTACCCGTCGGAGGTTCCGGCAATATCGGGGATGGCATTACTGCCACCATCCCCTTATCTGCCAACATCATCCTACGCAGCTCCTCAATCAGAAAAGAGTTGAGCGATATTGTCTGCGACTCTTCTTTCCCATGAAGCCATTCCCAGATTTCCCGGTCTGTTGGTTTAGTCATATTCAGCCTGATATGAAAGCATTTTTCATTCTTCCGTATCATGCCGGTATCCTGCTCCTTCCTGCATCTTTACCCCGACGAAGGTCATTAAGTGCCAGTGCTTCGTATCCTTTCGCCGTAGCTCTGATATCCTCAATGAAATTCACATTTGCATCACCAAAGTTCCAGAAGTTTTTAAGTATGCAGATACCTCCGCCCATCACATGGAGCTTCATAATATCGGGATTGTACTCATACTCCCGAAGTCTTCCGATAATTCTTTCGGCGTAATCCTTTGCAACTTTTTCCATCATCTCCCGGTACTTCTCCGGAAGATCCGTCTTTCCTGTCCACAGATAACTTTCCATCAATTCATACGGTGCTTTTGAGCCGCCGATCCTCTGGAACTCATTCTGCATCTGTATGATGCACTGCTCTACTCCCAGCTTATCCGTATAACACTCTGATGCGCTCGGTCTCCCGTTCTTGATATACATAGTGTTCATTGTTCCGTTACCTAAATCTGCCAGTATATTTATCCCACCATATTCATTCAGTCTGGTCGCGATCCCGGCAAAGCCCTGCGGATAGATAAGTACTCCTTTGATACGGACTTTATAATCTTTTCCTTTGTAGGAAAACTCCACAACATCCCTCTGCATAAGATAATCCTTAAAGTCTTCCTTACCGGTGGTCACCCACTGAAGCGGAAGACCTGCAGCAATGATCACCTCAGCATCTCTTAACTGCCTGCTGATCATTTCCTTTGCAAGTGCAGCCACCGTTAAGATATAGTAGTCCTCATCCTGCGTCTTGTTCTGAGCGAAAACCTTATGCTGTTCCCCGATGATGTGATACTTCCCGTCAAGGATCAGAATGTCACCTCCGACAGGCGGTTCCGTCTCCCTTGTGATCACTCCGGACCGGAAGGTGTTATACCTCGTCTTCATCTGTCCAAAACCATGATCGATCCCTATGATCTCCATATTTTTATATGTAAGTCTTTCGTTATTGTTGCTCATAATAATCCTTTCTCCGGCATATCCGGTTATACTTTTTTAGTCTTTTTCATTTTGTTCATTGACATCGTTGACAAGTCCCGTATCCCCTATAAATACTGGATTTCCTTGTCAACCGCTCCATTGACAATTCTGTCAATGTCAACTGTCAATGGAGCTGTAAAAACTTTTTTATTTGAATGGGATCTCCATATCGTCAGGTAAGTCCATAAATCCATCATGGCCTGCGCTGCGCTTCCAGCTGTTCTGCTGACCGTATTTACGGAATCGGTGTTGCTTGTACTTTTCCCATCCAATGATTGAGTTGTTCATGATCTCATTGATCTCCTTGGTCTGCCATGGCTTGGGAACTTCTCCCTCCCTGGCGATCACTTCATCGAAGATCATTCTGCTGCATACATACTCCTCGCCGCAGTCATCAAGCCATGCCTGGATCACTCCGATATTTGTATCCTCCGGCATGAATTCTTTCTGCATTTCTTTCAGATAATCTTCCATCTGCTTTGGCAGCTTCAGATCATGCTTATCATCTGATCGGTACAATTCCATAGCCTCTGCCCATACCTGAATAAAATAGGCTCTGGCTTCTGCTTCATCCTCCAATATGTGCTTCTCCACTCTTTCCGGATGTGCAAGGATCGGTGCAAATCTGCGGTTACCTGTCATATCAAACGGCAGAAACTGTAGATCATTGGATGTCCCAACAAATACGCACTGTCTCGGCCTGTCCTCCGGATGGGTTTCGTACGGGATCTTATAGGTTTCCTTTGACCGGCTTAGGAAAGACTTAATGTCCTCAATACTCCTGGCATTTACCGTAGCAAGCATCTCCGACATTTCGATGATCCAGTGACCCATCATCTTACGGAAAACCTGTTCATCATCAATCTTTTTCAGATCATCTGAAAACCATTCATCTTTTACTGCAAGGAATCGGAAGAAAGTGGACTTACCTGCTCCCTGACCGCCGACAATGCAGACCATGATATCGTATTTACATCCCGGCTCATAAATCCGTTTGATCGCAGCCATTAAAAGCAATTTCATAAGAGCTTCTGCATAATCGTCATCGTCCACTCCAAGATACTTAGTCATAGCGTGCTTTATACGCTTAACGCCATCCCACTTAAGTCCTTCCAGAAAATCTTTGATCGGATGATATCCGTTTTCACTTGCCACGATAGCTATCGCCTTATTTATGATCCGGTCATTGCGAAGTCCATAGGTCTCTTCCATATACCGCTGTATCTGAAAGGTATCTACATCCGTGATACTGGGAGTAGGATTACGCTTCCACTTATAATCCCCAACGATATCCGTCTTGCCGGTCAGTTCATTTCTGCGGATCGTACCTTTCAGCATCGGGTCCCGGTAAAGGACGGTCATACAATTCTTTATGCTCTGCTTAACATTCCCTTTATCTGTTTTCTCCAAGTCAGTCCGGATATCATCCACACTGCTGCATTCCGCATCCAGTACCTGTCCGACTTCCTCCCAGGCGTCTTTCGACGGCTCCAGTGACTTTTCCGACATAGCGTTCCACCTCCCCTCTGCCTTTCATGAATAATTCGATTCTTTCCTCATCAGTTCCCATACATAAAATGTCTAACCAGTAACCGATAAGTGGATCAGCATTGACTGCTGTTTCAAACTCCGGTGATCCGAATACTTCATCCGGTGTAGCGTTCCAAAAACTGTCCTTAATTTGCTGTATTCCGTCCTCCGCTTCATGAAGGATATCTATCTGCACAAAGCACCATTTCTTGAAACGGTCCTTGATATGGATGATCTTATCCCGCTCCTCCTTTTCCTTTAGCCACTTCATCCTGACTTTTTCCTGCTCTCGTTCATCTGTCAGATGTATTTCTATCGGAAGAGAAAAATCCTCGATCAATTTACATGCGGCATCATACTGTGACAGACCATACATTTGTGCAACATACCCGATGGCATCGCCATGTGCACCGCATCCAAAGCAGTAATATCCGGTGTCGATCTTCATGCTGGGATGCTTATCATCATGGAATGGGCAGCAAGCCATCCCGTTTCTGCTGACCTTCAGACCATAGTATTCGGCCACTTGTCTGGCGGTCAGGTGTTCCTTTATTTCTTTAAAAATAGGCATAAATATAGCCCTCCTTTTCATAAAATGGGTGTTCCCATACTGGAGAGCCTTTGCTATAATGAGTTTGCGACGTTCACTAATACAAAGGCTCCGTCCTATGTTGCGGTGACTAATGTCCTTGCTTTATGCAGGGGCATTTTTGTTTTGCGTTACTTCAAGTAATTCCCTGAGTAATGCTTTAAGCTGAATATTCTCTTCCGCATCTTCATCTCCAAGAGCCAGCAGAAGTTTTTCAAATGCAACTGCCACCCGGTTCGATAAATAATTCCCGGCAACTACGTGTACCTCCTCTCCCAGAATTGCTTTACGGTAATATTCTCCCTTCTGCAATCCCGATAGTATGATCCTTGCCTCGACCTTGGCTTTTTCTTCATCGCTCAGCCAAAAAGCTATGGTATTATGTCTTTTCCTCGCTTCTCTCTTACATGGCATTCTCTTCACCTCTGTCAGCCTTTCCGAGACTTTCCGCTATCCTTTTCTGTGCATCAAGCGAAGGATGACAGTACGTCTCAATAGTTGTTGTAACTTTGCTATGACCTAACCTTCTGGCTATCTCCAACGGGCTATACCCAATCTGCAGACATAAACTTGCCTGACTGTGACGGCATCCGTGGATTGTGATCTTCTTTACCCCTGACAGTTCCACACCTCTTATCAATTCATGTTCAAAAAAGCTCTTTGTACGATTTTCAAATAATCTTGTCGTTGGCTTTGCACGATAAAGGCTGTTAATATATTCCTGCAGTCTGTCCTGAAGTTCCTGATGGATCGTAACGATACGATTGGAGCTTTCCGTTTTAGGCTCTGAAACAATAATCTCACCCCGTACTCTTGTAAGCGATTTGCTGATCTGAATCGTTCCCTCTTCAAAGTCAATGTCTCCAACTGTAAGTGCAAGCATTTCCCCCAGACGCATTCCTGTCCAAAAGAGGATGTTAAAACCAATCCAAGCATCCTGCTTGTCTATAACCGCATCAGAGAATTTTTTAAACTCCTCGACTGTCCAATACTCGCGCTCATCTGCTTTTGACTTTCCCATACTGCCGGCAATATGACATGGATTGATCCGCAAATTATAATATTTCACAGCATAATTAAGTACGCAGCTTAGATGATTATTGATTGTCTTGAGATATGTCGGTTTATATCCCTGCGCAATCATTTTGCTTTGCCATATTCTTATCTTTGGTGCCGTAATCTCGTTAAGCGGCATATTCCCGAAATATGGAAGAATCTTGTCATTCATCACATAATCTTTCTGCATCATCGTTGTCTTACGAAGCCTCGGCTCCATATCGTCACGATAGACTTTCCAGAAATCCGCCAGCGTGATCGTCACATCTGCAGACTGTTGCGAAAGAAAATGAGCGTACCATTCTTCAGCCTCTTTCTTTGTTTGAAAGCCTCGCTTCTGTGACTTTCTGTTCTTTCCCGTCCAATCCACCCAGCGGTACTGAATCCGCCAGGTTCCGTTGGGATCTTTTTTTGCATTGCAGCTCATTAAACTGCCACCTCCTTTTTCTCAATAAGCTTCGTTGCTCCGTACCATTTTTCCCTGAAATACTCTACAGGGATTTTTCCGGCGATTGTAAGATATCCCTTCTTTGCTAGATCACTGTTCATATCCCGCAAGATGTTATATGCCTTTCCACGGCTGATTCCCAGCATTACGGCTACCTCTGTTGCGCTATAGTACATCTTTTCCGCTCCCATGATTAAACACCTCCTTTCCGTCTATACATTTCAAATCGCACCATTTTGTTTCGATTTGTTTTCATCATAATATCGTATCATTTTGGTTCTGTCAATATATTTTTTATAACATTATCGAAACTTTTTGTTCCCATTTTGCTTTTCATGTGGTATAGTCTAATCAGTTCCAATAAACAGCGATATGTGCAGGAGGTATTACAATGACCACAGGAGAAAACATTCGTCGCATCCGCAAGATGCGTGGTCTTACCCAAAAGGATCTTGGTTCCATGTTAGGTGTCAGTGAGGCATTTATCCGCGCCTATGAATCCGGCCGCCGCAACCCCAAAGAAAAGAGTTTACAAGCTATCGCAGATGCCCTCGATGTTAATATTGAAGTTCTCCGGCAGTCTGATTTTGACGGCATTGAGGCAATGCATATGTTGTTTCAGATTGCCCGGCAATACGGTGGTACCCTCTTTGAGATACCTGACGAAAGCGGTGATCCCGATGTTACCACCGTCTGCCTGCGCTTTAATTCACTTTCTCTTATGAGACCGTGGATGGAACGCTATAATCAATACACGGGAGAAGTTGAAAAAGCTAATTCGATTAAAGATGTAAAAGAGAAAATAAGTGCTTTGGAAAAAGCAGAGAATAGTTATGATATGTGGATGGATATGTTCCCGAGTCAGGTTGAACCTTTTTATCTCGGGTTACAAAAGCAATTTGATGATTTCTCCGATTACGTCGGTCTGAATCCCAAAAACGAAGAATAAATGATTTGTACCCAAATTGTACCCAGAGCCAAAATAAAAATCCCTGCAAGCTTTGATTTTACTTAGCTTGCAGGGATTGTCGGTATTATTCATATTCGATAGTTCCTGGTGGTTTTGAAGTCAGATCGTAAAGTACTCTGTTTACTCCCTTTACTTCGTTTATAATTCTTGTCATGCACTTCTGAAGTACTTCAAAT
>Ga0129306_1001682_pt1 | contig 23400 bp, 24 predicted proteins | sample P827metagenome_FD_94438 | JGI IMG/M metagenome (GOLD analysis project Ga0129306, IMG submission 94438) | Capybara group fecal microbial communities from Wisconsin, USA - P827 metagenome | ecosystem: Host-associated > Mammals > Digestive system > Large intestine > Fecal | place: USA: Wisconsin... | reverse complement strand
GCGTTCAGGCTCTCGCTGAGGGAGCTCGTGAAGGCGGACTCAAATTCTAGTGAGGTACACTTTGGAACGCGAAGCTCAAGTTTCTGAATTTGAAGACAAGGTTGTACACATCAACCGTTGCGCAAAGACCGTCAAGGGCGGTCGCCGTATGTCCTTCTCCGCTCTCGTTGTCGTTGGCAACAAGAACGGCAAGATTGGTGTTGGCCTCGGCAAGGCTAAGGAAGTTTCCGAAGCTATCCGCAAGGGTACCGAAGCCGCCCAGAGGAACATCGTGGAAGTCCAGCTGCTGGACGGCACCATTCCTCACGACATCGAAGTCAAGAGCGGTGCTACCCGCATCCTCTTGATGCCGGCTGCTCCCGGTACTGGCGTTATCGCCGGTGCTGCTGCCCGTGCCGTTCTCGAACTGGCCGGTGTGCGTAACATCCTCACAAAGATTCACGGTTCTTCCAATCCGAGCACCGTCGTGCGCGCATGCCTCGAAGGTCTCTTGGCTCAGAAGAACAAACAGGACTGCGCCGCCCTCCGCGGTGCCAATGCCTAAGGAGTAATACACCATGAAGAAAGTTCGTATTACTTTGATTAAGGGTACTGTCCGCCGTCTGCCGGTGCACCGCGCCAACGTGGCCGCTCTTGGTCTCCGTAAGATTGGACAGTCTGTTGAACACGTTTTGACCCCCAGCATCCAGGGCATGATCAATGCCGTGCGTGACATGGTGAAGGTCGAGGAGATCTAAGATGGAACTCAATACTCTCAATCCTGGCAAGGCTGCCAAGGGCAAGAGCCGCCGCCGTATCGGCCGCGGTCCTGGTTCCGGTTTCGGCACTACCGCTGGCCGTGGCCAGAAGGGTGCCGGTGCCCGTAAGAGCGCCAAGGCCGGCCGTGTCGCCTTCGAAGGCGGCCAGATGCCGATTCACCGTCGTATCCCGAAGCGTGGCTTCAAGCACGTCGGTGTTGAATTCCAGATTGTTAACCTCAAGAAGCTCGCTGCGGTGAGCGTGACCGAGTTCGACGCCCAGGCTCTGTTCGACCAGGGTTTCATCAAGGACATGGACCGTCCGGTCAAGGTTCTTGCCTTCGGCACAATTGACAAGGCTATCAATGTTAAGGTTAACGCCATCAGCGAAAAGGCCAAGGCTGCCATCGAAGCTGCTGGCGGAAAAGTCGAGATCGTCTAATGGAAGCTCTCAAGAAAGCTATTGATGCGTTCGTCAATGCCTTCAAGATCGAAGACCTGCGTAAGAAGTTGCTTTTTACGCTGGGTATTCTGATCATCTACCGCATTGGTGCCCACATCACCATCCCCGGAGTGAATTCTGCCGTGCTGGCGGAGTTCTTCCGTAACTCGAATAATTTGTTCGGCCTGTATGACTCCTTCACGGGCGGCGCCTTCGCGAAGGCGACGGTCTTTGCCCTGGGTATCATGCCTTACATCAGTGCGTCCATCATTATTCAGTTGATGGGCTCCGTGATTCCGGCCATCCAGATGCTCCAGAAGGAGGGTCAGGAGGGTCGTGCCAGGCTGAACCAATACACCCGTTACTTTACGGTGGCTCTTGCCGCCTTGCAGGGATGGGGTATTTCGGTATGGCTTTCCTCCCTGAAGGTGACCACCGCCACAGGAACTGGCGTTTCTGTGCTGGCCGATGATTTCTCTTCGGGACTCGGTAACATCGGTTTCCGTTTACTTGCTACCCTGACCTTCACTGCCGGTACCATCTTCGTGATGTACCTGGGCGAGCAGATTACCTCGCACGGTGTGGGTAACGGTATTTCTCTTATTATCTTCGCCGGTATCGTCGGCGGCTTCCCGCGAGCCGTTCTTGCCGAACTGGAAATGCTGAAAGAAGGTATCCAGCCCCTCGCCATCGAGATCTTTATCTTGGCCGTGGTGGTTGTGATTATCGGATTCATCGTTTTCGTGGAGCAGGCGAACCGTCGCATTCCACTCCAAAGTCCTCGCCGGACCATCGGAAACAAGGTCATGGGCGGTCAGTCCAGCTATTTGCCCTTCAAGGTGAACACCGCTGGCGTGATTCCCGTGATTTTCGCAAGCTGCATCATGTTCATTCCGGCCATGATCGCTTCTTGGTTCCCGAACGTGTCTGCGATGCAGGCTTTCGCTGCCGCTTTCATTCCGGGACACATCACCTACAGCGTGATTTACGGTCTCCTGATTATATTCTTCACCTACTTCTACACGGCAATCCAGTACAACCCTAACGACATTGCCGAAAACCTCAAGAGAAGTGGTGGGTTTATTCCGGGAATCCGCCCTGGCAAGAAAACTGCAGAGTATATAGACTACATTTTGACCCGAATTTCTCTTCCGGGGTCCCTGTTCCTCGCTTTAATCAGTGTGGGACCGCTTCACCTGAAAGACGCACTCAATATGAGTTTCTATATTGGGGGCACCTCGGTCTTGATCGTGGTCGGTGTGGCGTTGGATACGCTTCGTCAGCTCGAAGCCCAACTGCATACCAAGAACTATGAAGGTTTCCTCAAGCATGGCCGCATTCGCGGCAGGATGGCGTCCTAGTGGCTAAAGAAGAAGGAATACAAGTAGAAGGCGTTGTGTTGGAAGCACTCCCCAATGCTTTCTTTCGTGTTCAGCTCGGAAATGGTCACGAGATCCTCGCCCATGTTTCAGGAAAGATGCGTCGGCATTTCATTCGAATTTTGCCGGACGACAAAGTGTTGGTAGAGATTTCCCCCTACGACCTCAATCGTGGGCGGATCACTTACCGTTACAAGTAATAGGTATTCAAAAAAAGGTCAAACCTATGAAAATCAAAGCCTCCATCAAACCCAGATGTGAAAACTGCAAGATCATCCGCCGCAAGGGTGTATTGCGTATCATCTGTTCGAAGAACCCCCGTCACAAGCAGAAGCAGGGATAAGGAGATCGTATGGCACGTATCGCTGGTGTCGATTTACCGAAAAACAAGACCGTTGAGTACGGTCTGACGGCAATCTATGGTGTCGGTCTGTTCACCGCAAACAAGGTCTGTGCCCAGCTGGGTATCGACAAGAACAAGAAGTGCGATGACCTCACCGAAGAAGAACAAGGTAAGATTCGTCATCTCTTGGAAGACGAATACTCCGTGGAAGGTCAGCTCCGCGCAGAAATCACCTTGAACATTAAGCGTTTGCAGGATATCGGCTGCTATCGCGGCATCCGCCACCGCAAGGGCCTCCCGGTCCGCGGTCAGCGTTCCCGCACCAACGCCCGTACCCGCAAGGGCCCCAAGAAAACTGTGGCTAACAAGAAGAAGTAAGGAGATTCCTCGTGGCTGAAGAAGAAATTAAGGAAACTGCTGCCGCTGCCGAAGCTCCGGTTGCTGCCGCTGAAGAAGTCAAGGTCAAGAAGGGCAAGAAGCGTATCGACATCCAGGGTATCGCCTGCGTCAACGCTACCTTCAACAACACAATCGTTTCTATCACCGATGCTCGCGGTAACGTGGTCGCTTGGGGCTCTCCCGGTAATGCCGGTTTCAAGGGTTCCCGCAAGAGCACTCCGTTTGCCGCCCAGCTCGCTGCCGAAGCCGCTGCCCACAAGGCTTTCGATCTCGGCATGCGCAAGGTGGATGTCCGCGTCAAGGGCGCCGGTGGTGGTCGTGAATCCGCCGTCCGCGCTATCAAGAATGCGGGCCTCGAAGTCCTCTCTATTCGGGACGTGACGGGCATTCCTCATAACGGTTGCCGTCCTAAAAAGAAGAGAAGAGTCTAATCCAAAGAGGTATCGCCAATGATGTGGAAATCACTTCAAATGCCGCGCAGCTTCCAGAAAGTGGAAACCGGCGAAGACGGCCGCTATGCAAAGTTTGTCGTAGAGGCCTTGGAACGTGGCTGGGGTATCACCCTCGGTAACGCTCTCCGTCGCACGCTCCTTTCCTCCCTGCAGGGTGCGGCCATTGTCTCCGTGAAAATCGAAGGCGTCGAGAAGGAATTTTCGACGATTCCCGGTGTCAAGGAAGATGTCACCGATATCATCCTGAATCTCAAGAGCATCCGCGTGAAGCTCCTTTCCGATCACGACGAAACTTTGCACCTGGACGTGTCCGGCGACGGCGAAGTTACTGCCAAGTCCTTTATGGAAAACCCGGGCGTGGTTGTTTTGACCCCCGATGTCCATATCGCTACTCTGAACGGTAACGCATCGCTTTCCATGGACGTGAAGATCTCCAGTGGCCGCGGTTTTGTCCGTGCCGACGAACTGAAGGACAAGGACGCTCCGATCGGCGTTATCGCTACGGACGCGAACTTCAACCCGGTTCAGAAAGTTGCAATGCACATCAGCGATACCCGCGTGGGCCAGAAGACAGACTACAACCGTCTGGAACTGGAAATCACCACCGACGGCTCCATCGACCCCGAAGATGCCTTGGCCTATGCTGCCAAGCTTCTCGTCGACCACCTGGAAATCTTCATCAACTTCGAAGGTGACCTGGTGACCGAAGGTGCTGAAGGCCAGGACGAAGAACACCAGCGCATCGCGGAACTGCTCCGCACTCGCGTCGATGAACTGGAACTCTCTGTTCGCTCCAGCAACTGCCTGCGTATGGCCAACATCCATACGGTCGGTGAACTTGTGCGCAACAAGGAAAACGATATGCTCAAATACAAGAACTTCGGTCGGAAGTCCTTGGTGGAACTTAACGAGGTGTTGACAGCCATGGGCCTCTCTTTTGGCATGGATGTCGATGAATACTTGAAGGATTAAAAATGAGACACGGTGTAAAAAACAAGAAACTCGGCGTTAACGCCCAGCACAAGCGTGCCATCCTCCGCGCCCTTGCCACTTCTATCATCGGAAAGGGCATGGAAACCGAACAGGGCAAGCGTTATGTGCGTACAACCCTCCACAAGGCAAAGCTTGTCCGTGGCGTGGTAGACCGCATGGTGACCTATGCCAAGAAGGGCGACCTTTCTGCCCGTCGTGAAGCTGCCCGCTTCATCATGGATCCCAAGGTCCTGCAGGACCTGTTTGCCACAATCGGCCCGCGCTATGCAAACCGCAACGGTGGTTATACCCGCGTGCTGAAGCTCGGCCCCAACCGCCCCGGTGACGCTTCCGAAATGGCCCTCGTGGGTCTCGTGGAAGACGAAATCGTGGTGAAGGCCAAGAAGGGCGCTGCCGAACCTGCCAAGTCCGAAGCCGTCAACATGGTTGAAGGCGAAGGCAAGGCTGCAGAATAATTTCTAGAAATATTGAAAACGCCCCGCTTTTTTGAGCGGGGTGTTTTTGTATATTTAGGGGACATTCGTTTTAGAGCAACTGTTTATGCACCATGTGATTACATGCATAGTTTTGGTTCTGTCTTTTTCGCTAGCGGCCTTTGCGGAAGAAAAAAGCAGTTCCTTTTCTCTGAGTTCTTCTCCGACGGTATCAAACCGTAGTGGAATAGCCTTGAGTCCAACATATGCGGACCAGTCCGTTGATTCCAGTTATGTGTTGGGACCGGGTGATTTTTTGGATCTTGTGTTAGAAAACAATTATGTTACCGTGCAGGTTTATCCTGACGGCTCTGTCGCTATAGAAGAATGCGGTGCTGTTAATGTTGGTGGCAAGACCCTTGCTGAGGCTCGCCAACTGATTTTGGATTTGGTATCGAGGCGTTATAAGCGGGAATATTGTTATGTTCAATTGGCCGCCTTGAAAAAATTCAGAATTAACGCCATGGGTGCAGTATCCCAGGTTGGGCAGCATTTGGTAGAATCCCAGACAAGGCTCAGTTTTTTTATTCGCCAGATTGGTGGTCTTGTATCAAACGCAAACACTGAAGATATTTGGGTAATTCGCGCAAACGACACTCTGCACATAGATTACAATGCTATGTCTGCACGAGGTGATTTCAGTTCTGATATTATGCTAGAACAGGGTGATAAGATCTTTGTTCCCTTTGTTGCCGTGGGCGACAATGTAGTGTTGATTTTCCCAGATTCCAGGACGAGCGTCGCTTATCAGGATGGCCGGACTTTGCAGGATTATTTCAATCTCGCCGGCGGAAGTCGAAAGGATAACCTAGGCTACAAGTCTGTTTGCGTTAGGGAACCAGGCAAGCCGACCAGATGGATAACTATGTCTGAAATGAAGCTGACAAAGGTAGCTCCTAACACAGAAGTGGAGTTTTCCATTCAAGAAATGGTTGTATACGTAGGTGGTGCAGTCACGACTATGGGAAAGTTCCCCTATGATCCTACATGGCATGCCATTGATTACATTTCGGCGGCAGGAATCAATATTACAACGGGTAGCTGGGGACAGGTGTCGGTATGGCGAGGAAAAGAGCCCGAGGCGATATCTGTTAAAGTGGCCGAAGATGAAATATTGCCGGGAGACTTGATAGAAATTCCCAGAAGCCGTTACGAGTCATTCAAGGACTTCACGCTGTTCTTGGCTTCATTGTTGACCGTGATTTCCTCGGCACTTATCGTTTACGTAACCTATAATAACAGCAAAAATTAATCTATGGAACGACAAGAATCCTTAAGTTTTATAGAAGTATGTCTTCAGCTGTTGAATAACAACTTGAAGCATTTTAAGTTGTTTAGTGCCATTGTTATCATTCCGACCATTTTTGTTTTTGTACTGGTGATGTGGGTTTTAGACCCTGTCTATAGGGCTACTGCTATCGTGACGCCTCCTTCTGGCAATACGGGGTCATTAGCAAGTGGAATTAGTGGAATTTTGGGAAACTCTTCAAAAAGCGGGTTGGGAAGTTTAACTTCTATGCTGAACTTTTCGACCGGTGCTGATGATGCAGATGTGGTATGGACAATTTTTAACTCTTGGGAGTTACACGACCAAGTCATTCAGGAGTTTGACCTGGCTCGACATTATAAGTTCAAGGGAAAGTATCCGGCAGATTTATTGAAAGAGTTTAGGAAGAATTTTAATTTTAAGTCGAACAAAGAAAACATGTTCGAAATTACGATTGAAGATGTCGATTATTCCATGGCCGCCCAAATGGTTAGCTTTATGCTGGAAAAGGCGGATTCGGCATACAATGATTTCAAGACATCACAGGCGAGACAGACCCGGATTTATCTCCAGAGCCGTTTGGATTCATGCGAAAAGGCGATGCACGCCCTGACAAAAAAATTTGCAAAATTCCAGTCGGACAACGACATCTATAATCCCGAAATACAGATGGAATCGACCATCAAATACTTGAGTGATCTTCAAGGCCGGCGAGAAGACCTTTCTATGGAAATGGCCTACGAAAAAGAGGACCGTGGAGAAAAAAGCAAGCGTTACGAACAGTTATCAAAGCGTTACCAGACTATCAATACTGCTGTTCAAGGGACTCTGGACGGCAAGGATAAGGGCATGGGAATTGTTTCTTTGAAAAAGTCTCCCAAGCTAAATGCGGAATACCTCCAATATGAAACAGAGAGCAAGATTTTGAGCGCGTTGTATCAAATGTTGAGAGTCCAGAGTGAAGAAGTCCAGCTTGAAGAGGCCAAGCGCTTGACCAACTTGCATGTGCTTGAACCCCCTTGGGAAAACAACAAAAAGGTGTTTCCTGTAAGAGGAATCATGCTTGTTTTCACTGTCATCGTTTCTTCGATCATTGCCACCTTCTTGTGTAATATAATTGCTTTTTTTGAAGCCGAAGAAGAAAAGGACTCAAGAGTGGCGGCTCTATGGAGAAATCTCAGGGGTGCCTTTAGAACTCGTAAAGGATGATGATGATTTCCTGGATTAATGATAATCCGGTAAGTTTCGTGCTGTTTTTGGCATCCTTTTTTTGCTTATTCCAGGCTTTGTTTCTAAAGAAAGATTTTTTTTCGCCTGCCAACATATATTGTTTTTCCCAGTGCATAACCCTTGCTGTTGCCTATTTGAAACTGGATTATGCCATGACAGATTTTAAGCTGAAAACTTGGCTTTTGTGGATAGGCGCGATGGTCAGTTTTTGTGGAGGGTGCCTTTTTGTGCGGTTGGTGGCCAAACAAAAAGCGCTCCCGGTGGGAGTGCATCCACCTGTTTTGCAATATGGCTACAACTGGAAACTGCACGTCCTTTTTTCTTTTGGGGCGTTCTTGTTTTTTTTGGTGGGTGTAGGAGGAATTCTTCATACGGCCGGCCATTTGCTAGTTTTTGATGATAGTCCGGGAAGTTGGATGACTCAGGACTCTAAATTTGGCTATTTCCCGTTGTTTTATAGCAGCAGTCCGTTGGCCGTTTTCTTATTCACGGTGTCGTCCTATTCAAGATTTAACCCGGTGAAGTCTTTGCGTGTTATTTCTCGCATCATGGTCTTTTTGGTGATAGTCCTTGCTTTTATGGCATATCCGAATAGAACATCGCTTTTTTTTAGTCTTGGGTTTATAATTATTTCGTTCAACTTCTTATCTAAGAGAATATCTCCGGGTTGGATTGTCCTGGGTATTGTTCTGGTGACAATCTCATTTGTGGCAATAGGCTCTTTGCGAAATCAATATACGGGGACATTGAAGAACGCATCTACTGAATACCTGATGTTATTGCCATATAGGTATGTTGCCAACAACTATTGGAATCTAGATTATGCGGTAAATGCACCCACTGATAGGGAGTATCATTCCTTTACCTATGGTATAGATTTTTTCAGTGGAATTTTTGAATATACGGGTATGTCGGGAGCTCTAAAGAGAAGCTACCGGTGGGATTCCCCCTTTCAGGAGAGCATTCAAAAAATCGCAGGTCTCAACACAGTGAGCTATTTATGGGAGCTGTATAAGGATTTTGGTGCTTTGGGGGCGATTCTTATTCCGCTGGTGTGTGGGATTGCGCTTGCCCTTTTGTATTTACAGCTAGGAAGGCCTTTTGGACCGCGTTCGGTGGCTTTGTATTCTTTGTTGGCTTATTTCGTTATGTGGAGTTTTTTTTCGCCAAGTTACAAACAGGGTATGTACTGGTTTTGGCTAATAGCCATCTATTTTGTCTGTACGGTCTGCATGAAATATCTGCCGCTACCAGCCAATTCGCCTATTCTTGATAAAGTAGCAGATAAGGAAGAATGTCAAGAACAAATCACCGCTTAAGGTGAGTATGGGGATCTTGTCTGGGGTAAACACCTTTACGCCGACAACACAGCTAGCGATGTTCAATACTCCACCAACGGTTATAAAAAAGCCGTAAGTAAGAGTTCTTTTTTCTTTTAGCAATGTAGAAATCATACCTAGGCGAATTGCTTGAAAGACAAGTGAAAAGGAAAGGATGCGAAGGCAATATGCGCTGGTCAAAAGAGAATCTTCTGTCCAGGGAGCGGCAAAAAAAATGATTTTGAGTACCCAGTTCGGGGCAGCCCAAAAAGGAATCAGGGCGATGGTTACAAAGAGGGTAAATATTCCCTGGTCAAGAATGCGGATTTTGGAGCTATCGGATTGGTGTAGTGTAAGAACGCTGGAATAAATGAAATAAACCATGAGGCTTGAGGCAAGTAAGGTAATCCTGTGCGCGAAGGTATAGGCGCCTAGAAAAGCGGGGGATGCGACAATAGAAACGGCATAAAGCCCTATGGGTAAATAGGCGTAACTTGCAATATTTGTCAATGCGTAGGGAAAGGCTGACTTAATCATGAGTCGGGAAAAAAGCCAGAAATGTCGGCCTAGTTTTAACGTCTTTATGGAAAATGCTTGGCTGACTCCAAAGCTAAAGGTGGGCACGGCAGAAATAACCATGGCAAACGCGATAGAACGAATGGTATTGAAATTGAAAAGGCAAAGGCATATTTCCATGGTCAGCGCAAGGGATATGGTGTGCAGGACCTTGGAAATGAGCAACTTTTTCCAAAATTTTCCGCTGATGAAGTACCAGTCGAAGAAGGAATGCTGGAAGAATAGCCCAAGAACAAGGATTAGCTCTCCAAATAATATGTCGTGGTTTCTGCGGAATAGAAGTGAAAATCCAATCATCAAAGCTGCTGTGGTGGCAGACATGAGGATTCGAAGCTGTAAAATATGGGTAAATAGACTTCCCTCGGTGGCCCGTTTGCCAAAGTAGGCCAAAATTAGAGCAAGCATTCCAAAGTCGGCAATGGCGCAGAATATGGTATAGTCGTTGAGCAAAATTCCAAAATTGCCAAAATTGACAAATCCAAGGTTTCTTGCGATAATATTATGGAAAAGCAGATTAACACCCTGGATGAGGATATTTACCAGAGATATGAAAACGCCAATCTTAATGTTCTTGAATACCTGCAACGAGGCATAAAATAGATGTTTTGGCATAAATTGTCTTAAGGATTTTTGTATCTTTGTGCTCAAATCGCGAGAGTGGCGGAATTGGCAGACGCGCCAGACTTAGGATCTGGTACCTCGGTGTGTGGGTTCGACTCCCACCCCTCGCAGAAATTTTAATCTACTAACGAATACCGGAGTCTATATGTCCGTTGAAATCAAAGAAACTAGCGCAACCCTGCGTACCCTCGAAGTCAATATCCCCCAGGAGGACCTGAAGGCTCCTTTCGAAAAGAAGCTGTCCCAGTACAAAAAGCAGGTGACGCTGAAGGGTTTCCGCCAGGGCCAGGTTCCCAAGGCCATGATTTTGAAGCAGTTCGGCGATTCTATCCGTCATGAGGTCGTGAACGAGACCGTGGATGCCGTCTTGAACGCCGAACTCAAGAAGGCGAACATCATCCCCGTGGGCCAGTTGAAGGTCGTGAAGTTCAACGACGACAAGGAATCCGCCATTACCATGACGGTAGAAGTGGAAATCGATCCTGAAATCGACATCAAGGGCTATGCCGACACGGGTGTGACCGTTCCTCAGACCGCCGTCCACGAAGAAGAAGTCCAGGCCGAATTCGACCACCTGATGAAGATGTGGAGCAAGGACGAACATGTGGACCGCGCAGCCCAGAAGGGCGACGTGGTGGTGGGCAACTACCTGGACGTGGTGATTGACGGCGAGAAGCAGGAACTGCCCGAGAATCGTGAATTCCGCAGTCTGTTGGGCGAATCTGCCAGCCCCGGTTTTGACGAGGGCCTGACCGGTGCCAACGCCGGCGAAACCAAGGAAATCAACTTCAAGTACCCCGACGACCACAAGGACGAGCGCTACCGCGGCAAGACCGCCCAGTTCAAGGTGGAAGTGACGGACGTGCGCCAGATTGTTCCGCCTACCCTGGATGAAGAATTCTGCAAGAAGGTGGGCGTCAAGGACGAAGCCGAACTGAAGAGCAATATCGCCGAAAGCCTTGCCAACCAGAAGCAGGATGCCGCCAAGACCAAGGCCATCAACGAGGCCATCGACAAGCTTATCGAACAGAACCCGTTCGAGGTTCCTAACGCTCGTGTGGCAGACCTCATCAAGTGGTCCATCAACCGCAACGTGCAGGACCCCAAGGATGCGGTGGAACCCACCGAAGAGCAGATGAAGACCATGGGTCCCGAAGCTGTCCGCGAAATCAAGAAGCATCGCATTCTGGAGTTCGTGGCCAACAAGGAAAAGATCCGCCCCGCACAGGCCCAGGTGGACGCTCGCCTGCAGGAAATGGCCAAGGCTTACCACATCGAATTTGACGACCTGAAGTCCCATTTCCGTCAGTCTGGCCGTATCAACCAGCTTCGTGAAGAACTCCGCTTCCAGATGGCTGCCGACTTTATCGTGGGTATCCGTCCGGCTGCCGAAGAATCCAAGTAAAAGAGGTTAGTTAATGATCATTCCTACCGTCATTGAGACCACCGGGCGTGGTGAACGCGCCTATGATATCTACTCCCGCCTCCTCAAGGAGCGCATCATCTTCTTGGGCACGCCCATCAACGATGAAGTGGCGAACAACGTCATGGCGCAGCTGATTTTCCTTGAGTACGAGAACCCGGAGAAGGATATCACGCTGTATATCAACAGCCCCGGTGGCTATGTGTCGGCAGGTCTTGCCATTTACGATACCATGCAGCACGTGCGCCCGAACATCGCCACCATCTGCATCGGTAATTGTGCCTCTATGGCGGCGGTTCTCTTGGCGGCAGGCACCAAGGGCAAGCGATATGCGCTTCCCCATTCCCGCATTATGCTGCACCAGCCTTCCGGTGCGGCCACGGGTCAGTCCACCGACATCCAGATTACCGCCAAAGAAATTATCCGCACCAAGGATACCCTTGCCGAAATCGTGGCCAAGCACACCGGCAAGTCTATCGACGAAGTCCGCGAAAAGACGGACCGTGATTTCTATATGGGACCAGAAGAAGCAAAGGCTTTCGGCGTCATCGACGAAGTCTTTGTCCCGCGTAAAGAGGGAGTCTAAGATTCATGTACAGGAATGGGAAAAACCGCCCTGCGGTAACGTGTAGCTTTTGCGGAAAGTCCGCCGAACAGGTGGACAAGATGATTGCCGGCGCAGGCGTGCATATTTGCAGCGACTGCGTTTCCATGTGCTACCGCATTATCGAAGAGGACAAGTCCCGTTCCTTGCAAGAAAAACAGGCTGCAGAAGTCGCAAGCCAGAAGCCCCTTCCGCTCCCTTCCGAAATCAAGGCCCACCTGGACGACTTTGTGATCGGTCAGGAGCAGGCGAAGATTGCCCTTTCGGTGGCGGTCTATAACCATTACAAACGCCTGCGTTACAAGCAGTCCCACCCGAACGGCGATACCGTTGAAGTGGAAAAGTCCAACCTGCTTCTGGTGGGCCCCACCGGTTCGGGCAAGACCCTCTTGGCCCAGACCATGGCTCGCTTTTTGGACGTGCCTTTTACCATCGCCGATGCCACCGTACTTACCGAAGCGGGCTACGTAGGCGAAGACGTAGATAGCATTATCGTGCGTCTGCTGCAGGCTGCGGATTACGACGTTTCCCGTGCAGAACGTGGAATAATCTTCATCGACGAAATCGACAAGATTGCCCGCAAGACGGCGAATCCTTCCATTACCCGCGACGTGAGCGGCGAAGGTGTGCAGCAGGGCCTGCTGAAACTCTTGGAAGGGACCGTTGCCGCAGTGCCTCCTAAGGGTGGCCGCAAGCATCCGGAACAGCCCCTGGTGCAGGTGAACACCAGGAACATCCTGTTCATTTGCGGCGGCGCCTTCGAAACCCTGGACAAGATTATTGCCCAGCGGGTGAACAAGGGCGGCATGGGATTTGGCGCCGACATCCGGAGCGAATCCGACAATTCCCTGAGTGAACTTTTCAAGCAGCTGGAACCCGATGACCTGATCAAGTTCGGTCTCATTCCCGAAATCGTGGGCCGCTTGCCTATTGCGGTGGCTCTCGAAGAACTGGACGAGAAGGCCTTGCTGAACATCTTGACCCAGCCGAAAAACGCATTGGTCAAGCAGTTCAAGAGCCTCTTTGCCATGGACGGCATCGAGTTGGACTTTACCGACGAAGCCCTTAAGGAAATCGTCCGCGAAACCATGAGTCGAAAGACGGGTGCCCGCGGGCTCCGTTCCGTCATGGAAAAGTCCCTGCAGCAGGCCATGTTCGAAATGCCCGGTACAGGGGCCAAGAAGCTGGTGCTTACAGACGAAATTATCCGCAGGGGTTTGAACCCTCTGGCGGTTTCCGGGAAGAAATCCTCGAAAAAAGCCGGCAAGAACGTGGCGTAACGCCCGGTTTTGCTTGCTTTACTATTATTGAAATATGGCTTTTGATTTTTCTAAGGTATTCCCTCTTTTGCCTTTGAGGGACGCTATTGTTTTCCCTTTTACGACCCGCCGTATTCTGGTGGGCCGCGATATTTCGCTCCGCGCCCTGGAATACGCCGAGGCCCACGATGGCGAAATTATTCTGGTGACCCAGAAGGATGTTGAGCAAGAAGAAATTTCCAACCCGCTCTTGGACTTGTACACGGTAGGCGTTGCCGCCCACGTAAGCAACGTGACGCCTTTCCCCAACGGCTGCGTGAAGGTGGTGCTGGAAGGCGAGCAGATTGTGGACCTGCGTTCTGTCGTACTGAAAGACGGATTCTTGCATGTGACGGTATCCCCCCGGAAAGTTCCTGTTGGCAACAAGGACAAGACCGAAAGTTTCGGTGACGTGCTTTCCAACTTCAGGGACTATGCCGCCAAGCGGAACATTGCCGAAGGCATGGTAGATGCCTTCTTTGGCATGGACAGCCAGCTGAACGCCTTTTACGGGATTATCCCCTTCTTGCAGATTTCCTTGGCCGAAAAGCAGAACTTCTTGGAAGCGGAATCTCTGGACGACATGGCCGCAAAGTTGTTGGCCCTCATGTCCATCACCGACGACAACGAAAACGTGATGGTCAAGATTCAGCAGAGCGTTCGCCAGAAAATGGCCCAGCAGCAGAAGGAATGGTTCATCAGTGAACAGATCCGCCAGCTGCAAGACGAACTGAACGACGGCGAAAATTCCTCCTCGGAACCGGACCAGCTGTTAAAGAAACTGAAGGCCAAGAATTTCTCCCCGGCCATCATGGAAAAGATGGAAGAGGAAATCGCCCGCATGCGCCTGATGCACCCCACCACGCCGGAATATGCGGTAGTGCGGAACTACATCGACTGGTTCCTCTCCATGCCCTATGGCGTTTACAGCGATACGGTGCTGAACCTGAAAAAGGTGAAGGCGGATCTGGATGCCAAGCATTTCGGTCTGGACAAGGTGAAGGACCGCATTCTGGAATACATCGCCGTGCTGAAACTCACAGGCACGGAGCGTCGCGCTCCCATCCTTTGCCTGGTGGGCCCTCCCGGTGTTGGCAAGACCACCCTGGTGGAATCCATCGCCGCCTCCATGCAGCGGAACTTTGTGCGCATTACCTTGGGCGGTGTCCGTGACGAGGCCGAAATCCGTGGGCATCGCCGCACCTACATTGGCGCCATGCCTGGCCGTTTTATCCAGGCGCTTCGTCGGGCCAAATGCATGAACCCCGTGCTTCTGCTGGACGAAATCGACAAGATGGCCGCCGACTTCAGGGGCGACCCTGCCAGCGCCTTGCTAGAAGTTCTGGACCCGGAACAGAATCACGACTTTACGGACCACTTTATGGAAGTGGGGCTGGATCTTAGCCGTGTGCTGTTCATCGCTACCGCCAACTCCGAGGCTGAAATTCCCGATGCCCTGCGGGACCGCTTGGAAGTGGTGCGGCTCCCCGGCTATTACGCCCACGAAAAGAAGCAGATTGCATCGAAGTTCCTGATTCCAAAAATCTGCGAGCGCTGCGGTGTTGCCCTGGACAAGGACATTTCTATTTCTGACGCTCTCATCGAAAAGGTCATTCGGGAATGGACCCGTGAGGCTGGCGTCCGTGAACTGGAACGCTCTCTGGAAAGTATCGTCCGACACCGTGCCAAAGAAATTGTCATGGGCAAGAAGGTCAAGAAGGACCTGACCGAAAAGCAGCTGCAGGAATACCTGGGCGTTCCCCGCTTTACCGAGAACCGCCTGCCTGCTCCTGGACATCACGGCGTGATTACGGGTCTTGCCTGGACTAGCGTGGGCGGCGAAATCCTTACGCTGGAATGCAAGCTCCTTTCGGGCAAGGGCCACCTGTTGCTCACCGGAAAGCTGGGCGACGTGATGAAGGAATCCGCTCAGATTGCTCTCAGCCTCGTGCGTGAACGTTTGCAGCGGTTCGGCATTGACCCCGCCATCGTCAAGAAGACGGATATTCATATTCACGTGCCCGAAGGGGCCGTGCCCAAGGACGGCCCGTCGGCGGGTATCGCCCTCACGCTGTCCCTGCTTTCGGCCTTTACCCGCAGGCCCGTGTCGCCGGACATCGCCTTTACAGGCGAGGTGAGCCTTACGGGAGACCTGCTGCCTATCGGTGGGCTCAACGAGAAGGCCTTAGCCGCCCAGGAGGCAGGCGTCAAGACGCTCTACCTGCCCGAAGGCAACAAGAAGGACGTGGCGGAACTTCCGGCCCCTGCAAAGAAGGGCCTGAAAATCCACACGAAAAAGCACATCGACGAAATCATCAAGGAACTGTTCCCGAAACCTAAAAAGTAAGGTTTTAGGACCTGCCGCCCTTGTCATCCTCGCTTTCCACACTCGTCATCCAGGTCCCGCATCAAGTGCGGGATAAACTCCGGCGAGGATCCGTGTGCGGTTTCTCACCCTTGTCATGCCCGCGCAGGCGGGCATCTCCTTTTTGAACTTTACTATATTCCCAAAGAGGAATCAATACACAAGGAGTTCTTATGAAAGCAGGAACCTTTTTAGTCGGTGCGATTGCCGGTGCTGCCGCCGCTGTCGCTTTATCCAAGAAGTTCATGGGCGGCAAGTGCGCCTGTTCTGAGGCGGCTGGTGCCGATGAAAATCCGGCCTTGAAAGAAGCCGAACAGGCTGTGGACACCCTCCGCGGTTCCGTGGACTGCCTGCGCAAGGAACTGAACAACCGCATTGAATCGGAACAGACCTACGCCGCCAAGTGCGAAGAACTCAAGGATCAGGTGGCCAAGCAGGGCGTGGAAATCGACAACCTGAAGAACATCATCGACGCGAACAACGCCCAGACCAAGAAACTCGAAGACGAGCTGGAGCAGAACAAGGCCGGAAAGTAATTTTGAATCAGCGATTCCGAAACGTTCGAGAAGGTCATTGAGGCCTTTTGCCACGCACCGTAACAAATCGCCTGCAGGCATTTGCGTCTTGGTTCTTATTCATGCCACATATTGTAACCAAGAACAACATTTCCGCTTCCAGAATTTGCGTAGCGTTTAATCCTTATTTTTAGATTACTACTGGAACTCGCTGTAAAATCAACAACTTCAAATGGATTTCTTGCACTTAGCGACGACGCAATAATAGCACCATCTTGAATTACATATAAATCTATATCCTGCGAAATTTTTTTATTTGAATAAACATAACTACCAGGGACAAGCCACGAAATTGCAATACGATATCTCTTGTTTTTCACAATGTTTGATTCTGTGAAAACAATGGAATCTCCCGTAAAACAGCATGAATTAGCACCACGCCAATACCTAGACCGTGTGTTCCAACCCATATTTCTATAAAGAGGAATCCCCTTAGCGGATTCGCTATTGTTGTCTTGATCATAAGAAGATGCGTTGCCGATAGGTTTGGTACTTCCAGTAATCATCAATGCTTTTGCCATTTCTGGATGATGTTTGAAGAAAGGGTGTTGCTGTAAAATATCAGCCAAAACACCTGCCGAAAAAGCGGTCGCAGCACTTGTTCCCCGAGTCGTCCCGTCATATGTACTGCCATTGTCATCCACAAAATGGGCATCGTTGGGGAACGAAAAATAATCGTATGTCGCTATTTCAGGTTTTTGGTTTTTTACCTGAGAATTTTTCCATCGAGAGATTGTTTCATAATTATTCGTAAAAGGGTATACGCCACCAACGGTGACAGCGTTTAGCGCCTTCCCTGGGGACGTCACATAAAATAATCCTGTGGAGGATGATTGGTTTCCCGCTGCAACAAAGGACGTGATATCATTTGCATAGATAAAATTGTCTAAGTTACGATCGTTTACAGAGTAAGCGGAGTCGCCACTTATTGAATAAGAATGAAATCCTATTTCTACCTGAGGATTTAACGAACTGATATTAGGAGATTCTCCCCTCGGATACTGATACAAGATTGCATTCGGTGCTGTCGTCTGAAAAACGCGAACCATTGATGTTGCATGACGCGTAACACCATTCGCACACGAACTGTTCTGCACAAAATTAGAAGAGTTTATTATAGATAATTTTGGACACCCATCTTCAGAAAAATACACACCGATTCCACTGCCTTTGTAGCCATTGGTAAAAGCCCATGTAGAAACCGTGGATGTGTCAAGAATATTCGAATAAATAGCAGCGTCTTCAGCAGGCACAATTTCACTAATGTAAATAGGAGTTGCCCCATTTAACAAGGAAATAATTTCTTCTGCCGTGAGTGACGCCGTGTAACTCGGGCTGTAAAAAGTTCCGTTTATTTCAATACGATTAAAGTAGGCCTCCTCAGAAATGGCCACCCCATTCAACCAATACTGTCGCTCTCCGTTTTCAAAACGATATTCGGCAGAAACGGTCCGTTCATCTTTTTGGGGGATATCCAAAAAAGAAACAAGGACATCCATTTTCGCCTGTCGTAAAACAAACGAATAGGGTGTTTTTAAGTGACTTTGTTTCTTTTTTCTTCCTAGTACATCATAACTAGAGGCAATCGTATTCTGTTCTAAATCTGAAGCCATGGATGCATCCAAAAATTCTTGAACTTTTGGGGAAACAGAACTATGCGGTTCATATGGCGGCAAGTAAGAAACCTTTTCCTCATCTGCCCACAGCATTGAAAACGCGAGCACAACACCAAGTAACATCTTCTTCATTTTACTTATCCTCCATGCACAGTTTTTTCATTGTTTGAGCACGCGTATCCAAAATGTCCTCTACATTATCCGACAGATGCCCTACGGATGTTGAACATGTCAGATGTAGGCTCTTTTCACTACAATCGGCCTTATGGCGGTGCAATGTTCCGCCCTCGCTTTCGCAGGCCTGCTCAAAATCCGAGAGGTCCTTTTCGCAGTTCGTCACATCATAGTAGTCGTTGTCTAATTTTGTGTGGTAGGCAATGCCATCCTCGTTTGCAGTCAAGAAAAAGGTCTGCATAAATTCACTAACATTCATTATACTTTTTATGATTTGCACCCCAAAATCCATGTGGTGTATTCGGACATAGCAATAAAAGAACGGATTTTCTTCTTCAATTGTCAGATAGTCTTCGCCCACATCAGAGAAAACTATCTCAGACCAATACATAGATGAATCAATTTTTTGATTCCCCATATCTGCAATTTCCGTATTGGCAAAATGTTTTATGGAATCTACCTTGCTTTCCATAATCGCCTTTTCGTCGGCAGAATAATCTGCAACGGCATTGTCATCCACAGTTTCACCAGCCGTAGAAGTCTCTGAACAGGCAGCAAGAGCCAATAATAAACCAATATGCGCAAGAGAGAAAAAGGTATTGTAGAATAGTTTATTTTTCATTTTTCACTCCCATCCAATTTCTGTGTCAGCGGAAACAACTGCAGGTTCAGCCGCAGCACCTGTTCCACCTTATCGTCTTTCAAAATGATATCCTGGACCTGTTCGCGACATTTTCGCAGGACTTCCACAATCTTGCCATAGGCATCGTTTGACACTCCCATGGTGATTCCCGATATAAAGCGTTCCTCCGCCGAAAAACGGTCAATGGCATCAACGGCAAAACTTGCCATTTGCCTGTTCATGGAGCGCACAGCCAGGGAAATCGACTGTGTGTCACCAGCAATCAACTTGTCCGTCTGCGCATATGTGCTGTCTCCTACCCTCTTGAGGAATCCCGAATCAACCTGAAACTTGATAGAGTCCACAATTTCCCTGGCAGAAACTTCGTTAACGCACTTGTTCGCAATCTCCTTTGGCCTTGCCCCCGGCATGGCAGGGGCAAGCTCGCGTATCACCGGATGGACCCAAGAATCGTAATACCTATACGCCTCTGCACCGACAAGGTTCACCTTGTTTGCATTGGCGATGGACTGCATCTCGGCATAGGCGTAGCGTCTTTTTTCATCGGTCTTTGCCTGCGCATAGGTCACCATATTGAAGAAGTAGTCCCGTTCCATGCCGACAAAATTGAAGGCATCCGCCACCTTGACGGTCGCTTTCTTCCCGAGGTTTGCCTTACCCTCGCAAACTTGTTTCATGAACACCGGCGAGGCAAACCCCGCCATTTTTGAATAGTCTCGCCACGAGAATGCCGATGTTCGCTTTTTCCAGTCATAAAAATCCTGTAAGAAACGCCTGTAATCTTGATATTTTAATATGGATTCCATGCTAGTAAATCTAAGCTACAAAAACAGGAAAGTCAACACTTTTCAATACAAAAAGTGCTTTTTGTTTACGTTTGATAATATTTGTTATCGTTTTTCGTAAAATTCAAAATTTTGAATACGCTTTGAATACATCGAGGGGTGAATTCAGTTCCATAATGATCAATTTGGGTCATTTGTGTAGCGAAAACCTAAAATTATAGCATTTGTCCCAAAATACTTGATTTTTGTCCCAAGATTAGCTATATTAGGGGGAGAAGGCAGGTCAAGTCCATGAAAAAGAAGAATGTCATCAATCTGATTCGCTATTACGCCGAGAAAAACGATCCCGCTTTCCGCGAGGAGGCATACGAAATAGCTCGAGATTTTGACGCTAGCGGCGATTTTCAGCTTTCGGAATACATCATGGCCCTTATGTCCAGCGCGAACGCCTTTGTGCCGCAAATGCACGAAGACCAGATGACTTTTTTCCGCAAGGTCGCCCCTTCGCACGATTCGCTGCCGCTCCCCACGCCCATTGAAAAGGACATTATCGGAATCATCAACGCCATCCAGCGGAACATGGGAATCAACAAGTTCCTGTTCCAGGGCGCACCCGGGACGGGCAAGACCGAATCCGTACGGCAAATCGCCCGCATTCTGGAGCGCGACCTGTTCTGCGTCGATTTCGACACCATCATCGACAGCAAGCTCGGCCAGACGCAAAAGAACAATGCCGCACTGTTCGATAAAATCAATCACTTCGCCTGCCCCGAGAACACAATTGTCTTGTTTGAAAAAATGGATATTACGGGTCAAGCGCAGACCTCAATGTTAAAAGGCCTTGACAACCTCAACGAACAAATTACCATCATCGCCACGACAAACCTTTTCAAGCATTTTGACAAGGCTCTCTCCCGCCGTTTCGATTCCATTGTCGATTTCAACAGATACACGCAAGAAGACCTGCAGGAAATCGCGGAATCCATCCTGAACAATTTTCTCGATGATTTCAAAATTGCAGGCCGAAACCCGCGCCTATTCCGAAAGATTATCAGCTTGAACAAGAAATTGCCCTACCCTGCTGACCTGAGAAAAATTATCAAGGCAGACATCACATTCAGCGACGCAACCATTGAATGCGACTATCTCAAGAACATTTACAAGTCATTCGTCGGCAGCACCCCCGACGACTTGCATAAATTGCAAACGCAGGGCTTCACCGTCCGCGAAATCGAAATACTCTCCGGCATTTCCAAAAGCCAAGTATCACGAATCTTGAATGGCGATGGACAAATAAAAATCGCCCCCAAGGAACACCAGAAACGCCGTTCCTTGAACGCAACCAATTTACTCTTTCACAAGCCCCAAAAGAAAATCAACCTTGCAGAAGTGTACCGCAAGGCTGAAGAAGAAATTGTGTGGAGATAAGCAAAACCGAACTAGCATCGCTAGTTCGGCCTTGTTTCTAATGTTTCTTACGAACAGGGATTTTCCATGCTTTGTGTCCATAATCCCACGCATCCAAGACTCGATTTGAGTTTTTTACGCGACGGAACCGAACAAAGATGAATCCATATTTCGCAGGCGAAGGCCTTTCTAAAGGCGAAATGGGGGATAACATATCGTTTCTCTCCTTAGCTAAGGTTAAATGGAACCCCGAACAAAGGCCCCATCAACAACTTTCGGAAGGAAACCAATCTATATTTGGGTTGGGTAACCAATTCAACCCATCATAGGTCGGCTTTGTTCGAACCTCTCGGGAACGCAACTGCAATTGCGTTCCCATTTTGTATCGTAAATATAATAAAATTTTCTTTCAAAAGTGATTTTTTCACTTATGTATTTGCTTTTTATCGACAATTTTGTTAAATTAAATGATATAAAAGAGAAATTTTCACAACTAAACGCGGATGGAAGATATGCTGATACGTTTTAATGTCAAGAATTTCCTCTCTTTCGATTCGGAAGATCGTGCAACTCACGATACTTCTAGCCAGGAATTTTCGATGATTCCCGGGAAAGTCCGTAGCAAAGAAGACCACATTCTCAAGACCGATAAGCAGAACCTTCTTAAGTTTGCCGCCATTTACGGTGCTAACGCGGCAGGGAAATCCAACCTGATTAAGGCGATGGCGTTCTTCAAAAATTGCACCTTAAACGGAACCGCCCTACCCCAAGACGCCAACCTGTATTGCAAGACCGATCCGAACAACAAAGACAAAACCAGTTATTTTGAAGCAGAATTCATCGTCAATGATGAAGTGTTTGCGTATGGTTTCGAAATTATTTTAAGTACTGGATTATTTGTTTCCGAATGGCTCTGCAAGCTCACCCCCTCTAAAGAAGAATATCTTTTCAAGAAAGTGGATTCCCAGCATGGCTACGAATTCGGCGGGCCGCTCGCAAAAAATGAGATGCTCAAAGTTCTTGTTTCCAGTTTCTATGGAAGCAACGGACTCTTCTTGAATTTTATCAACCGCACCATGGCCGGTTTTTACAAGACCAACCCGCAAGCGGAAGTTTTACGAACTGCATTCAACTGGATAGCGAACAACCTGGATATCAACTACCCGGCCAACCCTCTTTCGACTTCTTCTTTCCTTGCAAACGAAGAGGCGCTTTGCCAAGCTTCGAAACTGCTGAAAGCGTTCGGCACTGGAATCGAAGATGTCAAGTCCGTTCAGGTTCCCCTGGAAAAAGTCGCCCCGTTCTTTCCGCCACTCTGGCTTCAAAACGTAGCCAAGCAAATGGAAATGAGCAATACCCCCAAGAACGATATTTTCATCAGGGATAGAAACGAAATTTTCGTAGTGAAAATGGAACGCGGGAAAAAAGACAAGGCGTATTCCATCCAGTTCAAGCATAACTTCCAGAATGCAACCTTGTTCAAGATGGCCGAAGAATCCGACGGCACCGCGCGTCTTTTCGACCTTCTCGAAATATTGCTTTCAAAATCCAACAAAACCTATGTTATCGATGAACTGGATCGTTGCCTGCATCCATGCCTTTCGTATCAGTTCGTGAAGGCGTTCTTTGAATATTCCAAGAACCGCAACGTCCAATTGATTGTGACTACCCACGAATCACGCCTGATGGACTTTGATTTGTTGCGACGCGACGAAATTTGGTTTGTGGACAAGGACCAAAACGGCGCAAGCAACATCTATTCGCTGGAAGAATACAACGAGCGCTTCGACAAGAAAATAGACAAGGCGTATCTCGAAGGCCGTTATGGCGGCGTGCCGCTGTTTACTTTTAAGTCGTAGGGACTTTTTGAATGAAGCTTTCAGGCTATACTTCCGGCATTTCGAAAGAATTTATCCCATACACTTTCTTCAGGTGTTCATCAATGAACTCTGAATCTTTCAATTTCTGCATCATGATGCACAAATCGTAAGTGTTCAGGCGGCCTTTCTTTTCGGCTTTTCTTGCAACAATCTTGCGGACTTTGAGCTCTTTAATTTCAAAACAGTCCAGCCAGCTGTCGTATTCCAAGAAATTGGCGTAGTTCTTTTGAGAAAGCAAATACTGTTCGTTTTGCCATTCAGGATCGTTGGAATAATCGTTTTCTGAATTTATCAGAACCGCAGCAATTTGTTTTCTATCCGACTTGGCACCAGATACGACCACATATTTCAGCCTAGTAGGATACCCTTGGGTATTAATGCCATCGGCCTGATCCAATT
>Ga0129306_1001680_pt1 | contig 23442 bp, 22 predicted proteins | sample P827metagenome_FD_94438 | JGI IMG/M metagenome (GOLD analysis project Ga0129306, IMG submission 94438) | Capybara group fecal microbial communities from Wisconsin, USA - P827 metagenome | ecosystem: Host-associated > Mammals > Digestive system > Large intestine > Fecal | place: USA: Wisconsin... | reverse complement strand
TGCACGTCGGCGGCGCGGCGGTGTTCCCGGAATTCGCCGCGGAGCTGTCCGCCGCGTTCAGGGGAACGCGCGTCATCGCCGTCTACGGCTCCACAGAAGTCGAGCCGATAGCGTCTATTCCGTGCGAGGAACTCGCGTCGGCGGATGTCGCGCTCGGGATTCCCGCGGGGAAGGTGAGTCCGTTCCTTGATCTCGCAGTCATCCGTCTGGACGTGAAGCTCGAGCATGAGATGACGGACGAGGCGTGGCGGGCGGCGCAGTGCGGAAAGGGCGAAGCCGGCGAAATCTGCGTCGCGGGAGATCACGTCCTCACGACCTACTACAGGAACCCGGAGGCGGTGCGCACGAACAAGATCCGCGTCGGCGGACGAATCTACCACCGCACGGGCGATGCCGGACGGATGGTCGACGGCAGGCTCTATCTGCTCGGGCGCGTAAGCCGGGTGTTCCGCACGGCTGGCGGCGCATGGTGCTATCCGGCGCTTGTTGAGCACGAGCTTGCCGGCCTTTCGGCAAGCACGGCCGGGACGGTCGTTCGTGCATCCGACGGACGAGCCGTCCTGGTTCTTGAGAGCGGCGATCCGCGCGCGGCCGAGGCGGAGGCGGCGCGGCTTGATCTGTCGCGTGTTCCGCACGACGACATCCGTGTCGTGGAGCACATCCCGCGCGATCCGCGTCACGCCTCGAAGATCGACTACGGCGCGCTGGTCGCTCGTGAGCTGATGTATGGTCAACGTAATGATTAAGATTTGTGTGGTAAAAGCCTCTGCATACTCTGCCTCTCTGCGCCTCTGCGTGAAATATTCAAACTTGAGGAATGAGATATGACAGACAACGATCCTGAGTGTCATTGTTTTTTTGCCTTCGCTTGACATTGAGTTGACAAACTTCTTGTCCTCTTCTGCTATACTGTCACTGTCGTCAAAAGAGCGGCAGAAAGAGGACAGCAATGAATGTGAAATCAATCAAGTCGTCGGTGCTCGCGGTTATGTCGGCCGCGGCGGGCGTGATCGTCTCGACCACCGCATTTGCCGTCGAAAGGCCCGAACTTCGCGCCTATCCATTCAAGACGAGCGTGACGGAGGGCGGCACGTACGCGAACGGGAGCACCGTAGGGACGGACTTCGTCATTAGCGGAACGATTTCTTCCGCGCTGACGTTCAGCTCCGACGTCCCCTATCGCGTAACTCTCGACGGCGCGGCAGTCTCAGAGACAATTACTCTTGCCGGCGACGCGACGCTGTGGCTTGCAGGCGACAACGTCATCGAGACTACGGCGGCGACGGCAGTCTCGTCAACGGGAACCCTGACGATCGGAGGACCGGGGTCCGTCACGCTGGCCTCCGCCCCGACGAAGAAGCAGACCGGACCCGTCGTCGCGGAGAATCTCGTCGTGGCGGGCGGGAACGTCTCCATTGTCCTCAACGCGGACGTGAAGAACGTCGCCGGCATCACGCTCACGGGCGATTACGTGCAGGTGGCGGGGACGGTCGATATCGACTGCGCGTCGTACGGCGCGGTGAACAAGGTGAACGGAATCCTCGTGAACAAGGAGGGGAAGTCAGTGACGGTGGAAGGCGGACAGCTCTCCGTCGCCGTATGCGGCGAGAAGTCCGTCGGCGTCTCGCTTGACAAGTCAGGCACGACGATGCTCCTCTCCGGTGGAACCGTCGAACTCGCCGTCGCGGGAGATGGCGCAAAGGGCATCAAGGGGGACGAGTCGTTCACGATGACCGGAGGCCTGCTCAACGCCTCGGTCACCGGCAACGTCCTATACGAGAACTACGAAGACGGCGACGGCAGCAACTACGTTGTCAAGGTCTCCTCTACGTCGCTTCTCTCTTCGACAGGCAACTACGTCGTGCAGGACGCCTCTCCCGCATACGCGGTGAAGTGCGGCAACATCGCGATTTCCGGCGGGACGGTGCGCGTCTCCGCGAGTGGCATCGCCTCTCGCGGACTCTGCGCGGACGCGGACGGCGGAACGTTCGACATCTCCGGCGGATTCTTCGACGTGACCTGCAGCGGCGGGGCTTCAAACACAATCCTTGAAATGCTCGACGAGACTGCATTGACGACGGAGATAGACAAGGCAACAGCATGCGGTCTTCGCACGTCGGAGTCGAACAGCGTATTCGCCATTACCGGCGGCACGCTCAACCTCGTGGCAAACGGGACCGGCGGAAAGTGCATCGTCGCAAAGGGCGAACTCGTCGTCGGCACGTCAGGACAGACCACGACGCCGTCCGACTCCGCGTTCCTCCCCGACATCCAGGCCGCGACATACGGCACGCAGATCTACGTCGCCGCGAAGAAGCAGAAGAACTACCTGAGCGTCGGCACCGCGATGATTGCCGATTTGGCGTCTACGACGTACTACTTCGCATCCAACAAGGTAGTTTCCGCTTCGGGCGACAGTGTTGACTATTCGAACCCCAAGTGCATCAAGGCGGAAGGGAACCTCACGATGCACGGCGGACGAATCCGCGGATTCTCTCAGGCCGAGGGCGGCGAGGGCTTTGAGTCGAAGAAGGTCATGACGATCAACGGGGGCGTCTTCGAGGCGACGACATACGACGACTGCATCAACGCGAGCGAGTCGCTTGTCGTCAACGGCGGCTACCTCTATTGCGGCGCGACGAACAACGACTGCATCGACTCCAACGGATCGGGTTCGGACTCAATCGTCATCAACGGCGGAATAGTCCTATGCTTCACTGCGGCGACTCCGGAGTGCGGCATCGACACGGACTACTCCGGCGGCATCCAGATGAATGGAGGCACCATTGTCTCCTTCGGCAGCGCGACGGACATGGCCTACGGATCGTGCGGTTCACTCAAGTCGTATCGCTCCACTTCCGTATCGGCCTCCACTTATGCAGGCAAGTATCTGCGCATGTATTGCTCCTCCACCGGCAAAAACGTCTATGTGAAGGTACCATCAATGAGTAGCACGTCCGGCTCGCTTTCTCTTGTCTGCACGATGGACGGATGCACAAGCTCAACTCCGTCTGTATCGGCTGTCTCCTCCGCCTCCGGCACTTCGCAGAATTTCCACGGCGTCTACTTCCAGTAACACTCTAAAGAAAGGAATCCAAATATGTGCAAGATAAACCTCATTGTTGCCGTTGCATTCGCCACAGTTGCATCCACAGTCCTCGCCGCTGGTCCCGGTGGCGGAGGAACCCCGCCCGGCGGCGGAACTCAGCCTGGAGGGAATCAGCCAGGCGGCGGTTCGTCAGCCACCTGGACGTTCGACACTTTTCTCGCTTCGTCGACCACAACATCCGGGTTGATAATCCGCGAGGGGGTAGTCATGGGGTTCGACAACCCTACGTCCGTAACTGTTGCATCCACTGTGACAGAGATCGCCGAGGGCGCGCTTGCGGGCTGCACGACGCTAACGAGCATCAATCTCTCCTCGACGTCCATTACGGAAATCCCTGAATCTGCGTTCGCAGGCTGCACGGCGCTGAAGTCCGTGACGCTGCCGACTGCGTGCACTGCAATAGGCGCGAATGCGTTTGCGGGCTGCACATCCCTCGCGACGGTTGCGGCATCTGGCGTTACGGACATTGGCGCCGATGCATTCCGCGGATGCGGCGCACTCGCATCCGTGCCGTCATCCGCGACGAAGCTTGGCGACTATGCCTTCGCGCGGTCGGGTGTGGAAAGCGTCAGCGTGAGCTCTGGGATGAGCGTTGGGGAAGGCGCGTTTGCGGGGTGCGGAAACCTTAAGTCTGCGGAATGGAATCAGTCCGCTTTGCCGGACGGCGTGTTTGCGGGCTGCACTGCGCTTGATGAGTCCGACTGGTCGCAGGTGGCGACATTTGGGCAGGCGTCGCTTGCGGGGATCCCAGTGACGGCAATCTCTCTCGACTCCTCGGCAACGCTCGGTGCATACGCGCTCGCGGCGGACGAGGCGGTGTTGGTGACGACGCTATCCAACTCTTCGCTTCCGTCGTTCGCTGACACGGCCTTCCTCGGACGCGAAGTCTCCTACGCGCCAGTCGTCGGATCGGTGACACGCATTGAGGCCTCCGACCTCGTTGAATGGCTTGTGGCTGACGCCTCCGGTTCATCGCCAACTGTGACGCAGCCAGCTGACTACAACACAGCAACGCTCAAGACGTGGCTGGCCACGGGGAACAACGCCTATGCCTACGCATACGCCGACGACATCGCGGCAGATGAGTCGTTCCTTGGCCTCACCGTCTGCGGCACGAATTTCGTCTATGCCGCTCCATCCGATGCTTCGATTTCAGTTTCCGTCACGCCGGTCGGCTGCTACGAATTGTCATCCGACGAAAGCGACTGGAGCGCGAACAACCTTGTGTGGTCGGAGGAGGCCGGTGCATACGTCGCGGCGGATACGACTCAGGATTCGTGCTTTGCGCGCCTCAGGTTTGTGTGTGGCTGGTAGGCTATGGTATAATATATGCGAGTGATTCGAGAAATACGATTGTTCCTTTTTGCGATACTGCTGCCGGCCGTGATTGTCGCGGCCGGCGGCGTGCGCCTGCTTGTCTACATGTGGGAAAGCATGTGGGCCGAGGAACGCAGGGAACTCGAAGTGCGCGCGTACTTCATTGCGGGTGAGATCGAGGATCGTGCGCGCGACATGGAAGTAGACCATCATCCTCATTTACGCGAAGAACATCCGCCTCGCCATCCTGACCACCGCCAGGCCTCGGAGATGCGCGAGGTGATTGTTGCAGTGTGCGAAGATTTCCGCAAGGACATGTCCGGCATTGAAGGCGACATTGCGTTTGAAGTCCTCGACAGGCATGATGAACGCATCTTCGCGACGGACGATTGGCCCGTCTCGCCAAGTGTCGTCGGAGAGACCAACCTCGCCCCGCCGGCGGGCAACGGCACGCTCAGGGTCGCCCGCGTCGACGGCAGCGCCATTCGGAACCGCGCCGTTGCGATCGCCGCGTCCGGCGCGGTCATAGTCCTGCTGCTCGTCGCGGCACTCGTCTCGGGAGGCGTCCTGCTCGTCAGGACTCTCCGGCGCGAAAGGCGCGAGTCGCGTATGAAGACCGACTTCATCGACAACGTGTCGCATGAACTGAACACGCCGCTTGCGGGGATTCGCCTGACCGCCGAACTGCTCGCGGACGGCAGGATCCCGGAGGGAGAGCGTAGGCAGGGCGCTCTAAAGTCGATTCTTACGGAGTCCGACCGTCTCTCGCGCATGGTCTCGGAACTGCTCGACTTCAGCCGGCTCGAAAAGGGAACCCGCCGCTATTCGATTGAAACATTCGACCTTGCGGAGTTTGCCTCCGGGCCAGCTGAGGCGCAGGGCGTTGACTCTATCTCCCGAGGCCGCGCGCACATAGCAGTGAAAGGGGAGGGCGCGCTTGTTTCGGCCGACAGGGATGCGATTAGGCAGATCGGCATAAACCTCGTCGGCAACGCCGTCAAATATTCCGAAGGACCTATCGACATCGAGGTCGAGGGGAACGAGATTCGCTTCATGGACCGTGGGCGCGGCATTCCGCCCGAATGCACGGAGCGAATCTTCGAGCGGTTCTACCGAGTCGACGATTCGCTCACCAGACGGGAGGGCGGAAGCGGTCTTGGACTTCCAATCGCCCGTGCGCTTGCGCGAGGCATGGGAGGGGACGTCACATACTCGCCTCGTCCAGGCGGAGGTAGCGTGTTCACGCTGACCCTCGCGTCCGCAGAAAAGCGCAAAGAAGGGACCGAATCATGAAATACATACTTTTTGCGGAAGACGACGATACGCTTCGCACTGGCCTCGAAGCGACCTTTGCCAGCGAAGGCTACGAGACGCGCGGGTGCAGGGACGGCGCGGAGGTCCTTGCGGCGTTCCGCGAGCGACGTCCCGATCTTCTCCTTCTCGACGTCATGATGCCGGAGAAGAGCGGGTACGACGTCTGCGCAGAGGTGCGAAGGAGCGATCCAGGCATTCCGATTATGTTCCTGACAGCCAAGAACTCGGAGTCGGACTGCGTAATCGGACTGGGGCTGGGTGCGGACGATTTTATTGCCAAGCCTTTCAGGATGAGGGAGCTTCTCGCCCGTGTTGCGGCGGCGCTTCGCAGGGCCGACGTCGCGTCGCATGCGTCCAATGACGAGAACGCGTTCCGCATAGGCGACGCGCTTATTGACGCGAGCCGCTTTCTTGTCCGCGTACCCGGTGAGCCTGAGCAGACCCTGACCGTAAGAGAGCTTGGGCTTCTCAGGACTTTCGCCGCGCACCCGGGACAAGTCCTCTCCCGTGATGCGCTTCTCGACGCCGTATGGGGAGAGGACTACTTCGCCGCAAGCCGTACGCTCGACCAACACATCCTGCAGATCAGGCGCAAGCTGGGCCCGTCCGGCGCACGCATCGAGACGATCCGCGGCGCCGGCTACAGGCTCAGGGATTGACTTTCGCTCTGGATTCAGCAGAATTCCGCTGCGCTGTGTTAAAAATACTGACCGCGGGTCATTGACTTGCGGTCGGGGATGTGGTATAATTTCTGCCGTTGTTAATCCTCATAGGAGTATTTGAAGTGACAAAGCGGCAGGAGAACGCACAGGAGACGCGCCGGAAGATATACACGACGGCTTGTTCGCTCATTGAGGAGAAGGGGTTCGCCAACGTGTCCGTCGAGGACATCACGCGCGCCTGCGGCGTGGCGAAGGGGACCTTCTACGTATATTTCAAGCGCAAAGAGGAAATCATCTTCGAATGCTGCAAGGAGTGGTTCAGCGACGTGGACCGCAAGGCGCGCGAGCACAAGGGCACGATCGTCGAGAAGCTGGCGTTCTACTTCAAGGGCTTTATGGAGGGCGTCACGTGCGGCGGCGTGGAGCTTTGCCGCCAGTGGGTGCGCGAGGTGATCAACCCCGCCGACTCCCCCGGGGAGATGTGCGGCGGCAAGTATGCATACGACCACAGGCACCTGACGGATTTCCTCAATGACGCGGTGAAGGACGGCTTGCTGAAGAAGTCGACGCCGGTTGAGGTGCTCGTGCATCTTTTCATGAGCGAACTCTACGGGATGATGACCTGCTGGTGCATGAGCGACACGAAGTTCGATCCGGAGAAGTGGGTCGGGCGCTTCGCCAAGCTCCAGCTGCCAAACCTCCTCGCACCGTACATCAAGACTCACGCAGAGGCGCAAAGAGGCTGAGAGCGCAGAGAGGAGATTTCGGATTATGAATGAAAATGAGATTACAGGTGATATCCTCGATGCGGCGATAAAGGTCCATCGAAAGTTTGGGCCAGGGATGCTCGAGTCTGTTTACGAGAGATTGCTTGAAGCGGAACTCGTAAAGCGCGGGCATACGGTCGAGCGGCAGAAATCCGTGTCATTTGAATATGAGGGAATGACTCTTGCAGATGCGTTCAGAGTAGACTTGTTTGTGGATGGGCGGATTGTCGTGGAGCTCAAGGCCGTTGAGAAAATGAACCCTCTGTTTCTCAAGCAGGTCAAAACTTATCTCATAGCCATGAATCTCCCACTTGGCCTATTGATAAATTTTGGCATGGAGAAGCTGGTTGATGGCTATGTCAGAGTTGTCAACGGATTCATCGAACCCACCAACCCATCAACATAAACAATCCCTGCCTCTGCGCTCTCTGCCTCTCTGCACCTCTGCGTGAGACAATGCGTGAGACAAGATGTACAACAAACCAAAAGGAGAACAACAATGAACAGAAGGGAATTTGCCAAGTGCATAGGAGCCGTCGCGGGTGTGGCGGCGATCCACGGTTTTTCATTCGCAAACGAAGGAGAAAAGAAAATGAAATGCGCAGTCGTATATTTTTCGTGGAGCGGGAACACGCGCTTCGCCGCCCAGACGATCGCGAAGAAGGCCGGCGCCGACATATTCGAGATCAAGGCCGAGAAACCATACAACGCAGACTTCGGCAAGTGCTGCGACGAGGCGAAGCCCGAGTGCTACGGGAAGAAGCTGCGTCCGATCAAGGCCATCGAGGGACTTGACCTCGCGAAGTACGACATCGTCTTCGTCGGCTCGCCGAACTGGTGGGGCACGATGGCTCCGCCTGTGCGCACATGGGTGTCGCAGAACAAGGATGCGCTCAAGGGCAAGAAGGTCTGCCTCTTCCAGACGCACGGCGGCGGCGGAATGCAGCGCGTCGGCAAGGAGTTCGCTGAGGTGATCGGCGAAACGGCGACGGTTCTCTCGCCCAAGGCGTTCAGCGGCTCGTCGATCAAGTCCAACGTCAAGGCGCTCGAGGATTTCGTCACGGATCGTCTCGCGGTGAAGTGAATCACGCGGAGGGAAACAAGAAAATGAACAGGAAAGAATTCATCAAGATAATGGGCGCGGTCGCAACTGCGGCGGCGCTCGGCAACATCGGCTTCGCCGAGGAAGGAAAGAAGAAAATGAGCAAGAGCATCGTCGTCTACTTCTCGCACACGGGCGAGAACTACTCGGTTGGCGTCATCACGGTGGGCAACACCGCGAAGGTCGCGAAGGAAATCGCCGCGCAGACCGGCGCGGCGACATGGGAGATCAAGGAGAAAACCCCCTATCCAGAAGAATACACGCCCTGTATCGAAGTCGCAAAGAAGGAAATGCAGGCGAAGGCGCGCCCGGAGTTCGTCGGCGAGGCGCCCGACCTTTCGGACTACGACACCATCTACCTCGGCTATCCGAACTGGTGGGCGGACGCTCCGATGGTCGTCTATTCGTTCCTCGACAAGGCGAAGATCGACGGCAAGACGATCCTTCCGTTCTGCACGCACGAGGGTTCAGGGCTTGGCTCGACGGCGCGCAAGCTCGCGGCGGCGTATCCGAAGGCGAAGGTCGAGCAGAAGGGCCTCGCGCTCTACGGACACGTCGCGCAGAAGGAACCGGAATCGGTGAAGAGCGCCGTCGCCAAGTGGCTCAAGCAACTGGGCAAGGAGTAAGCCTCACGCAAAGTCCGCGAAGTACGCTAAGTTCCAATTTGAAGTTACTTTGCGGCCTTGGCAAACTTCGCGTGAGAAAAGAAGGAACCCATGCAAAACAGAATCTCCAAGAAAGGAATAGCAACATGCAATACGTTAAATTCGGCAACACGGGTATGGATGTCTCACGCATCTGCCTCGGGATGATGAGCTTCGGCAAGCCCGGCAAGGAGAACGGAGTCTTCCCGTGGGCGCGGGACTACGACGACGCGAAGCCGCTCTTCAAGAAGGCCATCGACCTCGGCATCAACTACTTCGACACGGCGAACGTCTATCAGATGGGTTCGAGCGAGGAGATCACAGGACGGCTCGTGCGCGAATTCGGGCTCGACCGCGACGAGATCGTCGTTGCGACGAAAGTGCATTTCGACATGCGTCCGGGGCGTCCGAACGGCGGCGGCTCCTCGCGCAAGAACATCCTGGCGGAGATCGACCATTCCTTGAAGCGCCTCAACATGGACTATGTGGATCTCTATCAAATCCACCGCCTCGACGCCAACACGCCGATGGAGGAGATCATGGAGGCTCTCCACGATGTCGTGAAGAGCGGCAAGGCGCGCTACATCGGAGCGTCCACCATCTTCGCGTGGCAGCTCGAACGTATGCAGCAAATCGCCGAGAGGCACGGCTGGACGAAGTTCGTCTCGCTCCAGCCGCAGTACAACCTCATCTACCGCGAGGAGGAGCGGGAGATCCTTCCGCTCTGCCGCGACCGCAAGATGGCCGTCGTGCCGTGGAGCCCGCTCGCCGGAGGCCGCTGCGCTCATCCGTGGGGGACAAAGACCGCCCGCAACGCGATTGACGAAGTCTCGCCAATGGTGTGGGGTGCGACGGACGCGCAAGACAAGGTCGTCGTGGACAATCTGGAGAAGGTCGCCGCCGCGCACGGGCGCACAATGGCGCAGGAGTCGCTCGCGTGGATGCTCTCGAAGCCGGGAATCACCGCGCCCATCGTCGGCTCGACGAGCGAGAGGCACATCGAAGAGGCCATCTCCGCGCTCGACGTCACGCTTGACCCGGAGGAAATCGCCGCGCTTGAAGCGCCCTACGTCCCGCACGTCAAGACCGGCGCGTTCTGAAGAAAGGAGGAAAAGCAGCAATGAAAGTTCTGATGCTCAACGGAAGTTTCAATCCCGACGGCTCTACAAAAGCCGGTCTGGATATCATGGCCGGGACATTCGCCGAAGAAGGCGTGGAGACTGAAATCGTCACCGTCGGCGGCAAGCCGATCGCCGACTGCATAGCGTGCGGCAAGTGCGCGGAGCTCAAGCGGTGCGTCTTCGCGAACGACGGCGTCAACGAATTTGCGGCGAAAGCAAAGGAAGCGGACGGCTTCGTGTTCGGGACGCCCGTCTACTACGCCCATCCGTCTGGGCGAATCATGAGTTTTCTCGACAGGCTTTTCTTCTCCAGCCGTGTCGCCAACGGCTACGAGTACCTCCGGCACAAACCGGTAGCCGCGATAACAGTGGCGCGACGCGCCGGCACAAGCGCAAGCTTCGACGTCCTCAACAAATATGCCGGCATTTCGCAGATGATAACGGTCGGCTCCACTTATTGGAACGAGTTTCACGCGCTGACGAAGGAAGACGTTCCGGAGGACGCCGAAGGCGTACAGACGCTCCGGAATCTCGCCCGAAACATGGCGTACGTGATGAAGTGCCTGAAGGCCGGGCGCGACGCCGGAATCAATCCGCCGGTAATCGAGACGGAAGTCTTGACGAATTTTGTCAGGTAAACAGCAGAAAGGAAGAACAATGAACGACTTTGTGTTTCAGAACACGACAAAGGTCTATTTTGGAAAGAATCAGCTCGGGCATCTCGGCGAAGAGGTGACGAAGTTCGGGAAGAAGGTGCTGCTCGCCTACGGCGGCGGTTCAATCAAGAGAATCGGACTCTACGACAAAGTCATGGCTGAACTGGCCAAGGTCGGGATGACCGTCTTTGAGTTGCCTGGCGTCGAACCGAATCCGCGCCACACCACCGTCAACAAGGGTGCGGCGATTTGCAAGAAGGAGGGGGTCGATGTCGTCCTCGCAGTTGGCGGCGGCTCGACAATCGACGCATGCAAGGCAATCGCGGCAGCCGCGAAGTACGGCGGAGACGATTGCTGGGACCTCGTCAGCGGCAAGGCTGTCGTTTCGGAGTCCCTGCCGCTTGTGACGGTCCTCACGCTGTCGGCGACCGGGAGCGAGATGGACGGCGGATGCGTCATAAGCAACGTCGAGACGAACGAGAAGAACGGCTATTTCCCGCCGGACGCCAATCCGCGCGCGTCCTTTCTCGATCCGCAAAACACGTTCACGGTAAGCGCATACCAGACGGCCTCCGGCTCGGCTGACATCATGTCGCACATCTTTGACGTCGCCTACTTCTCGCGCAAGGACCAGATGGATATGCTTCTGCGCGTCCAGGAAGAGGTGCTGAAGACCGTGGTCAAGTATGCTCCTGTTGCCGTGAATGACGGCTCGAACTACGAGGCGCGCGCCAATCTCATGTGGGCCTCCAGTTGGGCGCTCAACGGCTTCCTCTACGAGGGTTTCATCCAGGACACGGTCTGCCACGCGATGGAACACGAACTTTCGGCATTCTACAACATTACTCACGGGCACGGGCTCGCCATCCTAACTCCGCGCTGGCTCTCGTATGTCCTAGACGAAAACACCGCGCCGCGCATCAAGCGCTTCGGCGAGAACGTCCTCGGCGTCGATCCGTCCCTTTCGCCGATGGAAGGCGCGAAGGCGGCAATCGCCGCGCTGGAGAAGTTCTTTTTCCAGACGCTTGGGCTCAAGAGCCGTCTCTCCGATCTCGACATCGACGACAGCAAGTTCGCCGTGATGGCGAAGAAGGCCTGCAGCTTCACCGGCGGAAAGCTTGACAGCTTCACCGTTATTCAGCCGAAAGACGTCGAAGCCATCTACCGCATGTGCATGTGACCAGGGGCAATAGAATGAAAGATGTCGTTGTAGTCCTCGGCGCGGGCGGGATAGGTCAGGCGATTGCGCGGCGCGTGGGGGCGGGCAGGCATGTCGTTCTCGCAGACCTGCGGCTTGATGCGGCCCAGGCCGCGTCAAAGATCCTTGGGGACGCGGGCTTCGAGACAAGCGCAACGCAGGCGGACCTCGCAAGCCGCGAATCGATACGCGCGCTTATTGAGCATGCGCAGGAGTTCGGCCCGATAAGGAATCTTGTCAATGCGGCGGGCGTCTCGCCTTCGCAAGCGCCTGTCGCGACGATCCTCAAGGTCGATCTCTACGGCACGTCGGTTCTCCTCGAGGAGTTCGGCAAGGTCGTCGCCGAGGGCGGAAGCGGAATCGTCATTTCCTCTCAGTCGGGGCATCGGCTTCATGCGCTCAGGGAAGAGGAAAATGCCGCCCTTGCGACAGCGCCGACGGAAGAACTGCTGAAACTGCCGTTCATCGTCTCAATCACCGACACCCTGAAGGCCTACCAGTATTCCAAGCGGTGCAACGTCCTGCGCGTGATGGGCGAGGCGACGAACTGGGCGAAGCGCGGCGCGACGCTGAATTCGATAAGCCCCGGCATCATCATCACTCCTCTCGCCAACGACGAGCTGAAGGGGCCGCGCGGCGAGGGCTACCGCAAGATGCTCTCGCTCTGCCCATGCCGGCGTGCCGGCACGCCGGACGAAGTGGGCGATCTCGCGGAGTTCCTGATGTCCTCGCGCGGACGCTGGATCACCGGCTCCGACTTTCTCATCGACGGCGGCACGACGGCCAGCTACTTCTACGGCGACCTACAGTACCTCAAAGCGACACATTAACTCGATTGAATTGAAAGGATTGCATGATGCAGACGGTTGCACTCAATGACGGCGTGGCGATTCCGCAGATAGGCTTCGGCACATTTCAGATTCCGGCTGGAGCGGAGACGGAAAAGGCGGTCAGGTCATTCTCCGCTTCGAGATTCAGGAAGGGGCGATTGTGTTTCCGAAGTCCACAAGGCCGGAACGCATCAAGAGCAACCTCGAAATCTTTGATTTCTCGCTGACCGAGGATGAGATGTCCGCAATTCGCACTCTCGACAAGGGCAAGTGCATGCACGACCCGGACAAGCCCGGAGTCGCCGAGTGGCTGCTCTCCAATTACAAGATACATGAGTGAATTACGTATCTATCGAAAGGACAACGTCATGACCACACGTAAACTTGCACAATTTGAAGTGTCGTCCGTCGGCATCGGCTGCATGGGCTTCAGCCACGGCTACGGTGCCCTGCCGCCGGAAGAGGACATCCAGCGCATGGGCTACGTCAAGCCGCAGTGATTCCACAACAATAAAGGTAAACACAATGAATAAACTCATCATAGGAGGAATGGCAATGGCCAGTGCGATCATGGCAGATGCGGCGGAATTGACGCCAAAGGAAAATGCGATCGTCGACATCGGCGCGGCGGTGGCGCGCGGCGAGCAGGACAAGCTCGGCGCGGCGTTCAAGGCGGGTTTCGACGCGGGGCTTACGCTTAACGAGGCGAAGGAACTTGTCGGGCAGCTCTACGCCTACTGCGGCTTCCCGCGTGCGCTCAACGCCGCCGCGACGCTTATGAAGATTGAAGGATATGGTCTCACGCGGAGGCGCGGAGAGGCGGAGAGTGCAGAGAATGAGAATGGTGGGAAGATACGTAACGGCGGGTCGTTTGTTTTGGGAGACAAGGCGCTGGAAATCGGGACGGCGAACCAGACGAAGCTCTGCGGCGGACCTGTGAAGGGCGCGCTCTTCGACTTCCATCCGCAACTCGACGCCTACCTCAAGGCGCATCTTTTCGGCGACATATTCGCGCGCGACGTCATCGACTGGCGCACGCGCGAAATCGTGACTATCGCCGCGCTCGCGGCGCGTCCCGAGACGGAGCCGCAGATGAAGGCGCACATCGCCATTGGAAAGGTGAACGGCGTGACGGACGCGCAGGCGGCGGAAATCGTGCGGCGCGTTCAGCTGCCGCGCAACCCCGCAGATATGCCGGCCGACTGGTCGCCGATCCCCGTGGGCGAGCCGAACACCGCGTACGCGAAGTACTTCATCGGCAACAGCTATCTCCACAAGCTCACGCTCGACCAGGTGCCGGCGTTCGGCGTCACGTTCGAGCCGGGATGCCGCAACAACTGGCACATCCACCACGCGAAGACGGGCGGAGGGCAGATGCTCATCGTCACGGCGGGCGAGGGCTTCTACCAGGAATGGGGCAAGCCAGCGCGTCGGCTCAGGAAGGGCGATACGGTGAACATCCCGGCTAACGTCAAGCACTGGCACGGAGCCGCGCCGAACTGCTGGTTCCAGCACATCGCGCTCGAAGTGCCCGGCACCGAGTAGTCCAACGAATGGTGCGAACCCGTTGACGACACGGCCTATACTGAGGCGACAACGCGCAATCAACCTTGAGGAGCAAGTGAACACTGCGAAAAAAGGAAGGTCGGATCTGAACGATGAATGCCAAGTGGACGATTCTGGGAAAAAAGTTCGCGACATTGTGCATATTGCCCTTGGCGGCGGTGTCGGGGTGCATGTCGCTCAATGCGCCCGATCGAGTAGACAATTCAAAAGGAGCCGAGAACATGCAGGTTCGCATTGCAGAACTGGAAATCCTCCCGGAATGGCTCGACGCCTACCTGGAGGCTGCTGGCGCGGTGGGCGCGGAATCGGTCGCCAAGGAGCCGGGAGTCGTGTGCATCTTCCCGATGCAAAAGAAGGAATCGCCGACGTCCATCCGCATCGTCGAGATATACCGCAGCGAGGAGGCGTACAAGGCGCATCTCGCGACGCCTCACTTCCTCAAGTACAAGGAGGGGACTCCGCACATGATCAAGTCGCTCGAACTCGTTCCGATGCGTCCGTTGGACGAGAACGGCATGAAACAGATTTTCAGCAAGCAAAACTAGTTAGCGAAAGGACAAACCAATGAACGGAAACTTCACATACCACAACCCGACGCGGCTCCACTTCGGAGAGAACGCGATGGACTTTCTCAAGGACGAACTCGCGGCGTTCGGTCCGACAGTCCAACTGTGCTACGGCGGCGGCTCGATAAAGAAGAACGGAATCTACGACCAGGTCGTCGCCGCGCTTAAGGCGGCGGGCAAGACCGTTGTCGAGGATGGCGGCGTCATGCCCAACCCGACGCTTGAAAAGCTCATGGACGGCGCGGCGAAGGCCAAGGCCAACAACGTCGACCTCATCCTCGCCGTCGGCGGAGGATCGACGATCGACTACGCGAAAGCGGTGAGCGTTTCGGCGTGGTGCGAGGAGGATCCCTGGCAGAAGTACTTCACGCGCTTCGAGGAGCCGTCCTGTCGCATCATCCCGGTCGGCAGCGTCCTCACGATGGTCGGCACCGGAAGCGAGATGAACGGCGGAAGCGTCATCACCAACCACGCCGCGAAGCTGAAGGTCGGCAAGGTGTTCGGCCCTGCGGTCTTCCCGAAGTTCTCGATACTCAATCCGCGCTTCACGCTCACCGTCCCGCGCCGCCAGATGGTGTCCGGATTCTACGACATCATGAGCCACATCCTGGAGCAGTACTTCAGCGGAACGGACGACAACACGAGCGACTACATCGCAGAAGGGCTCATGCGCTCGCTCGTCGTCTCCTCCCGCGCGGCGGTGAAGAATCCGGAGGACTACGAGGCCAGGAGCAACATCATGTGGACCGCGACCTGGGCGCTCAACACGCTCATCGCGATGGGCAAGTCGACGGACTGGGAAGTGCACATGCTCGGCCAGGCCGTGAGCGCGCTTACTGACGCGACGCACGGCATGACGCTCGCCGCGGTGTCGCTTCCGTACTACCGCCTCATCAAGCCGTACGGACTCGCCAAGTTCGTCCGCTTCGCGAAGAACGTCTGGGGCGTCGCGGCGGAAGGCAAGAGCGAGACCGAAGTCGCGGACGAAGGACTTGCCGCGCTCGAGGCGTGGATGCGCGAGATCGGCGTCTCGATGAACATCACGGAGCTCGGCGCGACCGAGGCGATGATCCCCGAGCTCGTGAAGGCGACTTTCCGCCTAGGCGGCGGCTACAAGCAGCTGACCGAAGAGGAGGTCGCGGAGATATTCCGCCAGAGCTTGTAATCGTGTTCAAGGATTAGGCCACTTTAACGGGAAAGAACCCTAGTTTACATAACACGCATTATGCGCAAATTGCGCATGTACACATAAAAACACGAGAAACGTCAAAATTCGCCTGTATACTGTTTTCTTGAGCGGTATGCAGGCGAATCGTCTTTAGAGGATTTCCTTGAGGATTTCCTTGGTGATCGGCTTGAGGATGATGTCCTGGAATCCGTCCTTCGCACATGTTACTGGCGCACATGCGTCCGCCGTGACAGCATAGACGGGCATATGGCGAAGTTCAGGAATCTTGCGTATCTCGCGCAGGAGCTGGCGTCCGTCCATGCCGGGCATCATCAGATCGGTGAAGACGACGTCGAACTTGGACTTGCGGATATGTTCAAGCGCCTCGGCGCCACTAGTCGCCGTCTGGACGTTCTTGAATCCGAGCGCATTGAGGAGCAGCGATAGGATGCGGACGTTGAGATGGTGATCGTCGACGACAAGGATGTGCTTCTCGGTGCGGAACGGATCGACGATTCGCATCGTGCGCATCTTCTGGGTGCGGATGAACACCGCCCTGCTCTTTTCGTCCGCGACCTTGACGTCGTGAAAGACAACAGTGACCGTGGTTCCAGAATTCTTTGGAGAACTGATCTTGAAAGTGCCGTTGAGCCGTTCGACAATGCGTTTGGCGACGACGAGGCAGAGCGTGGAACTGCCGGGGCAGGCATTGGGGTCTTTATCTGCGGCTGGATTCATCACCTCGGCGATTTGACTGGGCGTCATTCCGGGGCTCATGTCATTGACCTGAAGGGTGAGCTCCCCTTCCTTGAACGACATGCGGATATCGATGTAGCCCGAGGGCGTATGGCGCACGGCGTTCTCGAGCAGTCTGCCGAGAACATCCTTGTATGCCGCGCCGGCAAACTGAACAAGCGGTATTTCTCCGGACTTGATTAGGAGCTCGAGATTCTTCGAGCCGGCTGCTTCGGAATAGGACTCAACGACCTGGAGCGTTGCCTCGGAAACGTTGAAGGTCTCAAACATCGGCTCGCGCACGGAGGAGTCCGGGCTGAGGAGCGTCATCACACCGTCTATCGCCGTAAGGAGGTTGCGAGCGCCCTCCTCGATCGCCTGCGCCGCCTCACGGGACTGGGACTGGTCTTGTCCGTTTCCGCCGCGAAGGACCTGTGCATAGCCGACGATCGCGTTGAGCGGCGTGCGAACGTCATGGCTGATGGCGGAGAAAAACCTGGCGCGCACTTCAGGAGAGACGGGAATGGAGTCCGAAGCAGGCTGCGCCGACTTCGGCTGCGCAACCTCGGCAAAGCAGAAAAGGAATTTCGCATCGCCGAAGGTAAACGGAATCTTACGGAACGAGAAAACGCGCGACTGTCCATCCGCGCACTTCAGCTTGCGCTCGACGGTGTAAGGCGCCCCCTTCTCCATCACGTCCGAATCCTCCTTGTCCAGCATCGCGGCGGCCTCTGCCGGAAAGAAGTCGGCCGTGCGCCTGCCGATGAGTTCGGCCGCGGCGTTGCGGCGGAGAAGACGCGCGAAGGAGTCGTTGGCGTAGGTCATGACGCCTTCGGAATCCTTAATGAAAACCGCTTTCTCGTTGAAGTTGTCCATACCCTTTCTTTCTCTCCCCTTTCAAGTTAGGTACTTGGAAATTATACCACAAATTTGCTCAGAATGGCTAAAGTCTCCTCGATGTAACCTCGATGACATTTACCTGGTTGCGCAGCTGCAGGATTATCTGCTGCACGACGCGTTCGGAACCCAGCACGTCGATCTTCATTCGCGAGACTGTTCCGTCTTCGGTAGGCCCGACGTTGAGAGTCTGGATGTTGTAGCCGCGCCCGGAGATGAGTCCGACAATCCTCGCGAGAACGCCAGGACGGTTTTCGACGTAGCAGCTAAGGCGATGGAGTTCCTCTTTCATGCTTCGGCGTCCCTGTCAACTTCGATGTCTAGCAATACCGGTCCCTTGAACCGAACGGCGGATGCGACTGCAGCGTCCAGCCTGGCTGGATCCGTTACCTTTACGCCCTTCATTCCAACAGCCTTCGCAAGCAGCGTGAAATCCGGCGAGGCGAGGTCAGTGGCGAAATATCGTCCGGCAAACGAGTGCGTCTGCATTTGGCGGACCAGTCCGAGCGACGAGTTTCTGAACACGAGGAACACTATCGGGAGCTTCCGCTCCACGGCGACAATCAGCTCCTCGGAGGTCATCTGCGCGCCGCCGTCGCCGAGGAACGCGGCGACTTTGCATCCGGGACGCGCCAGCGCGGCGCCGATCGCCGCGGGGATTCCGAAGCCCATCGCGCCCATTCCGCCGGACGATATGAAGTGACGCGGCTGCGTGTGGCGGAATCTCTTCGCGGCCCACAGCTGGTGCTGTCCTACGTCGGTGACGACTATGGCGCGCCCTTTCGTTGCTGAATAGACGGCCTCAACAACGGCCTGTGGCATGATGACGCCTTTGTGCAGAGGCTTGAGCCCTTCCGTCCTCGGACGTCTCCATCCGTTTATCGCGGCGAGCCATTCATCGTGCTTCGCGGAGTGGATACGCGAGTCCACCGTCATCAGCAGCTCCTTGACGTCCGCCGTGATGCCAAGGTCTACAGTCACGTTCTTGTTTATGGACGCCGGATCGCAGTCGACATGGATTATCTTCGCACGCCTGGCGAACTTCGAAACGGTCTGCCCGGTAACGCGGTCGTTGAACCTGACGCCGAGCGCCACCAGAAGGTCGCACTGCGCGATTGCCGCGTTCGCCGCGTATTCGCCGTGGAGTCCGGAAAGTCCGAGGGCGAGAGGATCCGTCTCGTCGAACGAGCCGAGCCCCATCAAGGTCGTCGACACGGGGATGCCTGCCTTTCGCGCGAGCGCCGCGACGTCGTGAGACGCGTCGGATGCGATAACTCCGCCGCCTGCGAGTATCACCGGACGCTTCGCCGAGTTGACGAGCTTAGCGAACCTGTTGACCTGCGAGGTGGTTGCCGAGACCTCGGGATGGTAGGCCCGCAGGGCGACGCGCGCCGGATATTCGGCGGATGTCGTCTCGCGCTGGCAGTCGCGCGGAATGTCAATTACAACCGGACCCGGCTTGCCGTGCGTGGCGATGTAGAACGCCTGCGCGACGGTCTCCGGGATTTCATCCGCGGAGTGGACGAGGAAATTGTGCTTCGACACAGCGCGCGTGAGCCCTGTCGTGTCGGCCTCCTGGAACGCATCGGTGCCGATCTGCGCGAGCGGGACCTGTCCGCACACGAGCACCATCGGCACGCCGTCCATGTTCGCGGTGCCAAGTCCGGTAATCGTGTTCGTAAGTCCCGGTCCGCTCGTCACGATAACGCACGCGGGACGCCCCAGCGCACGGGCATATCCGTCCGCCATGTGAACAGCGCCCTGCTCGTGCCTCGCTAGGACGAAGTCGAAGCGCGCCGTCGAAAGAGCGTCGAAAATGTCGATGACATTCCCGCCGGGGTAGCCGAAAATCTTCTCGACCCCCGCCCTTTCAAGCGCGTCAACAAGCGCCTTCGCTCCGTTTTTTGCCGTTGATCTCATTGCCGCTGGATAAGGTGTCCGTTAGTAGACGAATAGCATTTCCCTGTACTTTGGCATCGGCCAGCGCGAGTCGTCAACGAGGCCCTCGAGCCTGTCGACAGTGCGGCGGAGGTCTTCCATCGCCTTGAGCTGCGCGTCGTATCGGGAATGGGCGAGCGCCTTCTCGAGCCTGTCGCACTTGACATGCAGGTCGTCAAGTCCGGCGCCGAGCTTGGAGGAGAGCGCCGTAAGGCCACGGACGCCGTACTTGAGTCCGTCTGCCTTTGCCTGGCCAAGTGCGTTCGCAAGCCGCGAGAACTCATCCGCAACGACAGGACGCACCATCGAGCGCGCGATTTCGAGCGCTACGGAGGCTTCGATCCTCACGCGGCGGAGGTAGTCTTCGTGTCCGATCTCCCAGCGCGAGCGCATCTCGGTCGCAGAGAGAACGCCGTACTTCTCGAAGAGCGCGATATTAGCGGGGTCCCTGAGCGGCTCGAGCGCGGCAGGTGTGTCGCGGAGATTGGGAAGTCCCCTCTTCGCGGCTTCCTTAGGCCAGTCCGCGGAATATCCGTCGCCCGAAAACACGACGCGCCGATGCGCCTTCACGAGACGCTGGAGAAGCTTCTGCAGGTTCTCGTTGAAGTCGCCCTTCATCGCCTCGAGCTTGTCGCAGATCGCGTCTACGGATTCCGCAACGATCGTGTTGAGGGCCATCTGGCTCTGCGCGCAGTTCTGCGACGAACCCGGTGCGCGGAACTCGAACTTGTTGCCGGTGAAGGCGAACGGCGAGGTGCGGTTGCGGTCTGTCGTGTCCTTCGGCAGCACCGGCAGCGTGTCCACGCCGACGCGCAGCTTGCGTCCGCGCTCTCCGCCCTTCGTACCGCGCGTTCCAGACTCGATCGAGTCGATGACTGCGTTGAGTTCGTCACCAAGGAATATCGAGATGATCGCGGGCGGCGCCTCGTTCGCGCCGAGGCGATGGTCGTTGCCCGCTCCCGCAGTCGTCATGCGGAGGATGTCCGCATGCTTGTCGATCGCGCGGATCACCGAGAGGAGCATGGTGAGGAAGATCGCGTTCTCGCGCGGATTGTCTCCGGGCGTGAGCAGGTTGCGTCCGCCGTAGGCCACGGACCAGTTGCAGTGCTTGCCGGATCCGTTGACGCCTTCGAACGGCTTCTCGTGGAGAAGGCAGACAAGCCCGTTGCTCTCTGCGGTCTGCCTCAGGACCTCCATGATCATCATGTTGTGGTCGACTGCCAGGTTGAGGTCCTCGAACATCGGCGCAAGCTCGAACTGCGCAGGGGCGACCTCGTTGTGGCGGGTCTTGGCGGGGATGCCCAGCTGCCAGAGGCGTTGTTCGACCTCGCTCATGAACTTGAGGACGCGCGGCTTGATCGCGCCGAAGTAGTGGTCCTCGAGCTGCTGGTGCTTCGCGGGCGCCGCGCCGAAGACGGTGCGTCCGGTCTGCAGCAGGTCGGGACGTTCGAGGTAGAAGCTTCTGTCGACGAGGAAGTATTCCTGTTCGGCGCCGAGCGTGACGGCGACATGGGCCTTGGGCTGGCCGAACTTCGCCATAAGCCTCTCGACGGCGCGGGTGAGCGCCTGGAGCGAGCGGAGAAGCGGCGTCTTCATGTCGAGCGTATCGCCCGTGAAAGAGCAGAACGCGGTCGGAATGCACAGCGTCGCGCCGTTGGCGTGGCGTTTAACGAAGGCCGGACTCGTAGGATCCCACGCCGTGTATCCGCGCGCCTCGAAGGTGGAGCGGAGTCCGCCTGACGGGAAAGAGCTCGCGTCCGTCTCGCCTCCGATGAGGTTCTTTCCGGAGAAGCGCTGAACGGCCTGCGCGGGACCTGTCGGCTCGAGAAACGCGTCGTGCTTCTCGGCGGTCCCGCCGGTCAGGGGCTGGAACCAGTGCGTGAAATGCGTCGCGCCCTTTGCGATCGCCCAGTCCTTCATTCCGGACGCCACGGCATCCGCGATGGACGGGTCCAGAGGCTTCCCCTCGCGCATCGTGGCGAGAAGCTTGGCGGCGACCTGCTTCGGCAGGCACGCCTTGATGGCGTCCTCAGAAAAGACGTCCTCTCCGTATCCCTTTATCTTTGTATCGCTCATATCGTTCTTTCCTTTTCGTCGTCATTCCCCGACGATGTCCCGCGACAGATCGGCGTATGCCGCGTCCGGCAGCACGAACACCGCGTCGGACGCGCCGACCGTCGCGAAGCGTCCGCCGTCCGTCCTGTCCCCAACGAGAATATTCCTTCTTATCGCATCATCTTTTGCCAAGTCTATGGCGACCGTAAGCGCAGGCTTGTCGAGTCCGTAGTTGCTCAGGTCATCGGCGGTCACCTTGAGCTTCACTATGCGTGCAGCCCTGAGCGGACACACGGCCTTGAGCAATCGCGCGACGGCGTCTTCCACTACAGTGCCCTTCTTCGGCGAGGTCTCCACATTCCACGCGCGGCGGTCGCGGTCATATACGACGGACGTAGTCGAGTTCGTGTCCGAGCCTGTGACGGAAAGCCGACGCACTGTCGCCGGATCTATCTTCTGCATGTCGAGGCTTCTCAGGCTCTCGAGGCTGAAGCCGACGCCGAGGGACCTGCGCGACACCTTCGCCGTGCGCGCATCAGGCGCGACGCCGACCTCGATTCCGTCTTCATCCGCATCGCCGCCTCGCAGCGCAAGAACTGCGGCGAGCAGTGACTCGACCGCAGGCGCGTCCGCCTCCGCGGAGACAGGCGCATCCATTCGCCAGGATCCATCCTCCTGCTTCGCGAGAAGGCACGAAACGCCGCCGTCGGACAGCGACAGCCCGGTGACATGCGCTAGGTCGTATGGGAACATGCGCGTGTCGGAGAAGGCTGCGCCACCGACTGTGGCCTGGTCCTTGAGCGCGCGGTCAACTGTGACGATCGCGGCGCCGTTGTCCACAAGTGCGTAGACGAGCCCTTCCGACGCCTCGTTTCCGAGCGAGATGCGTTTCTCCGGCCCTCCGTCCGCCCCGCGCAGCGTAACAGTAACGGCGCTCTCAGCGTCGAGTCCGTATCCGGCGAGAAGCGCAGCGGACGCCTGGCTGATCTCGTTCGAGGCGCCGACTGGCCACACGAAGTCGACGGCGCGCGCCGATGTCATGTCGGCTAGAAGCTTCTTCACCTTTGCGGACGCTGCAGGCGCCTCAGTAGGCTGGGTCATGAGCCAGACGTCGCCTTCCTTCTTGAAGCGCAGGAACTCGATTCCACGCTTGACGTCCATGGACACCACGTTGTCCTCTCCGACTGTCAGGATCGTGCGGCGGCGGAAGCGCTCTGTGGTAAGGTCAACGGCAGACAACGTGTTTGACGGGACGACGAATACAGCCGCGTATCCGTCGACGCAGGCGTAGACCTCCGCCTTTGACGGTGTGAATGATCCGAAGCCGATGCGGGTCTCCTGTCCGCCCGACCTTACGCGCACGGAAATGCGCGGCGGAGCCAGGTCGAAGTCAGCGCGCGTGCGGCCGAGCTTCAGCAGCTCCTTGTCGCCGAATGCGTCCTTCACTGGCGCGTACGCAAGCGCGTCGACAAGGCGCAGCACGGCGGACTCGTCGGCGCTGCCGGAGAACGGCTCCACTATGCACCACTCGCCGGTGCGCGTGAGAAGCGACTCAACCTCGCCATTGCGCGACACCTCGATCAGCGACACAGCGTCGTCCGGAATCGTCAGTAGACTCGTCTTCTGCACAAGCGCCGCCTTGTGGGTGGCGTTGCGTGCGAGCATGAAATTTGCGCCCGCCAGCAGGAGGATGCCAATGAGCAGCCACATTATCGTGCGCTTGTTCGTCATGTGCGCCTCCTTCTCCTGAGCGCGACCAGCAACATCACGAGTGCGACGGCAAGCGGAACGGCCCCG
>Ga0129306_1001678_pt1 | contig 23503 bp, 19 predicted proteins | sample P827metagenome_FD_94438 | JGI IMG/M metagenome (GOLD analysis project Ga0129306, IMG submission 94438) | Capybara group fecal microbial communities from Wisconsin, USA - P827 metagenome | ecosystem: Host-associated > Mammals > Digestive system > Large intestine > Fecal | place: USA: Wisconsin... | reverse complement strand
TTCGGCAAAGCCATTTATGAAGGTAAAATTAATCTGAACGAACTATGGGCTTGGCAAAACGCATAATACCGTGTCTGGACGTGAAGGACGGTGAGACCGTAAAAGGCACCAACTTCGTGAATCTCCGCTCTGCCGGTGACCCAGTAGAGCTAGGCAAGGCCTATTCGGAGCAAGGCGCCGACGAGCTCGTATTCCTCGACATCACCGCCTCGTTTGAAGGCCGTAAGACATTCACCGATATGGTGACGAAAGTGGCCCAGACGCTGAACATCCCGTTCACCGTGGGTGGAGGCATCAACGAGCTGAAAGACGTGGAGCGGCTGCTCTACGCAGGAGCCGACAAGGTGAGCGTCAACTCAGCAGCCATCCGTCGTCCTGAGCTCATCAGCGAGATAACCACCCGGTTCGGTTCGCAGGTTTGCGTGGTAGCCATCGACGCCCGTCTGGACGAAGACGGCTGGCACTGTTATCTGAAAGGCGGACGCGAGCGCACTGAGCGTGGACTCTTTGAGTGGGCGCGCGAGGCTCAGGAACGAGGAGCTGGCGAAATTCTATTCACATCGATGAACCACGACGGCACCAAGAACGGCTATGCCAACGAGGCACTCCGCGAACTGTCTGACACGCTCAGCATCCCAATCATTGCCAGTGGCGGTGCAGGATGTAAAGAGCACTTCCGCGACGTGTTTACCGAGGGACATGCCGATGCCGCATTGGCAGCCTCTGTTTTCCACTTTGGCGAAATACCCGTACCCGAACTGAAACAATATCTACACAACGAAGGAATCAATGTGAGGATATAAAATTGAAGAATTGAAAAATTGAAGTTTTTATGAAGATAGATTTCGATAAAATGGGCGGCTTAGTGCCAGCCATCATACAAGACGCAACGACCCGGAAGGTGCTGATGCTGGGCTTCATGAACGAAGAGGCCTACCAGAAGACCGTGGAGACGAAACACGTCACGTTCTGGAGTCGCACGCGCAACACGCTGTGGACGAAAGGTGAGACATCAGGCAATTTCCTGAACCTGGTGGACATCAAGATAGACTGCGACAACGACACGCTGCTCGTTCAGGCGCATCCCGACGGACCAACCTGTCACACGGGAACAGATACCTGCTGGGGCGAAGAGAACGAGGCCAATCCCCTACTCTTCCTCAGCGAACTGCAGTCGTTCATCGACAAGCGCAAGCAAGAAATGCCGGAGGGTTCGTACACCACCAGTCTGTTTACCAAAGGCATTAACAAGATAGCCCAGAAAGTGGGCGAAGAAGCCCTGGAAACAGTCATCGAAGCCACTAACGGCACAAGCGACCATCTGGTGTATGAAGCCAGCGATCTGCTGTATCATCTGCTGGTAATGCTGACCGAGAAAGGACTGCGTATCGAAGACGTCGCTGCAGAACTGCAAAAGCGCCACGATCCCAACTGGGATAAGAAACGACGCGAGGCAAAGGCTGCAGGAACTATGAAGTGAAAAATGAAAAGTGAAATATTTGCTTCCGCATTTAATGACAAAGTATTATGTTGATTGATTATAAGAAAGCGAACATCTATCAGAAAGATGGCATCCTCGTGCTGAAAGACGTAGACTTCCACGTAGACGAGGGTGAGTTTATCTATATCATCGGACGCGTGGGGGCCGGTAAGAGCACACTGCTGAAGACGCTCTACTTCGAGCTCGATGTGAACGAAGCAGAGAATGCCTTCGTGCTCAACCACGACCTACGCAAGCTGAAGCGCAAATACATTCCTGCCCTTCGCCGACAGATGGGTATCATCTTCCAGGACTTCCAGCTGCTGGGCGACAGAACCGTTCACGACAATCTGCAATTCGTACTGAAAGCTACCGGATGGAAGAATAAGGACGAGATAGAAGAGCGCATCAACGATGTGCTGGAGGATGTGGAGATGCAGGACTATGCTGACCGCTTCCCGCACGAACTGTCGGGTGGCGAACAGCAGCGCATCGCTATTGCACGCGCCATTCTGAACAAGCCTAAAGTGATTATTGCCGACGAGCCTACGGGCAATCTGGATGCAGAGACAGCAGCTAATATCCTGCAACTGCTCAGACAGGTGACGCAGACGGGTACGTCGGTTGTGATGACAACGCATAACATCCCGCTGCTCACACAGTATCCGGGCATCGTTTACCAATGTGTGGACCAACGTTTGGAAGAAATCACCGACGACTACAACAAGATAGCCCTCTGTCAGGAGGAAGGTAGTGACGATGAGGTTCGCACGGTGGATTATGGAGTGCGCGAAGACTTCTCTATGTAAGAATACAAATAAAAAAAGATAAGATATGAAAGTAATGAAGTTTGGCGGTACATCGGTAGGAACACCGAGCCGCATGATGGACGTAACCAAGTTAGTAACCAAGTCGGGCGAACCCGTGTTCGTTGTATTGTCTGCGATGTCGGGAACAACCAATTCGCTGGTTGAAATCTCCGACTATCTTTACAAGAAGAATCCTGACGGAGCCAACGAGGTGATCAACCAGTTGGAGCGTAAGTACATGAAGCACGTGGATGAGCTCTACTCTACTGAGGAGATGAAAGCCCAGACACGCGAATTCCTGCAGTCGGAGATGAGCTATCTGCGCTCGTTCACCAAGGAGCTGTTTACCTCGTTTGAAGAGAAGAGCATTGTCGCTCAGGGTGAGATGATGTCCACCAACATGGTAGTGAACTACATGAAGGAGCAGGGCATCAAAGCCACGCTGCTCAACGCGCTCGACTTCATGCGCACGGACAAGAACTCAGAGCCCGACCCCGTCTATATCAAGGAGAAGCTGCTGGCCATCATGGAGCAGAACGAAGGTCAGCAGGTGTACATCACCCAGGGTTTCATCTGCCGCAATGCCTATGGCGAGATTGACAATTTGCAGCGCGGCGGTTCTGACTATACCGCTTCACTTATCGGTGCTGCGCTGAACGCCGAGGAAATCCAGATTTGGACTGACATCGACGGCATGCACAACAACGATCCCCGTGTGGTTGACAAGACTGAGCCCGTGCATCAGCTGCACTTCGAAGAGGCTGCCGAGCTGGCCTATTTCGGTGCCAAGATTCTGCACCCCACTTGCGTTCAACCCGCCAAGTATGCAGGCATTCCAGTTCGTCTGCTGAATACCATGCAGCCCGATGCTGAGGGAACTACCATTTCGAACAAGACCGAGTATGGCAAGATCAAGGCCGTAGCTGCCAAGGACAACATCATCGCCATCAAGATCAAGTCGAGCCGTATGTTGCTGGCCACTGGTTTCCTGCGCAAGGTATTCGAGATCTTCGAGTCGTACCAGACACCTATCGACATGGTCTGCACGTCAGAGGTCGGCGTTTCAATGTCAATCGATAATTCTGCCCATCTGGGTGAAATCGTTGACGAACTGAAGAAGTACGGCACCGTCACCGTTGACACTGGCATGTGTATCATCTGCGTGGTAGGTGACCTCGACTGGTCGAATATCGGTTTCGAAACGATGGTGATGGACGCGATGAAGAACATTCCCGTACGCATGATTTCGTATGGCGGTTCGAACTATAACATCTCGTTCCTCATCAAGGAAGAGGACAAGAAGCGCGCGCTGCAGAGCCTGAGCGACAACCTCTTCAACAAATAAACAACACACACACTAGCAAACACAAGACTAACGAATATGAAGGGAATATTTCCTATCGCAAAATTGGAGCAGATACAGACTCCATTCTATTATTACGACGCGGAGGTGTTGAGAGCAACCCTGCGCGCCATCAACGACGAGGCTCAAAAACATGAGGGCTTCGTAGTGCATTATGCCGTGAAGGCCAATGCCAATCCAAAGGTTCTGCGCATGATACGCGAAGCAGGATTGGGAGCCGATTGTGTGAGTGGCGGTGAGATAGAAGCCGCACTTAAAGCAGGTTTCCCAGCTTCGAAAATCGTCTATGCCGGTGTTGGAAAGAGCGATTGGGAAATCAATCTCGGACTGGATGCAGACATCTTCTCCTTCAATGTGGAGAGCATTCCGGAGCTGGAAGTCATCAACCAACTGGCTCACGATAAAGGAAAGGTGGCGCGCATCGCCCTCAGAATCAATCCCGACGTCGGTGCACATACCCACGCCAACATCACCACGGGTCTGGCAGAAAACAAGTTCGGCATAGCCATGCGAGACATGGAGAACGTCATCGAGCGTGCCAACGAGATGAAGAACGTGAAGTTCGTGGGACTGCATTTCCATATCGGTTCGCAGATTCTGGACATGGGCGACTTCGAGGCGCTCTGCAATCGTGTGAACGAACTGCAGACTCAGTTGGAGAATCATCGCATCCGCGTGGAGAATATCAACGTTGGCGGTGGATTAGGCGTAGACTATCAGCATCCGAACCGACTGCCGATTCCTGATTTCAAGGCCTATTTCGACACGTATGCCAAGAAACTGAAGCTGCGTCCCGGACAAACCCTTCATTTCGAACTCGGCCGTGCCGTTGTGGCACAATGCGGATCGCTCATCACGCGTACCTTATATATTAAGGAGGGTGCTAAGAAGAAGTTCTGTATCGTTGATGCCGGTATGACCGACTTGATTCGTCCTGCACTCTATCAGGCTTATCACAAGATTGAGAATATCAGTAGTGAAGAACCAATGGAGGCTTACGACGTGGTAGGTCCTATCTGCGAGTCGAGTGACGTGTTTGCTAAACAGATCGATTTAAACCGTTCGCACCGAGGCGACCTCATCGCTATCCGCTCTGCAGGAGCATACGGTGAGATTATGGCCTCGCAATATAATTGTCGCAAATTGCCCCAAGGGTTCATGAGTGACGATATTTAAACGTAAAGAAATGAATGCTGAAACACTGAAGTTGTCCGTCATCATCGCTGTTCATGACCAGGCAGAATTACTGGAACAGAACTTGCCGAAATTCTTCACTCAGGAGGGTGAAGTGGCATACGAAGTGATTGTGGTGGACGACTCTTCTACTGATGATACGCCCGATGTGCTGAAGCGCATGAAGGCTGAATATCCGAATCTCTATACAACATTCCTGCCTCAATCGAAGGTGCCTAATCCCAGCCGTCGCCGCCTGGCCCTCACCATTGGTGCCAAAGCGGCTCATCACTCGTGGATTGTAATGGCAGACATCTCTCGCCCACCCCTTTCTGACACATGGTTTTCCGACCTGGTAAGCAACATCAGCAGCAGTTCGGAAGTGGTGATGTCGTATGGCGACAAGCGTACGACCATCCAGTCGTTTGACAGCTTGGACGAGGCATCACCTCTGATCCGCAAGGCAGAAAGAACGTCGGGCAAAGGACATCGTGGACGTTTCTTCGCTTTCCGTCGCGGCTTGTATCATACAACAGCCTTCAAGAAAGAGCAAATCCACGATGCTATTAAGCTATACGATTTGAAAATCAAGGGCTCTCAACTGGCTGGATTACGCCTGAAGGTCGTATGGAAGAACTTGTTTGAATAAGTGGAGGACAGACGATGAGAATATTGCACTATAGCCCCGTTCAGGACAGCATGATCAACCAATATGTTGACATGCTGTGTAACGGTATGGGCTTAGAGTGTAATAACGAGATGGTGAAAGAGGCTGCAGAAGCCCTTCACCGACTTCGCTCCATCCACTATGATATTCTGCATCTGCACGGTTGTTGGCACAACTCGTTCTATCAGGTAGTGAGAACCGCCCTGAAAGAGAACACGCGTCTGGTCTACTCTCCTCACGGACAGCTGGAACCCTGGGTTATCGGCGATAACTATTGGAAAGAAAAACTGCCCAAACGGCTGCTCTACCAACAGCGCATCGTCAGTCAGTCGTATGCCGTCATTGTGCAAGGAAAGATGGAAGAAGAATGTATGGCTAAACTGGGATGGAACAAGCGCGTCGTCACGGTGAAAAATCCGCTGATCACCCACGCTATTACGCCTCAGGAGACGGCTCGCCAAATCTTCAAACTCTATCGGAAAGTGATGGATTCGAACCAATGGCAACTCATGGACGAGAACATGAGGGACTGGATGCTGAAAATGATCAAGACCGGCATTACTGGCGATGAGCGCTGGCTGACTTCGGAGAAACCCTCTTCGCCCGACACGCTGGAGAAATGGCGGATGCTGCTCTGTTATACGCATCAGGAAAAGATTGAGGAAACGGTGAACAAGGCCATCCGCATCTTCCAATTCAGCGTGCCGGACATTGACGTCGAGCAGATAGACTATTTCCTGCCCGATGATTACGAGACACCGCAAACTATCGAGAGTGTTATCGGCATCAGTTTCGCATCGGAAAACGAGCGGTTGCAGGCCACTTTCCGACATCTTCGCAAACTTGTGGCGCGACGCCAGTTGACTATCATGCATCTCATCGAACTGGATCAGGAGTTGCGGTTCCATCCCTGTGAGGAAGCTGCGCTCTGTGAAACGCTGAAAGAACAAAGGCTTTATAAATTGGCCAGCCGGTTGATGCAACTGATGAAGCAGATGACGGGACTGACCGAAGGATTCATGCTGATGCCTCCCTTGGACGATCGTACCACGCACCAAATAAGAAACCAAATCAATAATCACCTAAATATATAACACTATGAACAAAACAACATCTATTAACCGAGACATGAATTATTTGCAACTGCTTTCAACGTCGTTTCCTACGATAGCTGCGGCTTCGACGGAAATTATCAATTTGGAAGCCATCTTGAATCTACCTAAACGCACTGAACAATTCCTGGCTGCCCCGCATGGAGAAAGTCAGGCATTCAAACACATTCTGAAAAATGCTTCGGGTAACATACGCCGTAAAGTGAGCGAGCTCTTCAAGGGAGACATTCGCGAGACGGAACGCCGCGAACTGTGTACGCTGATTTACTATCCAGAAGAGAAACTGGAGCTGATCAAAGCGGCTGAGGAAGACATTGACGACTGGTATCACATCACGATTCACCGATTGGTCAGTGTCTGCCGTGACGTCTCTTCGAAGTACACGCGTTCGAAAGTCCGCAAGTCGCTGCCCGAGGAGTTCTCCTATATCATCGAGGAATTGCTTCATGAGCGTACGGACGATATCGACAAGGCTGGCTATGTGAATGTCATCGTGGACACGATTATCTCAACCGGACGTGCCGATGATTTCATCATTGCACTCTGTAATGTCATTCAGCGATTAGCCATTGACCAACTGCACATCCTTGGCGACATCTTCGATAGAGGCCCTGGTGCTCATATCATTCTTGACACTTTGCGCCAGTATCACTCATGGGATATTCAGTGGGGTAATCACGATATGTTGTGGATGGGCGCTGCTGCTGGTAACAATGCGTGTATCTGTAATGTGCTGCGACTATGTCTGCGCTATGCCAACCTTACTACGATAGAAGAGGCTTATGGTATCAACCTTGTACCTCTCGCCACGTTTGCGATGGAGACGTACGGCGATGATCCTTGCGAGGAATTCATTCCGAAACTGATGGCTGGAAATACGATGGAAGACAAGTATATCCGTCTGACAGCGCAGATGCATAAGGCTATCTCTATCATCCAGTTTAAGAAGGAAGCGCAGATATTCAAGCGCCGTCCGGAATGGGGTATGTTAGACCGCTGCTTGCTTGACCATATTGATTACGAACGCGGTATCTGTGTCATCGATGGCCAGGAATATGAGATGCGCTCCAACAATTTCCCAACGGTTGACCCAAAGAATCCTTGCGAGCTGACACCAGAAGAAAACCAGCTGATGGAACGCCTGCACCATTCCTTCAAAGTCAGCGAAAAGCTGCAGAAACACATTAAGATGCTGCTCAGTCATGGTTGCATGTATTCTATCTGTAATCAGAACCTGCTGTTCCACGCTTCCTGTCCGCTGAACGATGACGGAACACTGAAAGAAGTAGAACTGTACCAAGGAAAGCGTTATAGCGGTAAGGAACTGATGCATAATATTGGCATGATGGTGCGTGCGGCTTTCGAAAATGATACGGAAAAGGAACTGCGACTTTACGCCCGCGACTATTTCCTGTACCTCTGGTGCGGTAAGGACTCTCCCCTCTTCGACAAATCGAAGATGGCTACCTTCGAACGTTATTTCCTAACCGACAAGGCTATCTTCAAAGAGGCGAAAGGCAATTATTTCCAATTGCGTGACTCTGAGGAAGTTTGCGACCGCATACTCGATGCGTTTGGCGTAGAGGGACGCAACCGTCATATTATCAATGGTCACGTGCCCGTGCATGCTTCGAAAGGCGAGAATCCTATTAAGGCCAATGGAAAGCTGATGGTGATTGACGGCGGATTCTCCCAGGCTTACCATAAGGAGACGGGTATTGCAGGATATACGCTGGTTTATCACAGCCGTGGTTTCCAGCTGGTTCAGCACGAGCCGTTCATGAATGTCAATGACGCCATTATGCGCGGACTTGATATTAAGTCGACGACGCAGTTGGTGGAACTCTCGGCTTACCGCATGCTCGTAGCAGACACAGACAAAGGCGTGGAGCTCCGTTCTCAGATTGAAGATCTGCGACAGTTGCTGTACGCTTATCGTCATGGAATCCTCAAAGAGAAGACACGAGGCTGATATGAAACAGCACGAAGTCATTATTGCCTTAGGCTCAAACTATTGTCAGAGTGCTAACATGATGTGGGCATCTCAACGATTGACTTCCTTAGTATGCGGCTCCAAGTTCAGCCGCATACTTTGGACTAAAGACGTCAGTGGCAAAGGACGGATGTATCAGAACCGGCTGGTGCGAGGAACGACAACGCTTGCAGTTGAGGAACTGGAAAAGCAGTTGAAGGAGATTGAGCGAGCGTTACATCGTGATGGAGAAAAAGTGACCATTGACCTTGACCTGATGGAATACGACTTCGTGCGCTATCATCTGCGCGATTGGGACAGACCGTACATCCAACAGTTGATAGGAGACGTGAAATAGACAAATCAATTTATTTACTAATAATATAATAAGGTATATGAAAAAACTAATTACTACCATGCTGCTCTCATCATTGATGGCAATTCCTACTTGGGGGCAAAAAGCGACCATTTACGCCAATCAGGGCAAGAACAAAATCAACAAGGAAATCTACGGGCAGTTTGCTGAACATCTCGGATCGTGTATCTACGGTGGTTTATGGGTTGGAGAGGACTCTCCTATTCCTAACATTAACGGTTATCGCAAGGATGTGTTTGAGGCGTTGAAGGCTTTGCAGATTCCTGTATTGCGTTGGCCCGGCGGCTGTTTTGCCGATGATTATCACTGGATGGACGGTATTGGTCCTAAGAGTCAGCGTCCCTCGCTGCGCAACAACAACTGGGGCGGAACCATCGAAGATAACTCGTTTGGTACGCATGAGTTCCTGAATCTCTGCGAGATGTTAGGCTGCGAGCCTTATATCAGCGGAAATGTGGGAAGCGGAACGGTGAAGGAAATGGCGCAATGGGTAGAATACATGACCAGCGACGGTGATACGCCTATGGCTCGCCTGCGTCGCCAAAATGGACGCGATAAGGCCTGGCACGTGAAATACTTCGGCATCGGAAACGAAGCTTGGGGTTGCGGAGGTCATATGACACCTGAATATTACAGCAACGAATTCCGTAAGTTTAACACGTATCTGCGCGATCAGGGCGATAACAAATTGTTCCGTATCGCTTCTGGCGCTTCTGATTACGACTATAATTGGACGAAGGTGCTGATGAAGAATATCGGCAAACGAATGCATGGCATTTCCGTTCATTACTATACCGTAAAGAATTGGAAGAACAAAGGCAAGGCCACTATTTTTACTCCCGAGGAATATTATCTGACGCTGGAGAAATGCCTCGATGTTGAACCAGTAGTGGCTAAGCATTGCGCCATTATGGACGAGACAGATCCTGACAAGAAGATTGCCTTGATGGTAGATGAGTGGGGAACCTGGTGGGACGAAGAGCCTGGGACTATTGCTGGGCACCTCTATCAGCAAAACTGTCTGCGCGATGCTATGGTTGCCGCTCTGATGCTCAACGTTTTCCATAAATATACGGATCGCGTGCGCATGTGTAATATTGCTCAGGTAGTGAATGTGCTCCAGTCGATGATTCTGACTGATCAGAAAGGTACTGGCCACATGGTACTGACTCCTACCTATCATGTGTTCGAGATGTACAAGCCTTTCCAGGAAGCAACTTTCCTGCCGATGGAACTGACAACTGACTCCATTCAGACCACTGAAGGCAAAACGCTGCCTACCCTGTCTGCTTCTGCAGCACGAACAGCAAATGGTGACATGGTTCTCGCACTGACGAATGCTTCGCTTGACCAAGCCAAAACGCTGGATATTAATATCGATGGTGCTAACGTCAAACAAGTCAGTGGACGTATTCTGACTTCAAAGGATGCGAAGGACTTTAACGACTTCAATCATCCTGACGTAGTAACACCGCGCGAGTTCAAGGATGCCAAGTTGAAAAAGGGCACATTAAGTGTCAAATTGCCATCTAAGAGCATTGTCGTTCTGACACTAAAGTTGTTCTCGCACACATAAAAAGCGCATATTTCTGCCATTTTCTCTTGATTTATATCAATTAAATAGCAAAACGTAAGCGTTTTCGTGATTTTTCTTTCAAAATGTTTGGTTTTTAATCAGATTTGCTTTAATTTTGCACTCAGAAAATCAATTCTAATTGTATAATAACTTAAAAAGAGAAAAAGATTATGAATGCAGCAAAAGTTGTAGAGGATCTGAAACAGAGATTTCCCAATGAGCCTGAATACATCCAGGCCGTAAGTCAGGTACTTCCTACTATCGAGGAAGAGTACAACAAGCACCCCGAGTTTGAAAAGGCTAATCTGATTGAGCGTCTTTGCATTCCCGATCGTGTATGTGAGTTCCGTATTACATGGACCGACGATAAGGGTAACGTACAGACCAACATGGGATATCGCATCCAGCATAACAACGCTATCGGCCCGTACAAAGGCGGTCTGCGTTATCACAAGAGTGTAAACCTGGGTATCCTGAAGTTCTTGGCTTTCGAGCAGACTTTCAAGAACTCACTGACTACACTTCCTATGGGTGGCGCTAAAGGTGGTTCAGACTTCTCTCCCCGTGGCAAGAGCGACGCTGAGGTAATGCGTTTCTGCCAGGCATTCATGAATGAGTTGTATCGCGTGATTGGTCCGGACGAGGACGTTCCTGCTGGTGATATCGGTGTAGGCGGACGTGAGGTTGGTTATCTCTTCGGACAGTACAAGAAGCTGACTCATCAGTTCCAGGGCGTGCTCACTGGTAAGGGTATCCCCTTCGGTGGTTCACTCATCCGTCCTGAGGCAACTGGTTATGGCTGTGTATACTTCCTGAACTCCATGCTGAAGACTCGCAATATTGACATTAAGGGTAAGAAGGTGCTGATCTCTGGTTCTGGTAACGTTGCTCAGTATGCTACCGAGAAGTGCATCCAGCTGGGTGCCATCCCCATGACGCTGTCTGACTCTGACGGTTACATCTACGATCCAGACGGTATCACTCAGGAAAAGCTCGAGTATGTTAAGGAGCTGAAGAACGTTGAGCGCGGACGTATCAAGGAGTATGCTGAGGAATATCCTAACGCTAAGTATGTTGCAGGCGAGCGTCCTTGGCATGAGAAGGCCGATATCGCCCTGCCTTGCGCTACTCAGAACGAGATCAACGGCGAGCAGGCTCAGGCTCTGATTGACAATGGTGTTATCGCTGTAGCTGAGGGTGCAAACATGCCTTCACTGCCCGAGGCCATCAAGATTTTCCAGGATGCCAAGATCCTGTATGCTCCTGGTAAGGCTTCTAACGCTGGTGGTGTATCAGTATCAGGTCTTGAGATGTCACAGAACTCTGAGCGTCTGAGCTGGACTGCTGAGGAAGTAGACAACTACCTGAAGCGCATCATGAACGACATTCACGAGAACTGCGTGAAGTACGGTACTCAGGCTGATGGTTACATCAACTATGTAAAGGGTGCTAACGTAGCTGGCTTCATGAAGGTTGCTTCTGCCATGATGTCTCAGGGCATTGTATAAGCAATTAGCCAACACAAAACACAAATTATAACACGGGAGGTGCGATTTTCTTTTAAGGAATCGCACCTTTCTCATTTCTTTTTTGTAATTTTGCAGGCAAATTATTAAAAAAAAGATTATGCTTACACTGAAACTCATTACTGAGGAGACTGACCGCGTGATTCGCGGATTGGAAAAGAAACATTTCAAAGACGCCAAAGCAGCTATTGACGAAGTGCTGGCTGTAGATAAAAAGCGCCGTGAAGCCCAGCAGCAATTGGACAAGAACCTTTCGGAAGCCAAGAAGATGGCTGCCCAGATTGGCGGCTTGATGAAAGAAGGCAAGAAGGATGAAGCTGAAGCCATCAAGACTCAAGTGGCTCAGATGAAAGAGACCAACAAACAGCTGGAACAGACGATGAACGAATCGCAAGAGGAGATGACACGTCTGCTCTGTCAGATTCCTAATATTCCTTATGATGAAGTGCCCGAGGGTGCTGCTGCTGAGGACAACCATGTGGTGAAGTCGAACCTGAAGGAGTGTGGTCCCAACGACACGGTTGGCAACTGGGACGTCAATCCCTCTTTGGGCATCGCTAATCCCCTGCCCCACTGGGAACTCGCAAAGAAATACAACCTCATTGACTTTGACCTGGGTGTTAAGATTACAGGCGCAGGTTTCCCCGTTTATATCGGCAAGGGTGCTCGTCTGCAGCGCGCTTTAATCAACTTCTTCCTCGACGAGGCTCGTAAGAGTGGCTATACCGAGATTATGCCACCAACGGTAGTCAACGCTGCTTCTGGTTATGGAACAGGCCAGTTGCCCGACAAGGAAGGCCAGATGTATCATTGCGAAGTGGATGATTTCTATCTGATTCCTACAGCAGAAGTTCCTGTAACGAACATCTATCGCGACGTGATTCTCGATGAGGCTCAGCTGCCTATCAAAAACTGCGCCTATACAGAGTGTTTCCGTCGTGAGGCTGGTTCTTATGGCAAGGACGTTCGCGGTTTGAACCGTCTGCACGAGTTCTCTAAGATTGAGATTGTCCGCATCGACAAGCCCGAACATTCGAAGGAGAGTCACAAGGAGATGCTGGAGCACGTGGAGGGATTGCTGAAGAAGTTGGAGCTTCCCTACAGAATTCTGCTCTTATGCGGTGGCGATCAGAGCTTTACGAGCTCCATTTGCTACGACTTTGAGGTATACTCTGAAGCTCAGGGACGCTGGCTTGAAGTATCATCGGTATCTAATTTTGACACCTATCAGGCCAACCGTCTGAAGTGCCGTTATCGCAATAGCGAGACCAAAAAGACGGAGCTCTGCCATACCTTGAACGGTTCGGCTCTCGCCCTGCCTCGCATCGTAGCCGCCCTGCTGGAAAACAACCAGACAGAGAATGGTATTAAGGTACCTGCAGCTCTTGTTCCATACATGGGTTGCGACATCATTGATTAAAACAACCAAAACTAAACAAATATGAACAAGATTATCAGAAAAGAGCAGTTCTCTGAAAAGGTTTTCCTTTTTGAGATTGAGGCTCCGCTGATTGCGAAGAGCCGCAAGGCTGGTAACTTCGTGATTGTACGCGTTGACAAGAAAGGTGAGCGTATGCCGCTGACCATCGCTGGTGCCGATATCGAGAAAGGTACCATCACTTTGGTGGTTCAGATGGTAGGACTCTCTTCAAAGAAACTTTGTGCCCTCGGTGAGGGAGACTTCGTAGCCGACGTGGTAGGACCACTTGGAAATCCTACTCGCATCGAGAAATACGGTACCGTAGTATGTGCTGGTGGTGGACTCGGTGTGGCTCCTATGCTGCCTATCATCCAGGCACTGAAGGCTGCTGGCAACAGAGTCCTCTCAGTAATGGCTGGCCGCTCTAAGGATCTGATTATCCTTGAGGATAAGGTTCGCGAGAGCTCTGACGGGGTGATTATCATGACTGATGATGGTAGCTATGGCGAAAAGGGCGTTGTTACCGTTGGTATGGAGAAGTTCTTCGAGCAGGAGCACGTTGATAAGGTGTTCGCTATCGGACCTCCCATCATGATGAAGTTCTCGAACCTCACCGCTCAGAAGCATAACATCCCCTGCGAAGTATCATTGAATACTATCATGGTGGATGGTACTGGTATGTGTGGTGCATGTCGTCTCACTATTGGTGGCAAGACCAAGTTCGTCTGCATCGATGGTCCTGAGTTCGATGGAGCCCTCGTTGATTGGGACGAGATGTTCAAGCGCATGGGTACCTTCAAGCGCGAGGAGCAGGAAGAACTGGCTCACTTCGAAGAGCACCTTGATTCAATTGATAATGGACAATTGACAATTGACAATTCAAAGACCACTGATATAGTGATGGACAGCGATCCTACCAACGATACAATAGACATCCTGACCGATCGCGATGCAGAGTGGCGTAAGGAGCTTCGCGCTTCGATGAAGCCGAAGGAGCGCACTCAGATTGAGCGTGTCATTATGCCTGAGCTCGACCCTGTTTATCGCGCAACAACCCGTACTGAGGAGGTAAACATCGGTCTCACCAAGGAGATGGCCATGACCGAGGCTAAGCGTTGTCTCGACTGCGCTAAGCCTACTTGTGTTGAGGGTTGTCCTGTCAATATCAATATCCCATCATTCGTTAAGAACATCGAGCGTGGTCAGTTCCTGGCTGCTGCGAAGGTTCTTAAGAACACTTCTGCCCTACCCGCTGTCTGCGGACGTGTTTGTCCTCAGGAGAAGCAGTGCGAGAGCAAGTGTATCCACCTCAAGATGAACGAGCCTGCAGTAGCTATCGGCTATCTGGAGCGTTTCGCAGCCGACTTTGAGCGCGAGAGTGGAAACATCTCTCTGCCTGAGATTGCACCTGCTAACGGCATCAAGATTGCTGTCGTAGGTTCTGGCCCTGCTGGTCTGAGTTTCGCTGGCGATATGGTTAAGAAGGGCTACGATGTTTACGTCTTCGAGGCTCTGCACGAAATCGGTGGTGTGCTGAAGTATGGTATCCCTGAATTCCGTCTGCCAAACAAGATTGTCGACGTTGAGATCGAGAACCTCGCCAAGATGGGCGTTCACTTCCAGACTGACGTTATCGTAGGTAAGACCATCAGCGTAGAACAGCTTGAGGCACAGGGCTTCAAGGGCATCTTCGTAGGTTCTGGCGCTGGTCTGCCAAACTTCATGAATATTCCTGGTGAGAACAGCATCAACATCATGTCAAGTAACGAGTATCTTACTCGTGTGAACCTAATGGATGCTGCCAACCCAACAACAGATACTCCATTGAATCCAGCTAAGAGCGTGCTCGTAGTTGGTGGTGGTAACACCGCTATGGACTCTTGCCGTACAGCTAAGCGCCTTGGTGCTGAGGTAACACTCGTTTATCGTCGTTCTGAGGTTGAGATGCCTGCTCGTCTTGAAGAGGTTAAGCACGCCAAGGAAGAGGGAATCAAGTTCCTCACACTGCATAATCCTATCGAGTACATTGCCGATGAGCAGGGTGCTGTAAAGCAGGCTGTTCTGCAGGTTATGGAGCTTGGCGAGCCTGATGCATCAGGTCGTCGCAGTCCTGTTCCCGTTGAGGGCAAGACCGTTACGCTCGATGTCGATCAGGTGATCGTGGCTGTAGGTGTATCGCCTAACCCACTGGTTCCAAAGTCTATCGAGGGCTTGGAACTGGGTCGCAAGAACACCATCGCTGTAAGCGAGGAGATGCAGTCTTCACGCAGCGAGATCTTTGCCGGTGGTGATATCGTTCGTGGTGGTGCTACGGTAATCCTCGCCATGGGTGATGGCCGTCGTGCTGCTCAGAATATGGATGAATTCCTTCAGAAGAAATGAACGGACTCTATACCATCATACTGCTCATACTAAGCAACGTCTTCATGACGCTTGCTTGGTATGGGCATTTGAAACTTCAGGAGACAGGCACGTCGAGCAACTGGCCGCTCATTGGCGTCATTGCTTTCTCATGGATGATTGCCTTCTTTGAATACTGTTGTCAGGTACCAGCCAATCGCTTAGGCTTTGTAGAGAACGGCGGTCCCTTCAACCTCATTCAGCTGAAGGTCATTCAGGAGTGTATCTCGCTGGCCGTCTTCTGCATCATTGCCAACATCATGTTTCAGGGCACTCATCTGCACTGGAACCACATTCTGGCTTTCTTCCTCATCATTTGTGCCGTCTATCTGGTGTTTATGAAATAAATGAAGCTGGAAGAGAAACTCTGGAAGACATTTAATCAGGCCTTGGGCCGCTATCAGCTTATCGACGAGGACGATCGCATCCTCATCGGATTGTCTGGTGGCAAAGACTCGCTTTGTCTCCTTGAGTTTCTCGCTCGTCGCCAAAAGATTATCAAGCCCCGCTTTCAAGTCGAAGCGCTCCATGTTCGTATGGAGAATGTGCAATATGAGAGCGACACCACTTATCTGCAGCGCTTCTGCGAGTCGCTTGGCGTTCCCCTGCATATCATCACCACCAGTTTCAAGCCCTCTGACCAAAAACCCGCTTGTTTTCTCTGCTCTTGGCAGCGCCGCAAGCAAATGTTCAATCTTGCCCAAGAGCTAGGATTCACCAAGATAGCGCTGGGTCACCATCAGGATGACATCATCCACACGGCGCTGATGAATCTCACCTTCCAGGGACATTTCTCTACGATGCCTGTCAAGTTGCGTATGCGCAAAATGCCACTTACCATCATCCGCCCGCTCTGCCTTTGTCAAGAAGACGACATCCGGCAATATGCCATACAGCAGCAATATGAGAAACAACTTAAGAAATGTCCTTACGAAAATGTCACTAACCGCACAACAGCGCAAGAGCTTTTCCGCCGCATGCAACAACTCAATCCAGAAGCCAGATATAGCATTTGGAGTGCATTAGAATCAGACAATAAGCTGATAGAATATTAATAATCTTTAAATATCAGCGTCTAAACAACCATCGTCAAAAAAATTTATGTATCTTTGCCTTATTAAACATTAAAAGTGTAATACTATGGCAAAAAAACATTTTCCAGAATCCGAGCTCATCATCAATGGTGACGGCTCATGTTTCCACCTTCATCTGAAGCCCGAGTTTTTGGCTGACAAAGTAATCCTCGTTGGTGACCCTGCTCGTGTTAACACCGTTGCTGCTCATTTCGACAGCATCGAGCATGAAGTTTCAAGTCGCGAGTTCCACACCATCACTGGTATGTATAAGGGCAAGCGCATCACCGCTCAGTCACATGGTATCGGTTGCGACAATATCGATATCGTTGTCAACGAGCTCGACACGCTGGCTAACATCGATTACAACACCCGTGAGGAGAAACCAGAGCATCGCGCTCTGACGATGGTCCGCATCGGAACCTGTGGCGGTCTGCAGCCTTTCACGCCCACCGGTTCGTTTATCGCTTCTGTCAAGAGTATTGGTTTCGATGGCCTGCTCAACTTCTATGCCGGACGCAATGACGTTTGCGACCTCAAGATGGAAGAGGTGTTCAAGAAGCACATGGATTGGAATCCCATCAAGGGTGCTCCCTATGTAGCTGTAGCCGATCGTGAGCTTATCGACCGTATTGCTGCCGATGACATGGTGAAGGGTTATACCGTTGCCTGTGGTGGTTTCTATGGTCCTCAGGGACGTCAGCTCCGTGCTGCCGTTGGTGATCCTGAGCAGAACAAGAAGATTGAGGCCTTCGAGTATGAGGGCATGAAGATTTGTAACTTTGAGATGGAGTCATCCGCACTGGCTGGTCTTGCTGCTCTGCTGGGTCACCATGCTATGACCTGCTGCATGGTTATCGCCAATCGCTATGCACAGAAGATGAACACTGACTACAAGAGTTCTATCGACACCATCATTCAGAAGGTTCTCGACCGCATCTAATGGTCAATGTTCAATTGTCAATGTTCAATGATTGATACCATCTGCGCATTAGCAACTGCTCCTGGTGGAGCGTTAGGAATCATAAGAATCTCAGGAGACCAGTCTCTTGAGATTCTTTCTCATGTCTTTACTAAGGATCTGACGAAGGCCAAGGCCAATACCATTCACTATGGGCATATCAAGGACGGGGCCGAGATCATCGATGAAGTGTTGGTGAGCGTATTCCGAGCCCCACACTCCTATACAGGCGAAGACAGCGCAGAGATATCTTGTCACGGCTCACGATATATATTAAATAAGGTATTGGAGCTTCTGATACAGAATGGCTGCCGAATGGCCCAGCCTGGCGAATACACCCAGAGAGCCTTCCTCAATGGAAAGATGGATCTCTCGCAGGCCGAAGCCGTTGCCGACCTTATCGCATCTGGCAACAAAGCCACTCATCAGATAGCAATCTCGCAACTGCGAGGACAGTTCTCTTCTGAACTCTCACAGCTTCGCGAACAGCTCCTGAAACTCACATCATTATTAGAGTTAGAACTCGATTTCTCAGACCACGAAGACCTGGAGTTTGCCGACCGAAGCGAGCTTCTTATGACTGCGAATAAAATCAACAATCGCGTTACTTCACTCGCCCGTTCTTTCGAGACTGGACAGGCTCTGAAGAATGGTATTCCTGTGGCTATAGTGGGGAGGACAAATGTGGGTAAGTCAACCCTGCTTAACAAACTTATCCGCGATGATCGTGCGATAGTATCATCTGTTCACGGCACTACGCGCGATACTATAGAGGACGTCATCGACATCAACGGCATCACCTTCAGATTTATCGATACCGCAGGCATCCGTCAGACCACTGATGAAGTTGAGCAGATAGGTATCACTCGAACCTACGCAGCCATAGAGAAAGCCCAGATCATACTGTGGATCATCGACACTAATCCCTCAGAAGAAGAGATTAAAGATATACTTGAACGGACAAATGGTAAATCACTTATTATCATAAGAAATAAGATTGATATCATTTCCACCAAAGACACATACACATCTGCTATTCCTGAGCTCGTAGACATCCCCACGATTGATATCTCTGCCAAGAAGGGCATCAACATCGACAAGTTGGAACAAGCCATCTTCGAGTCGGCCAATATCCCTGAGCTCTCAGAACAGGATATCATCGTTACATCGGCCAGGCAGTATCAGTCCCTTGTCAGCGCCCACGAAAATCTGGCTCGCGTGCTATCCGGCTTGGAGTCAGGCCTTAGTGGAGATCTCATTTCTGAGGACTTACGCCTCGTGCTCGACGACCTCGCCAACATCACCGGCCAAGGCCGAATCGTCCCCAACGAAGTCTTAGGAAATATTTTTACTCACTTTTGCGTGGGAAAATAATTGGTTATCAAAAAACTTAGAACAATTTGGATAAACTATTACTAAAGCCCTCATTTTGAGGGTTTCTTCTATGTTAACAACTCTTGGAAGAAACTATCGCCAAGTATCATAAGCCACGCATCGAAGCCTATATCAACAGAGCATTTTCAAGTCCCGACAAACGTTCTCCCACTTTATCCCTTATAGAGAGAACCATCTTCAGTTACATGAAACTCTACTCCAGTTCCACTTATATTCCGTCATCTAATGGTGACAACACCCCTAATAGACGAAAGAACTACGATGACATTGACGATATGAATGAAGAAGAACGCAAAGGAAGGTCACGATAACACTTCAACCTACAGTTGCATATTTACACAATGAACTCTCATTCTGAGCAAAATGAAAGCGAAAAAGTGAACAAAACAATCACTTTTATACGATTTTTGCGCTTTATTTACTCAAATATAAAACTTTTTATTTAATTTTGCAACTGCATTCCGCAAAGAGTGCAAAAGACATATTGCTCAATAACCTCTCAATCGCCACACGAGAAGAAAGAGCAAACATACATTATTTGGGCTGCCCCTCTAAGGGCGCAGATTTCCCATATATGTATGTGGCTTGTGGCGAGCCGAGAGGTGTGTGGCGAAAGTCTGCGCCTCTTTATTTGATTCAAATGTATAACAAAACCAAGTGAATTATGAGAAAATTGGTGTATGTCTTATTGTTGATTTCTACGTATTCTCTAAGCACAAGAGCACAGAGTGCTAATTTTGGGAATGCCTCTAATTTTTTCAACTTACGTCCCATGAATTTTCCAAATGGAGAAAGAGATTTTGCCAGTCATTTAAAGATTCTATTCAGTGATAAGGGGAAAGAACTCAATGGAAAGACGATTAGCAAAATGACAGACATAAAATCTCTTGTTGGTAAGGAAATATGCCTTCGACCCGATTATGGAGGTCAAATCAAAGTCGGCAATCAATTTGTTAAAGTTGACGAGGTTTTAATGGTAGCCAAAGCCAAATCGAGCGAATTGACCGTTATGAGAAATGACGAGAAGCTTGTTATACCCAAATTTCAGTATGAAAAGTTTATGCTCGTTTCTGACCGTGACGAAATGGCTCATGCTATAGAGGCTCAGATACAAGCCGAGAAAGAGGCTGCAGAGCGTGCGAAAAGGGAAGCAGAGCAAGCAGCGCAGCAAACAAATCTGAATGCTTATTACGAGAGTCTGAAGAATATGCCATCAATGGACGACGGCCCAATCGTGATAGACACACAACGCGCTTATGATGGCACGACACCCTACTGGAAGAAACTTTTCAGTGACAAAGAAGTTGAAACTTTCCTTGATGAGAAGTTTGTGATAAACTCAAAAGCATTCCGCAAGGCGTATGCAAGCAATAAAGACAGGAATAATGAAGCGCTAACCCAATTAGAGAAATTATCTACCATGCAGACAGATACCTTTGGTATTATCAAAAATGGCATGATAAATCTTCGCACTGGAGACATCTTTAAAACATACATTTATATGGAGGGCGATATTAAATGGAAGAGGATATGGGAATCTGTCACATATCTTGAGAATCTAAAAAGCCTTCCTCCTGTTGAGTATGACGGAACAGAAAGCCTTACGTCATTTCTTGGAGATTTCGACCGCGCTTATCGAGACCGTTACATCAATGCGCTAATAGGCGAACGGGTATTTCTTTTGGACGAACAGAAATATGACATTATTACCGACATTGAAGAAGACTTTAGCAATAATGGTCTCGTCTATTTCAAAAATCACGAACCACTCAAGGAATGGCAGTGGAAGGAAAAATGTATTTCTGTGAAATGGTATGAGCAGTTACAGAAAAAAGTTGGCAAGAAAGTGGTTATGTCCAGTAAAATCAGATATTATGGACGAAATGACATCTCCACCACCTGGCGCGAAGATTTAGCAGACTTAGAAACTGAAACTATTGAGAGATTAGAAATAAAGGATGGTAGATTCCTTATACATCTTGTTGGTAAAGAATTCCCTGTTGATGCATTAAGGGAATGCAAACTATTGGCATACCCTATAAATGTAGAGGAAGAATGGAAACTGGAAAAAATGACGGGGCAGAGTCGGCTGAATAATGGGCAAAGTTACCTTGATTTTGATGTTGTTTTGGCGACTACGCCTAAGAAACCATCAAGTGTTAAGAAGCAAGAAACAGAAATCGATACTTGGGCTAGAGACAACTCAAAAAAATATGACGAGTTGCGCAACCACCAGTACATTGGTACTTTGCTCAGTTCATTCCTTAGCAAGTGGCCTCACGCAAAACTGGTTAATACTACTGTAAATGGTGGTGTAAAGATTGAGATTTATCACCTACAGGATTATATGTATGACTACCAAATCATCTTCCGAAATGGGAAATGTATTTCTCAGACAAAGTTGTGATTTGAAGTGCTTTTGGGTACACACACTTAATCTTACATAAATGAAGAGCGGGAACCGCACCGACATCCTCGGCCTCGGCTTCCCGCCTTTCCAACAATCATTCTTTGGCAATCATCACTTTCTCATCAGTTTGACATACCACCCTTCGTCCGGATGGAATCCGAAGAAGGCTTTTCCATCACCACCTAAATCCCAAGGACTCATTATCTCGAAGGACTTTAAGGGAAGAAGATGCGTCTTTCCCTGACGTAATAACACATGCGCCTTACGGCGAAACTTTCGGCTACTCGCCTGCTTTCCTTTCTTTTGCGACTTACAGCAACACCAAGTGCTGCCAGGCATTCGCTTTCTGCTTCTACTCATTGTCTCGTAAATGTTATGAGGCGACACGGATTGATGTCTCATGCCGTCTCGTTAAACATTACGAGGCTGTAGTTTTAAGAATGTTCATAATCGTATTTTCTTCCCTTAAGGTTACACAACAACACCCGTCCGCATCACGTCATCATAAAGCGGAGACCATCGGTCTTCTGCCATGAGGACTGGCTCGATGAGGAAACTCACCTGATCGACATCATGCCAGAGAAGCTTGGAGATTTCCAATTTCCGATTGCCATATGTTGGCACGATGACAGCAACGTCGATATCGCTGTCAGGATTGGCATAACCCTTACTGTAGGAGCCGAACATCATGACGCGCGGCTCCACATCAAAACGAGGTGCTATGACCTGCTTGTAGCGTCGGACGAGTCCGATGGCCTCGTCGCGGCTGAGAGTTCGTCTTTTATCCATTGTGTCAACTGTTTGGTTTCATCAATCATTTCTTGGCAGGCTTGCGGAGTGAGCGTATTATAAAGAGCCTCCTTATCTTCGGGGTAGCGAGCCTCGATGTTGTAATTGGTGATAGTGTTCAGGAAGTCTTTCTGCTCTTCAGTCAAACGACCATAGAGTCCGCAACCGTCTGCCAACCTCTTATGGTTATGGGTATAGGGCGGATCGTCTGGCTGAGTGCCACACCAGTATGCCTTCAAAGTTTTCTCTATTGCTTGATGGCACATGAATGCAACATAGAGCCAGCGCTTAGCGTTGTACAAGTCCTCAGCCACGCCAAGGTCTTCGTCTGCTATGTCAATCCAGTATGCTACTTTGTCTGTTGCCATATCGTCGTTTTATGTAACTTCGCTTGCAAAATTACGAAATTATTGTGAAAGTTATCCCAATCTTTCCCACCTTTTATATATTATTAGGCAAAAATCCACAAATATCGTGTGCTATCTCGTGATTTTTGGTTATCTTTGCCGACGAAGATACTCTTCTGAGTGAAAGGCTACGGGTAGGCGAGCTGTGCTCGGGAATGGAGCGGGTTAAGTGAAAGAGCGTGGACTGAAGCAGAAGGAAGCTGCTCAGATGATAGGTATCAGCGCCACTACCTTCAGCGACCTGCTTCATGGGCGTAGGTCGATGAGTTTCGACATTGCTCGCAGTCTGTACAAAGTGCTGGGCGTTCCGGCAGAGGTAGTGCTCGCATAATACACTTTTAATTTATATCACAAGAGGGTATGACGGCAACGTTTTACCCTCTTTTTAAAGCATTAAATCCGCAACCTCTTTAGAGTTAGAGATTGCGGACTTTTCTTACCTTAGAGGTTTGTTGCCTCAGAACGCTATGGGACCGTGGCCCATACACGAGGTGGTCGTAATCGCCGTCAGGAAGGCTGTGAGTGCGGCTACTGTCATCTTCACCGCAATCTCAATCAGGCGTGTCTTCTTCATACATCACCTCCCTTCGTTTA
>Ga0129306_1001674_pt1 | contig 23564 bp, 14 predicted proteins | sample P827metagenome_FD_94438 | JGI IMG/M metagenome (GOLD analysis project Ga0129306, IMG submission 94438) | Capybara group fecal microbial communities from Wisconsin, USA - P827 metagenome | ecosystem: Host-associated > Mammals > Digestive system > Large intestine > Fecal | place: USA: Wisconsin... | reverse complement strand
GTCCGACGGCTGCCATTTTGGCGGCGGCCCCAAGGGGCCGCCCTACGGGCGGGGCGTCCAGAGGCCGCCCCCTACGAAGCCATATTGTAAACCGTGTGTAGGGGGCGGCGTCCCCGACGCCCCATAAAACTAAAATTTACAATGGGGCCTGATATGCCTCCGTCTTGTTTTTGGGGGCACACTTTGATAAGATAAGGACACAAAATCGGAAAGGTGGTGAAGAGCATGGACACCTTAACAGTTTGGGATCCTAGGGCGCTTGCGGTACTGCGCCGGCTGGAGGCTGCCGGCCACCGCGCTGTACTGGTAGGAGGCTGCGTCCGGGACAGCCTGCTGGGTCTTTCGCCCCACGACTATGACGCCGCCACCTCGGCCCTCCCTGCGCAAATTGAGGCCGCCTGTGCCGGACTGAAGTGTCTGGAGACCGGCCTGAAACACGGCACTGTTACCGTTCTGTCCGACGGCCTCCCGGTAGAGGTGACCACCTTTCGCAGGGAGGGGACCTACTCCGACCACCGCCACCCGGACCGGGTGGAGTTTACCGACGATCTGGCCCAGGACCTGGCCCGCCGGGATTTCACCGTCAACGCCATGGCCTGGGAGGACGGCGGTCTGGTGGACCTGTTCGGCGGCCGGGCTGATCTGAAGGCTCGGCTGGTCCGCTGCGTGGGCGGCCCGGACCGCCGGTTCGAGGAGGACGCGCTCCGGCTCCTCCGCGGGCTGCGGCTGGCGGCCCAACTGGATTTTACCCTCCACCCGGACACCGCCACCGCCATCCGCCGCCGCACGCCTCAGTTGGAGCATGTGGCCTGGGAGCGGATCTCCGCGGAATTTCTCCGCCTGCTCTGCTCCCCGGGGGCCGGGCGGGTCCTCCTGGATTTTCCTGAGGTGACGGTCCAAATTATTCCCGAACTGGCCCCGGCGGTCGGTTTTGACCAGAAAAACCCCCATCACCTCTACGATGTGTACACCCACAGCGTCAAGGCTCTGGAACAAGTGCCCCCCCGCCCCGCTCTTCGGCTGGCCGCACTGCTCCACGACGTGGGCAAACCGGGCACCTTCTCTCAGGACTCCGACGGTATCGGCCACTTCTATGGTCACCCAAAGGTGAGCGCCGCTCTGGCGGACCGGGCACTGGACCGGCTGCGGCTGGACCACGGCGTCCGGGAGCGAGCTGTGGCCCTGGTGGCCCGCCACGACCTGCCCGTGGAACCCTCGGAGCAGTGGGCGGGACGTTGGCTGTCCCGGCTGGGAGAGGAGCTTTTCTTCGACCTGCTGGCCCTGAAGCGGGGTGACGCTCTGGCCTGCGCTCCCGACGGCGGCGAGGGACTGGAACGTCTGGAAGGGGCCGAGGCTGCGGCCCGGGCCCTTCTGTCCCGCCGGCCCTGTCTCACCCTCCGGGATCTGGCTGTCAACGGCCATGACGCCATGGCCGCCGGTCTGTCCGGTCCCGCCATCGGCCGGGCGCTGGCTTCTCTTTTGGACCGGGTGGCCGGAGGCGAGCTGCCCAACGACCGCGCAGTCCTCCTCCAGGCTCTGGCCCGCAAATCCTGATCCGTCAAAAGCGCCGGACTCCCAGTGGGGAGCCCGGCGCTTTTATGGACTTCTATTACTTCTTATCCTTGAAATAGTCCCGGGTGATGCCGGCCACCATGCCGGACAGCGCCAACAGGGCCACCAGGTTGGGGATGGCCATCATGCCGTTCAGGGTATCGGCGATGTCCCACATCAGAGTGCCGGAGCCGGTAGCGCCAACAATGCACATCAGCACAAAGACGGCCTTATAAATCAAACCGACCGTCTTGTTGTTGCCGCTCAGATAGCCCCAGCAGCGCTCGCCGTAATAGCTCCAGCTGAGGATGGTGGACAGGGCGAAGAACAGCAGGCTGACCTGGATAATGGTACCGCCCAGGGTGCCAGGCAGGATGGAGTTGAAGGCGGCCACAGCGGCGGCGCCCTTGGAGGCATAGGCGCTCAGAGCCTCCGCGCCCAGCTCCATGCCGGACAGGACCACAGCCAGAGAGGTGATGGTACAGATCACGATGGTATCCACAAAGACCTCAAACACGCCCCAGATGGCCTGCTCGGCGGGTTCCTCGGTGGAGGAGGCCGCGTGGGCGATGGGGGCGGAGCCCAAGCCGGCCTCGTTGGAGAACACACCCCGGGCGAAGCCCTGCTTCATAGCCACCATGATGGCGTAGCCGAACACGCCGCCGCCCACCGCTTCAAAGCTGAACGCGGAGGCGAAGATGGTGCCGAACGCGGCAGGGAGCTGGGTGATCCGCAGCAGGATCACCGTCAGTCCGGCCAGGATATAGAAAATCGCCATAAAGGGCACCAGATAAGAGGTCACCTGACCAATGCGCTTGACGCCGCCCAACACCACAACGGCCACCACCACCGCCAGCACTACGCCAGTGATCACGGGCTCCACATGGAACAGGCCGCTCATGGCGCCGGCGATCTCGCTGGACTGGGCGATGTTGCCGATGCCAAAGGAGGCCAAGCCGCCCAGGACGGCAAAAATCACGGCCAGGAACTTCCAGTTCTTTCCCAGGCCCCGCTCAATATAGTACATAGGGCCACCCCGGTAGGCGCCCTTTTCATCGGCGACCCGGTACTTCATGGCCAGGGCGATCTCAGCGTATTTGGTACACATGCCGAAGAATGCGGACACCCACATCCAGAAGGCCGCGCCCGGACCGCCCACAAAGATGGCGCCGGTGACGCCGGCGATGTTGCCGGTCCCCACGGTGCCGGCCAGGGCTGTGGTCACCGCCTGGAAGGGGGACAGGTTGCTGCCGTGGTCCTTACTTGACTTGTGGAACAGGGAGCCCGCGGTATGCTTCATAATGTAGCCAAACCAGCGCACCTGGATCCAGCCGGTACGGAAGGTCAGGAACACACCGGTGCCCACCAGCAGGGCCAGCATGACCGGTCCCCACACAAAGCCGTTGATTTTGCCGTTAATGGAAGTAATAACGTCTAACATTCCTCTCACACTCCTTGAAAGCTCGCAAAAGTCCGGGGCCTCCGCGCCTGCCGCGGGGATAAAAGACGGACGGAGAGCCCGGCAGAAGGCGCCGGCTCTCCGTCCAGATCAACGCTCCCCTCCATCCGGAGAGACTCTCCTCCCCGGATCAGATCAGGAACGTCTCTGTCCTTTTGCCTGAGAGATTGATTCGGGCGTCTCCCGCCCGAACTTGCACCTTCGGCCCCCGCGCGCGGCGGGCGTCTCCAGAGTGCCATCCGTCCACAGTCCTGGAACCTGAGAGCGTTACACCGTCGGTGGGCCCATTGGGCCGCTTCTCTGTGGACATCGTCTGGCTATTTCATTTGTCCGTTGGATGTGGACAATTATACTCATGGAGAAAACGAAATGCAAGTGCTCTCGGCGATTTTTTCATTTTTTATCGTTTTGTACGAAAAATTCGCCAACATCTTCGCCGTTTTTTCTTTCACTTACAATACTGCGACGGCCCCCCGTTATTATGCTGCTCCAGGTTGAACTCCCGCAGCTTACTGCTCAAGGTCCTGCTCATCCTGGATGGCCTGTTCCGCCGCCCGGAAGGCCCGAGACAGCCGCCAGATGATGCAAAGATCGCTGACTCCGTCAAAAATCAAAGCCGCGCCGATGAGAATGACCAAGGCGGCAAAGGTGCCGAAGGGATTAAACAGGATCAGCCCGCCCAGACAGACGGTGAGCAGGGCGAAGAGCAGATCCATCCACCACCGGCTCCACCCCTGGCGCGCCAGGGCAAAGGCCCCCTGGAAATCCACCAGACCATGGAAGATCAGAATGGCGCCGAAAATATACTGGATCAGCATAATGACCGAATTGGGGCTGGTCATGAGCCAGACGCCCAGGGCGCACAGGATCACGCCGGGCAGCACGAAAAAGGCGGGCACGCCCTCCTTCCGGCGGGCCAGCCAGCCCAGGATATAGATGATCCCGGTAATAAAAATGGATACGCCCAGGAGCATACACAGGAAGTTGATCGAGCGGTCCGGCCACCAAATCAGTACCACGCCCAGAACGATGGTGACCAGTGCCGCCGCAATGCTGCTCATACGCTGTTCATGGAGGATCGTTTTCATATGCACACCCGCTTTCTCTTTTTGGGTTAGTATAACACACTCCCGAAGGGGATACAATGACTCATTTTTCTTCTGCCCGGCGGAATACGGCGCTCCTGCCGAAGCACCAATCCTTTGGTAGGTAAATTTTCAAACAAGCTCATGGGCCCTGGCCGCTCACGGCCAGGGCCCATGTATCATCATTTCTTCCAGCGCTTCAGCGTGGGGAACCAGGCGCGCATATTCCGCTCCGCTTCCTCCTGCGGTCCGAAGGGGTGACCATTTTCCTCGTTGAACTTCAGATTAAACGCGATCATGTCCTCCATAGTGGCCTCCGGGGCGGTAAAGGCCCCCTGCTGATAGCAGTAGCGGCAGTAGTCCTGGCTCAGCGTGCCGTCCGCCTCCCTGCCCCGGTCCTCCGGGGCGTCCAGGGGCATCCCGCAGCACTGACAAAAATTCCGTTCTTCCATTTGAATGACCTCCTTTTGTGTGGGAGGGATGGGCCCCTCCTGTGTATGTTCAGGATAATCCTTCAAATCTGACAGGGTTTGTCCGGTTTCATAGAGAGCCGCCGTTTTTTTCGCCTCCCGCCCCACAATGTCCCGCCAATAGGCCGGAGACAGCACCTCCACCTGATCCCCGAAGGACAGCAGAAAGGACAGCAACCAGTTGTCCTCGGGGAAGGCGCACTCCACCAGCAGGCAGCCGTCCTCCCGGGCGGTCACCCGGCTGGGGTGGAAGTAATCCCGGACCCGGTAGGCCGCTCCGGGCCGAAAAAGCAGCCGGAGGTGAGCGGCCCGGTAATCCCCAGGCAGTGGCGCTTCAATGCCCGCCGGCGTGGGGCGGGACTGGAAACGGGCCTCCTCCAGCTCCGGGTCCTCCATCCGGACCAGACGGAAGGAGCGCCAATCCCGCCGCGTCAGGCAGAAGGCCTGGAGATACCAGCACCCCGACTTGAACACCAGCTTATGAGGCTCGGTCCGGCGGAGGGTACGCGCCCCGGCGGAGCTGTAGTAGGTGAAGGTCAGCACCCGCCGCTCCAGGATGGCCCGTTTCACCAGAGCGAAATTTTCCCGCTCCCGGGCCCCGCTGCCCCAGTCGGCAAAGTCCACCTCCAGCCAATCCCCGCCCTCCCTGCCAAACAGGGCGGACACCCGGGCCAAGGTCTCCTTCTCCTCCGCCCCCCGGGTGGCCAGAATGGCCTGGAGGGCAAAGAGGATCTGGTCCTGCTGCTCCGGAGACAGCAGGGCCCGGTCCAGCACGAACTGGTCCATCAGCCGGATCCCGCCCCCCTGCCCCTTCTGGGTGTAGACTGGAATGCCGGCGGCGGACAGGGCGTCCACATCCCGGTAGATGGTGCGCTCCGACACCTCGAACCGCTCCGCCAGTTCCCGGGCGGTGGCGGAGCGCTTGTCCACCAGGGGGTATAGAATCTGAAAGAGACGGCTGTTCTTCATCGCGCCTTTACCGCACCTTGATCTGGCTCAGGACCTCTCCAATGGGGGCCGCCAGCAGCAGATCGGCGTGAGAGTCGTAGGGAGTAGGGCTCTTGTTGATGAGCACCAGCCGGTGGCCCCGGTAGTAACGGACCAGACTGGCGGCAGGGTACACCGCCAGGGAGGTCCCGCCGATGATGAGCATATCGGCGTTCTGGATGTCGGCCAGGGCCCCTTCCAGCACCCGGCTGTTCAGGGATTCCTCATAAAGCACCACATCCGGCTTCACCGTGCCGCCGCAGGAGCAGACCGGCACGCCTTCGCTGTCCCGGACGAACTCCACGGGGTAGAATTTTTTGCACTTCATGCAGTAATTGCGGTGGACCGAGCCGTGAAGCTCCCACACCCGCTTGGAGCCCGCCATCTGGTGCAGCCCGTCAATGTTCTGAGTGACCACGCTGCGCAGCTTACCTGCCTCCTCCAGCTCCGCCAGCTTTTTGTGGGCGGCGTTGGGCTTGGCGTCCAGGCAGAGCATCTTGTCCCGGTAAAAGCGGTAGAACTCCCCCGTCCGGACGTCGAAAAAGCTGCGGCTCAGGATCTCTTCCGGGGGGTAGTCATAGGACTGGTGATACAGCCCGTCTACACTTCGGAAATCCGGGATACCGCTCTCGGTACTGACGCCCGCGCCTCCAAAAAACACGATAGACCGGCTGTCGTCGATCCACTGCTGCAGGATCCTGATCTTATCCTTCATACATATCCGCTCCTTTCCCATCCCGACGGCCGGGCCGCCTTTCTTTCCTCCGCGGCGGGCCTTGGCTTCTTTTTCCGGGTCCATTATAGCAGTTTTCCTCTCTCACCGCAATCTGAGACCTGTCTCCGGTTCCTTTCGCTTTCTGTGGGAGTGGTAAAATTTTTACAGATATCTTTCAAAATTCTTTGTTTGAAATTTCACTTTCGTGTATGCAAATGTCGAAAATTATGTTATATTAAAAGTAAGAACTTTATGCTTCCGCCGCAGCGGACCGCTTTCATCCGTAATTGCAGAAGGGTGGTTTTTTCTTTGGCCGATCTTCTCCTTGGGGCAACCGATCCATATCCCCTCTCCCTGAGCCAGCAAAATATCTGGGACGTGGAACGGGCCTGTCCGGACACCTCCGTCAACAATATCTGCACCACCCTTCGCATCCAGGGCCGGGTAGACTTCTCCGCCCTCCAGCGTGCCATCAATCTGGTGCTGGAGGCGGACAGTTCCCTGCGTACCCGCATCACCTTCTCTGACCGGCTTCCGGTCCAGTACCAGGTCCCCTTCCATCCTGAGCAGATCCCGATCTATGACTTTTCCCAGACCAGCCAGGAGGGCATCGAGAGCTGGGAGGAGGCCTTTACCCGGGAAATCATGGCGCTGACGGACGCCCCTCTCTACCGCTTCGTTCTGCTTCGGACGGGGGAAAATTCGGGCGGTCTGGTCATCAAAATGCACCATCTGATCTCCGACGGCTGGACCCAAGTGCTGCTGTGCAACCGCATTGGGCAGCTCTATCTGGATCTGCTGTCCGGCCGGGAGTCCCAGTTGGATCCCATCCCCAGTTATCAAAGTCACATCGAGGAGGAGTCCCGCTACCTCTCCTCCCCCGCCTACGCCCGGGACCAGGCCTACTGGACCCAGGTTTTGTCCCAGTCCGGCGAGCCCTCTATGCTCAAATCCGTCCGGGGCGCCGCCGTCAGTCCGGTGGGACGCCGGCTCACCTTTGCCCTGCCCCAGGATCTGAACAATGACATCTACACCTTCTGCATGAACCACCGGGTGGCTCCCTTCTCTGTGTTCTACATGGCTCTGGCCATCTACTTCAAGCGTATCGGCGGCGCCGACCGGTTCACCATCGGCGTCCCCATTTTCAACCGGATGAACTTTACCGCCAAGCAGACCAGCGGTATGTTCGTCAGCACACTCCCCTTTTTCAGTGAAATATCCGGCGACTGGAGCCTGAACCAATTCAACGACCACCTGAACGAGGAATGGTTCAATATGCTGCGCCACCAGCGCTTCCCCTTTGCCCATATCCAAAAGCTGGCCGAGGGGATCCAGGGGGCGTCGGAGCGCCTGTTCCACATCGCCTTTTCCTATCAGAACAGCCAGCTGCTGGAGAGCCGTGACGCCGCCGTCATGTTCTCCGGCCGCTGGCATTACAGCGGCTATCAGATGGAGCAGCTGTGCATCCATCTGAGCAACCTGGAGGACAACCGCCGCTATTCGGTGGATTACGACTACCTGACCCAGTTCTTCTCCGCCCGGGAGATTGAGATCCTCCACTCCTGCCTGGTCAACATCCTGCGGGAGAGCCTGGCCGCGCCCGACCGGCCCATCCGTCAGCTGGCGGTACTCAGCCCGTCGGAGCGGGAGCGGGTGCTGTACACCTTCAACCGCTCCGCCTGCCCCGTCTTTGAATCCAGCCTGTACGGCCGCTTCCGCCGTCTGGCCCGGCAGCACGCCGCCCGGGCCGCTCTGATCTGGAAGGGTGCGCGCACCACCTACCAGCAGCTGGAGGAGCAGGCCGCCCGGGTCCACGCCGCCCTGGCCCCCGTCTGCGCCGTGCCGGACACCTTGGTGGCCGTTCTGCTGCCCCGGAGCCCGGAACTGTTCTGGTCCATGATGGGCATTCTTCGGGCGGGAGGGGCGTTTCTTCTCCTGTCCCCCAATCAGCCGGAGAACCGTATCCGGGAGATCCTGACCCAGAGCGGTGCCTCCGCCCTGATCACCCGTCCTGAGCTGGGCGGGCAGCTGTCCGACCTGCTGTCGGTGGTGGACGTCTCCGCCCTCCCCGAGTCGGGTCCCGACGCCCCCGCCGACGATCTGGCCGAAGGTCTGGCCTATGTGGTGTACACCTCCGGCTCCACCGGAACCCCCAAGGGGGTGGAGATCGGCCGCCGCGCCCTGCTCAATCTGGCCTGCGCCATGGAGCCGGTCTACGGCAAGGGGGCCGTTCTGTCGGTATGCAGCGTGGGCTTTGACGCCTTCCTGCTGGAGAGCGCCGTGGCCCTGCTCAACGGCCGCACCATCCTCCTGCCCCAGGAGGAGGAGCTGGAATCCCCCAAGGCTCTGGCCGACCTCATCACCGGCTTCGGCGCCGGTTTCCTGTCCACCACGCCCTCCCGCCTGGCTGCCTTTCTCCGGGACCCCGCCTTCAAGCGGGCCGTGTCCCGGCTGGAAAGCGTGGTATGCGGCGGCGAGGCCTACCCCAGCGACCTGCTCCAGCGCCTCCAGCTGGCCACCCAGGCCCGTCTGTACAACCAGTACGGCCCCTCCGAGGCCACAGTGGCCGTCAGTCTGAAGCAGCTCAACGGTTCCCCCGTCATCACGGCGGGCGGGCCCATGTCCAACTGCAAGCTGTATATTCTGGACAACTGGGGCAATCCCCTGCCCATCGGGGTCTACGGCAACCTGTATGTGGGCGGTGCCTGTGTGGGCCGGGGCTACCGGAACGCCCCCGACCTCACCGCCCAGAGCTTTTCCGACAGTCCCTTCGAACTGGGAGACCGGCTGTACCGCACCGGCGACATCGCCTGCTGGACGCCGGAGGGAGAGATCGTCTTGGCCGGCCGCTCCGACCGGCAGGTGAAGCTGCGCGGCCTGCGGATCGAGCCTCAGGAAGTCTCCGCCTGTCTGTCCAGACACCCCCAGGTGCGTCAGGCCGCCGCCGCGGTCCAGCGCCACAGCGGGCAGGACGTGCTGGTGGCTTTTTACACCTCCGACACCCCGGTGCCGGAGGAAGCGCTTCTGACTCTGTGCGCCTCCTACCTGCCCCACTATATGATCCCCTCCGCCATCCTCCGGCTGGAGGCCATCCCCCTCACCGCCAACGGGAAGGTGGACGAGGCCCTGCTGCCCCGGCCCGACCTGGCCGCCTCCAACAGCGACCGACCCGAGACCCGGACCCAGGAGGTCCTGCTGACCATCCTCCGCCGGGTGCTGGGCCGCCCCGACCTGGGAGTGGACAGCGACTACTTCCTCTTCGGCGGAAATTCTCTCAACGCCATGGAGGCCCTCAGTGAGATCGGCGAGGCCACTGGCCGCGCCCTCCGGGTGGCCGACCTGTATACCTGCCGCAGCGTACGGCGGCTGTCCGCCCTGCTGGACCGGAAGGGCGGCGAAGCTCTGCCCTCCGCGTCCCATTTGGCCCCCGCTCCCCACCAGGAGCGCTGGCCCCTCACCCCCATCCAGCAGGGCATCTATGTCCAGTCCCATCTGGACCCCACGGGCAAGACCTACCACATGGCCGGGGCCTTCCGTTTGGGCACGGTCCCCGACATCCCCCGTCTGGAGCAGGCCTTCCGCGCCCTGATCGCCGGGGAGCCCCTGCTCCGCACCGCTTTTGCCCCGGAGCCCGACGGCATCTTTGCCCGGGTCCGTCCGGAGGCCGAATTTGCTCTGCCCGTCTTCCGGGGTTGTGCCCTGGAGGAGGCCGCCGCTCCCATCCTGGCCCCCTTCCAGCTGGACTGTCCCCCTCTGCTCCGGGCCGCCCTGTGGGAGGAGGAGCCCGGACGCTGGGTGCTGCTGCTGAACATCCACCACATCATCGGGGACGGTCTCACCACCCCCGTGCTGCTGCGCCGGCTGGACCGGCTCTACCAGGGGATCGCTCCGGCGGCACAGCCCCTGACCTATCTAGACTACGCCTGGCACCTGGCCCGGCGGGCCGACGAGGCCGGCCGGCTGGACTACTGGACGCAGCGGCTGTCTCCCCTGCCCGAGTCTCTGGAGCTGCCCGGCGACTTCGCCCGGACCCGCGCCTTCGACTTCCGGGGCAATACCATCGCCCACACCCTGAGCCGGGAGCTGTCCTCCGCCTGTGACGAGTTCTGCGCCCGGAAGGGCGTCTCCCCCTACATGTTCTTCCTGGCCGCCTTCGGCCTGCTGCTCTCCCGCCTGTCCGGCAAGGAGGATTTGGTGGTGGGCGCGGCGGCGGCGGGCCGTCTGCTCCCCGAGACCCGGGAGATGTGCGGTCCCTTTATCAACACTCTGCCCCTGCGGCTGCTCCCCGGACGGGACCAGTCCCTGGACGACTATCTCAGCCAGGTCCGGGACGAGGTCAACGGGATGCTGGACCACCAGCAGGTGGGTCTGGAGGAGATCGTCTCCGCCCTTGGCCTCAAACGCACCCTGTCCCAGAGCCCCCTGTTCCAGGTCATCTTCTCCCAGCGCCCGGTGGACGCCGCCGGCTTCACCCTGGACGGCGCCCCGCTGGAGTATCTGCCCCTGCCCACCGGCACCGCCCGGATGGACCTGTGGGCGGAGCTGTCCCGGGACGGGGACCGGTACGCCTTCCATCTGGAATACGCCACTCAGCTGTTCCTGGAGGACACTGCCGCCTATTTCGGGCGCTGTCTGGAGGCGCTGGTCTCCTGTATGGTCCGCTCCGGGGGTCAGACTTCTCTGGCCGAGCTGGACACCCTGTCTCCCCGGGACCGGATGGAACTGCTGGACATCCCCAACAACACGGTCTATCCCTTCCTAAATCTGCCCATCCCCGTCCAGTTTGCCCGCCAGCTGGCTCTGGACCCGGACGCCCCCGCCGTCATTTTCCACGGCAGGACCACCACCCGGCGGGAGCTGGACCGGCGTGCCTGTCAGATCGCCAACCTGCTCTCCCAGGCCGGAGCCCAGCCCGGCTGCCGGGTGGGCATCGCTCTGAGCCGGAACTCCGACCTGGTGGCCGCCGTGCTGGCTATCTGGAAGGTGGGCGGGGCCTACTCCCCCCTGCTGGCCCACTACCCGGAACAGCGGCTGAAGTCCATGGTGGAGACGGCGGGCATCTCCCACATTCTCTGCGACCCCAGGACCCGGGCTCAGCTGCCCCCCTCCCTGTCCGCCGTTCTCGTCCCCATTGACCAGACCGCGGACGACACCTTCCAGGCCGTCCCTCTGAAGGAGACCGACCTGGCCGAGGTGCTGTTCACCTCCGGCTCCACCGGCAACCCCAAGGGGGTCATGCTGGTGTGGCGCTCCATCGCCAACATGGCCGGCGGCTTCCGGGAGATCCTGGAGCGGTCCGACGGCCCCATCCTGTGTACCACCAACGTGGTCTTTGACATGTTCAACGGCGAGGTGGTCATCCCCCTGTCCATGGGCAAGACCATCGTCATGGCCGACGAGGAGGAGATGATGCTCCCCTGGAAGCTGGCGGAGATCATCCGCCGGGACGGGGTAAAGATCACCCAGTCCACCCCCTCCCGGGTCCAGATGTGGTTCTCCAACGAGGCCTTCTGTCAGGCGGCCCCCAACCTGGATTTGATGATCTACGGCGGCGAAGTACTCACCGAAACTCTGCTGGAAAAGGCTCAGACCGCCGCCTGCAACTCCGTTCAGGTCAACATGTACGGTCCCACCGAGGGCACCGTATACAACACCACCCGCCCGGCGGACTACCGCTCCCACATCAACGTGGGCTGGCCCATGCGGAACAACCGGGTCTATATTCTGGATGGGGACCAGAAGCCCGTGCTGCCCACCGCCGTGGGCGAGCTGTGGCTGGCGGGCGAGTGCGTCTCGGCGGGCTACATCTCCCGCCCCGACCTCACTGAGGCCGCCTTCTTCCCCGACCCCTTCTTTCCCGGGGAGCGGATGTACCGCACCGGGGACATTGCCCGGCTGCGGCTGGACGGCTCCTACGATTTTCTGGGCCGACGGGACGCCCAGGTAAAGCTGAACGGCCAGCGGGTAGAGCTGGACGAGATCAACGGTGCTCTGGTGTCCCAGGGCTGTGCCATCCAGGCCGCCACCGTCCCGGTGCGGCGGGAGGACGGCTCTATGGAGCTGTTCACCTACTACATCCCCGCTCCGGACCGGCCCGACGGCCGTGAGATCCGGCAGCGGCTGGGCAAGGTGCTGCCGGCCTATATGATCCCCTCCCATTTAGAGGCCGTGGACTCCATGCCCAGCACCCCCACCGGCAAAATCAACCTGCGGGCTCTGCGGGAGCGGGCGGAGGCGGGCTGTCAAAAAGCCCCCGAGACCTTTGCCGCCGTCGAAGCGCCCGCCGCCCCTGTTTCCCTGCCGGAAGAGGCCCCCGCGCCCCAGCCGGTCCCGGAGCCCCCCGTGATCTGTCAGCCTTCCGCCGCCCCTCCGGCGGTGTCTGAGCCGGCTCCCGTCTCCAAGGAACCGCCTGTCCCCTCCGAGGCTGTCCCCGGAAGTCTGGAGTGGATCATGACTTTGTGGCGGCGGGTGCTGAACTGCCGGGACGTGGACCCCGACCGCTCCTTCTTCGAGCAGGGCGGCACCTCTCTGGCCGCTCTGAGCGTACTGAGCTACTACAACAACAGCCGGCTCACCCTGTCCCTGGCCCAGTTCTATGAACAGCCCACCGCCAGGGGACAGGCCAACCTGCTCTGCCCCCAGAGCGCCGACCTTCAGAACCACCCCGCTCCCTCCGCCTCCTCCGCCCGCACCCTGGTGGTCTCTTCCCCCCGGCAGGCATATCCCCGCCAGGTCCCCGACCTGTCCCCCTCGGGCGGTAAACGGGCCATGCGGACGGTGCTGCTCACCGGGGCCACGGGCTTTCTGGGAGCCCACATCCTCCGCGCCCTGCTGGAAAACGGCGTCTCCAAGGTGCTGTGCACCATGCGGGACGGGGACCCCGCCCGGCTCCAGGCCACCCTGTCCTGGTACTTCGGCAGCGGCTGGGCCGATGGTCTGGGGAACCAGGTGGAGGTCATCCGGGCCGACATCAGCGCCGCCGGTCTGGGGCTGTCCCCCAGGGACTACCAGTCCCTGTCCGGTCGGGTGGACGCGGTGTGGAACTGCGCCGCCGACGTGCGCCACTACGCCGCCGACAGCGACGCGCTGCTGGCTGTCAATCTGGGCGGTACCCGGGAGCTGATCAAGCTGGCCCGGGCCGCCAACGCCCCCCTCTACCACATGTCCACCACCAGCGTGGCCGGTGACCGGCTGGTTGGCCGTGACGAGGCCGCCGTCTTTACCGAGCGTGACTTTGACATCGGCCAGAACTGGCGGCGGAACCTGTATGTCCGCAGCAAGTTCCTGGCGGAGGACGCCGTTTTTGAGGCGGTCCGCTCCGGCCTCACCGCCCGGGTATTCCGCCTGGGCCGGCTGGTGGGCCGGGCGCAGGACGGCACCTTCCAGAAAAATCCCGGCAGCAATGCTTTCTGGCTCACCCTGCGGGGCATCCACGCCATGGGCGCCATTCCCGCCTCCATGGCCGCCGCGCCTATGGAGCTGACTCCCATCGACTGGTGCGCCCAGGCGGCGGTAGCTCTGCGCCACGCCCCCCAGACGGTTTTCCACCTCCAGGGCCCCAATCCGCCCACGGTGGAGGAGGCCGCCCGGGCGGTGGTCCCCGATCTGCGTGTTCTGCCCGACGGTGAGTTTGACCGGCTGCTTGCGGACGCCCCGGTGGATGTCCGCGGCGATCTGCTGGCCCCCCTGCTGGATCTTTGGAACCAGCTGAAGGAGGGCGGCGCCGCTATCAAGGTGGATAGTACTCTGACCATGCAGCAGCTGGAAAAGGCCGGCTTCCGGGACGCGGTGCCCGGTCCAGGCCGTCTGCTGCGCGCCTTCCGCTTCGACCCAGCGGAACGTCTGTAAGAAGGGATGAGATCTTGTGGTATCTGATTTCTCGGCCACCGTATTTCTTCTGACCCTGGCTGGAATCGCCCTGTTTATCTTCTGGCTGTTTCACAGCCCCAAGCAGCGCTCCCTGCTCAGCAAGCTGTATCTGTGGCTGGTGCTGGTCTACTCCTACTGGGCCGTTTTGATGCTCATCATGTGGCGCACACCGCCGGATCACATCGAATTTCTGGCATTTTTGGACAGTCTGACCTATCTGGGCATCTCTATCCCCGCTATTTACCTCATGATCTCGCTGGTCTTTGTGCAGGGGCGGGACCGACTCCCCAAGTGGACGCTGTCCTGTCTGGTGGTCCCCGTTCTGGCGGTCATCGTCTGTCTGACCAATGACGCTCACCACCTGCAGTACCGGGTCTTTTCCATCATCCGCAGCGAGATCCAGTTCGGTCCCTTTGTGCTGGTCACCGGCCTGCACAGCTACCTGTGCTTTCTGATCAGCTTCGGACTGATCTTCAGCTTCGTCCGCAGAAATCCCGGCAAGCTCTACTCTCAGCAGAGCCTCATGCTTTTCCTGGGCGGGCTCTGTCCCCTGCTGGTCAGCATCGTGGCCACTTTCTCAGGGCTGAACCTCCCCATTACCGCCACTCCCCTCAGCTTCTTGCCGCTGATTTTGTTCAACGGCATCGCCATCTACCGGCTCAATCTGCTGGACATCACTCCGGTAGCCACCCAGTACATGCTGGATTGGATCTCGGACTGCTATCTGATCCTCAGCGACCATGGACTGGTCCTCAACTACAACAAGCCCTTTGCCTCCGTCTTTGCCTCCCGGTACGGCATCACGGAAAACCGGTATCTGAAGGACTGCGTCAAGGAGGAGGACGTCTCCAAAAAGACCGCCATTTACAACATGATCACCGCCGTGGACGCCTGTCAGGAATCCCAGTCCACCATCTCCTACGAGCAGGCGGCCACGGTCAACCGGGGCGGTGTGCTCCAGAAGAACTTCTACGTCACTGACGTCTCCCAGCTGGTGCTGGATAACAAGACGGTGGGCTATGTCCTCATCTTCAAAGATATTACCCAGCTGAAAAAGAGTATGCGCCAACTGCAGGACAGTCAGAACCGCATGATGGAGCAGGAGCGCTTCGCCTTCCTGGGCCAGATGATGGGAGGGCTGGCCCACAATCTGAAAACCCCCATCATGAGCATCTCCGGCTGTATCTCGGCGGCAGACACTCTGATTGATGAATGCCTGTCCAGCCTCTCTGACCCCTGCGTAACTGCCGACGACTACCGGGAGATCTATGGCGAGATGCGGGCCTGGTTCCAGAAGATTCAGGAGTCCACCGCCTACATGTCGGATATTATTACCGCCATCAAAGGGCAGGCCACCAGTGTCAGCGCCTTTGACGAGTCCCTTTTCACCTTGGACGAGCTGCTGAAACGGACCACCATGCTGATGCGCCACGAACTCATCAGCGCGGGGTGTACCCTGGTGGCCGAGTACAAAAGCCCCCGGAACATCACCCTTCACGGCGATATCAACAATCTGGTCCAGGTCCTGGGCAATCTGGTGACCAACGCCATCTTCGCGCAAAAGCAGGTGGGCGGCGGCTGCATCACCCTGGGGCTGGAGCTGGAGGGCGGCCAGGTGGAGATCTACGTCAAGGACACCGGCCCCGGAATCTCCCCCACCATTCGCAACCGGCTGTTCAAGGAGATGGTCACCAGCAAGGGAGCCCAGGGCAGCGGTCTGGGGCTGTACATCTCCAACGCCGTGGTCCACGGCAAGTTCAACGGCACCATGTGGTGCGAGGACAACCCCGGAGGCGGCGCCATCTTCGGCATGACCATCCCGCTGGACCCCGCTGACTCAATAGACACCGAATCCCCTGACACCGCCGACTCCCCCACGCTCCCCCCCATCCCGAATGTGAATCGAGGTAGCCGCTTATGAGACAGTACAGACAAAACACCAAGGAAAGTGCTTTCTCCATCCTGACTCTGGATGACGACCCCATCATGACCTCAACCATCCAGGCATACTTTCAGCGTTCCGGTTACCAGGTCGATGTGGAAAACGACCCCTACCAGGCCATCGAGCGTATCCGTCAGGGACGCTACGACATCCTGCTGCTGGACTTTCTGATGACTCCCATCTGCGGCGACCAGGTGGTGGAGCAGGTCCGCCAGTTCAACCACGATATCTTTATCATCCTGCTCACCGGTCACAAGAGCATGGCGCCCCCCATCAAGACCATCCGGGCGCTGGACATCCAGGGGTACTATGAAAAGAGCGACCGGTTCGATCAGCTGGAACTGCTGGTGGAATCCTGCGTGAAGTCCATCCGGCAGCTGCGGACCATCCGCAGCTATAAGGACGGCCTGTCCTCTATCATGGACTCCCTGCCCGCCATCCACGACCTGCGCTCCATGGAGCACATCACTGACAGCATCCTGCACACCGCCTCCTCCCTGCTGCCCTGTGCCAACGCGGTCCTTACCCTGGATGACTCCTACTGCCAGTCCGCCCTATCCCCCGGTGCGGAGCGGCGTTTTACCTCTCGGGCGGTGGGGGACGGCTTCTCTCCCCTGACGCAAGGCGAGGTGGAGGACCTGCTCTCCCAGCTGGAGGGCAAAAGCTCCCTGACGTTGGGAAAGCAGCTGATCCTCCCCCTGGTGGACAGCGAGCAGGCCTGCTTCGGTCTGCTGTCCGTCCTCATGAAGGAAGCCCCCAAGTATGACCAGATCCAGCTGATGGAGGTCTTCTCCCGCCAGGCCTCCTCCGCCATCTGCAACGCCCGCCTCCACGCGCTGGTTCAGGAGAAAAACCACAAGCTGGACCAGGCATACAGTCAGCTGAAGAGCGGCTATCTGGAGATGGTCAGCACCATGCGCCTGGTGGTGGATGCCAAGGACGCCTACACCCGCGGCCACTCTGACCGGGTCTCCTTCTATGCCTACCACATCGCCCTCCGGCTGGGCCGGGACCCGGAGTACTGCGAGCGGGTCCGGGTGGCCGGTCTGTTCCACGACGTGGGCAAGCTGTCCATCCCCGATGACATCCTGCTGAAAAACGGAACGCTCACCGACCAGGAGTATGAGATCATCAAGACCCATCCCCGCAACGGGGCGGATCTGCTCTCCGTCATCAGCCAGTTCCGCCCCATTCTCCCCGCCATTCTCAGCCACCACGAGCGGATCGACGGCTCCGGTTACCCGGATGGACTCCGGGGGGATGACATTCCCGAGCAGGCCAGGATCATCGCCGTGGCCGACACCTTTGACGCCATGACCTCTGACCGTCAGTACCGCAAGGGCCTGGGGTTCCGAAAGGCCATGGACGAGCTGTCCCGGTGCAAGGGCTCCCAGCTGGACGCCCATATCACGGAAGTCTTTCAATCAATGGTGCAGGAACCCGATTTTCGGGACAAGATGCGGGAGGAAATTCAGGACCGTGCGCTCTGTCAGCTTGTTTCAGATTGATCATCAACTACCAACAGGAGGTCCGGCATGAAAACACGCCCTTACAACAAAGCGGATTACACCGTTCCTTTTTACGATACCTTCCCCGAATTTCTGGCGGGCATCGCCAAGACCTACGGCCCCCGTCCCGCCCTGTCCTGGTTCACCCGCCGGCAGGAGGAAAAGACCCTCACCTATCTGGAGTTGACCCAGAAGGTGGCCCATCTGCGCCGGGGACTGCTGCACCAGGGATTGGAGGCCGGCTCCCATGTGGCCATCGTCAGCGAGAACAGCGCCGACTGGATCATCTCCTTTCTGGCGGTGGTATCCTGCGGCTGCGTGGCTGTGTGCGTGGATACGGAGCAGGCCGACAGCATCATTCGGGAGATGGTCTGCCGGTCGGATGCCCATCTGCTTTTCCTGTCCCCCACCTTCCTGCCCATCTGCCTTCCCCTGCTGGACAGCGGCAGCGTGGAGCGCGTCATCCTGATGGGCGGGCAGTCCGGCGACGAGCGGGCAGACGCCATCGACTCTCTCTACGAGTTGGGGCGGTCTCTGGAGGCCGACGATCCCCAGCCCCCATGTCCCGTGGCTCTGGACCAGACCGCCGAGATCGTCTTTACTTCTGGCACCACCAGCCAGTCCAAGATGGTCATGCTCAGCCAGAAGGCGGTGATGCAGAACCTGTGCGACTCCAGCCTCTATGTGTATTTCTATGACCGGGTCTTCTGCTCCCTGCCCTTCTACCACGCCTATGGCCTGAACTGTGCGGTGCTCAACACCTTCCTCCGGGGCGCCCATCTGTACATCAACGGCGATCTCAAGACCGCCATGCGGGACCTGCACCTGGCCAAGCCCGACACCATGCTCACCGTCCCCCTGATGGTGGAGGCCATCAACAACCAGATGTGGCTGAATGTGGAGAAGGCGGGAAAGGCCGACTCTCTCCGCACCCTGATGAAGGTGGCCGCACTGTGTCGCAAGCTCCACCTCCCGGTCAAGTTCAAGACCCTGGAACAGCTGCGGGAGAAGGCGTTGGGCACCCTGCATCTCATTATCTGCGGCGGCGCCCATCTGAGCCGGGAGCTGTCTGAGGAGTTCGACCTTCTGGGGGTCCAGATGCTCCAAGGCTACGGAATTACCGAGTGCGCCCCCCTCATCTCCGTCAACTGCAACTATGCCAATAAGATGGGTTCTGTGGGCCTGCCGCTGAAGACGCTGGAGGTCCAGCTGGACGACGGCGAGGTCTGCGTCCGCGGCCCCTCTGTGATGCAGGGCTACTATAAGGACCCGCTCCAGACCGCCCAGGCGCTGGAGGACGGCTGGTTCCGGACCGGCGATCTGGGTTACACCGACAAGGACGGCTTTCTCTACCTCACCGGGCGGAAGAAGAATCTGATCGTCTTTAAAAACGGCAAGAAGGTCTCTCCGGAAAAGCTGGAAGAGCTGCTCTCCGCCATCCCCATGGTGAAGGAAGTCATGGTCAGCGGCACCGCCAACGGGGCCTTTGCCGACGATGTAAAGCTCACCGCCAGCATCTATCCCGATCCCCAGCGCTGCGAGGGGCTCAGCTCCTACGAGATCCTGGAGCACCTCCAGCAGGAGGTGGACAAGATCAACCGGGACCTGCCCACCTATCAGCAGATCCAGCTGGTCAACATCCGGGAGAAGGAGTTCAACAAGACCGGCACCAAGAAAATCAAGCGGCACGCCAACTGACAAGGAGAGAAAACCGTCATGCTTCAACTGATCCAGGACATCGTATACAACGTGACCGGCAAACAGGGGATCACCTATGAGACCGACTTCGTTCAGGACCTGGCCCTGAACTCCTTTGACGTGATGAACATCATCAGCGCCTTTGAGGACCACTTCGACACCACCATCCCCACCCGGGAGGTGTGGCACCTGCACCAGGTCAAGGACGTCATCGACTACCTGGCCCAAAAGGGCTTCACCCAGCCCTGACCATGGAGGCGGACTGCACCCCGGTCACGATCTTTCGCCATCCCTTCCAGGAGGGAGGAGACGGCTCCCATACGCTGTTGGTTCAAGCCGCCCAGCGATACAACGGTCTTGATCCCGGCGCTCTTGGAGAACTCCGGACCGGTCCCTGGGGGAAGCCCTTTTTCCCCCAGGTCCCCGGGCTCCACTTCTCCCTCACCCACAGCGGCGATTGGTGGCTGTGCGCCTTTTCCGACCGCCCCCTGGGACTGGACCTTCAGATCCACCGTTCCTACGCCGACCCGGCCCGGCTGGCCCGGCGCTTTTTCCACCCTCTGGAGGACGCCTGGCTGGCCCGGGGGCAGTACCGGGACTTTTTCGATCTGTGGTGCGCCAAGGAGAGCTGGGTCAAGTTCACCGGCCGGGGTTTCTTCGACGACCCCGCCGATTTCTCCGTGGTGGACCGCCAGGGGCGCTTTCCTGTTCGTGAGGGCCTCCAGCTGCGTCTGCTCCCCTTCGCTCCCGGATACAGTCTGTGTCTGTGCGCCCGGCAGATCGGCGCAGTGGCATGGCAGGAGTTCTGAGTTCCCCCGTTAAAAATCTCTGTTTCCCGTAAAGAAACCGTCAAGGGTTTCCGCCCTTTGCGCCCCTCACCGGGGCGCTTTTTTATGCGGTTTTTTCCCTTTTTGACCGCGCCCGAAGAGATTTCTCTCCGGGCGTCATGTTTGGAAGGGGCTTTTGCGTATGCTGATACTGTCCCTTTCCCTCCCGTCCGCCGCTCCGTCCTGCGCCGGTTTCTTAACATCCGTCCTTTCCGCCGTTTGACACCCCCTGTTTTCCTCCCTTATAATCCAATCAACGATCCCATCTCCGGAGAAAGGAGTATGCTTCCTTGCATTTCAACAAACAGCTGGCCGAAAAGAACCGGGAATCCATGGCCTCCGTCCTTCCCATCACCGCCATCGTCTTTGTTCTGTCCATCACCATTGCGCCGCTGGAACCAGGCACGCTGGTCCTGTTCCTCTTCGGCGCCGTGCTGCTCGTTCTGGGGATGGGCTTTTTTACGCTGGGCGTAGACATGTCCATGATCCCCATGGGAGACGGGATGGGCGTGGCGCTGAGCCGGACCCGCCGTCTGCTCCTTCCCGTGCTGATCTACTTCCTCTTGGGTGTGCTGAGCACCATGGCGGAGCCCGATCTCCAGGTTCTGGCCAAGCAGGTCCCCGCCATCGACACCCAGGTCCTGGTGGTCACTGTGGCCGTGGGTGTGGGTATCTTCCTAGCCGTGGCCGCCCTGCGTATCCGCCGGAGCGTGCCCCTGCGCCGCCTGCTGCTGTTTTTTTACGCCCTGGTCTTTGGTCTGGCCGCATTGGCCCCTATCAATTTTATCCCGGTCTCCTTTGACTCCGGCGGCGTCACCACCGGACCCATTACGGTCCCCTTCATCATGGCTCTGGGTCTGGGCATCGCCTCCTCCCGCAGCGACGCCAACTCCGCCAGCGACAGCTTTGGTCTGGTATCCCTGTGTTCCATCGGCCCCATTCTCGCTGTTCTGCTGCTGGGGGTCTGCTACCAGCCCCAGGAGGTCCCCTATACCGCCGCCCCGATCCCGGAGATCGCCACCACCGCCGACGCGGCCCGCTGCTTCCGCGACGCCTTCCCCATCTATTTTCATGAGGTCGCCACAGCTCTGGCCCCCATCGTGGGACTGTTCGCCGTGTTCCAGGCCGCCACCCGCCGGTTCCGCTCCAACCAGCTGCTGCGGATCGGCGCGGGCCTGATCTACACTTACCTGGGGCTGGTCCTGTTTCTGTGCGGCGTCAACGTGGGCTTTATGCCCGCCGGCTCCTTTCTGGGCGCCACGGTGGCGGCGGGGGAAACGCGCTGGCTGCTGGTTCCCATCGGTATGCTCATCGGCTTTTACATCGTCAAGGCGGAGCCCGCCGTGGCTGTCCTCACCAAGCAGGTGGAGGAGGTGTCCAACGGCTCCATCTCCCACAAGGCCATGGGCCGGGCCCTGTCCGTGGGCGTATGCATCTCCGTTGGGCTGGCCATGGTCCGGGTTCTCACCGGCCTGAACATTCTCTGGCTGCTGATTCCCGGCTACGCCATCTCTCTGGGGCTGACCTTCTTCGTCCCGCCTATCTTTACCGGCATCGCCTTCGACTCCGGCGGCGTGGCCAGCGGGCCCATGACCGCCACCTTTCTGCTGCCCTTCGCCATGGGAGCCTGCTCCGCCCTGGGCGGCAACATCATGACAGACGCCTTCGGCATCGTGGCCATGGTGGCCATGACTCCCCTGGTCACCATCCAGTCCATGGGCCTGTACAGCGAGATCCGTCACCGTCTGGCCCGCCGCCGCCTGCGCTACCACATGGAACGGGTGGAGGATGTGGTGATCTACTTCGATTGAAAGGAGGGGCTTTGACGCAATGAAACTGCTTGTCTCCATCGTGGAGCGTGGAAAAGGGGTGTCCATGCAGCGGCTGTATGCCGACTACCAGGTATCCCTCCATCTCCAGTGTGCCGGACGGGGAACCGCCACCTCCGAGATCATGGACATCCTGGGGCTGGGCTCCAGCGAGAAGGACGTAGTCCTCAGCTTTGCCGCAGTCCCCTCCGCCCGCCGCCTGCTCAACGCCCTGGACAGTGAGCTGCGGGGGAATTTAAACACCTCCGGCATCGTATTTTCCCTGCCGCTGACCGGATTGAACAACCTGACTGCCGCTCTGGTCTGCTTCCAGGCGGAGATCAACAAAAAAGGAAACGGAGAGGTACTGCCCATGGAACATTCGGGAGAAAATACGCTGATTCTGGTAGGCTGCTGCCGGGGACACAGCGACGCCGTCATGGCCACCGCCAAAGCCCAGGGGGCCCGGGGCGGCACCGTAGTCAAGGCCCGTCTGGCCGGGCTGGAGGACCTAGAGCAGGCCTACGGCCTTACGCTGAACGCGGAACGGGAGATCGTGGCCATCGTAGTCCCCACCGACAAGCGGGGCGCCATTATGGAGGCGGTGAACGCCGCCCACGGACTGCGGAGCAAGGCCCAGGCTGTTGTGTGCTCCCTGCCCATCGACCACATCGTGCGCCTGGGATAAATCGTCTTTCCAGCAGCGGCCGGAGCCAGAGCTCCGGCCGCTGATTTTCTCTATATCCGTCACCAGCCCTACTGTTTTTCTCTCCGGGCTTGCTGTTTTCTCCTTCGGGCGGTATAATGATATACAATGCGCCGGCCGCTCCGCGGTCCCTCCATGCCGCCGGCTGACTCTCTCTGTGGCGGCGCAATCCAGATCAAGGTCGAGGAATTGCCTATGTTGTCTTCTCTCTTCAACGCCAACAACCCCTTCTGGCGCACCTTCGCCCGGGTGATGGACCTGTTCGGCCTGTCCCTGTGCTGGCTGTTCTGCTCCATTCCCCTGGTCACCCTGGGTGCCTCCACCACCGCGCTCTATGACGCGGTCTATCACGGCGTCCGCCTTGGGGAATCCGGGGACTACGTCCGCTTTTGGAACACCTTCCGTTCCGAGTTGAAGACCTCCCTGCTGGTGACTCTGCCTTTTCTGGCCCTGGTCGTGGTCTACCTGCTGGTCTTCCGGGTCACCTACGCCATGGCGGCGGCCGGCAATCAGGCCGCCGGGGTGCTGGTCTATGCCTACCAGCTTCTGTCCTGCGTTCCCCTGGCGGTCTGGCTCTTCGCCTGTGCCATCCTCTCCCGCTTTACCTTTACCCCCATGGCTCTGGCCCGGACCGCCTGCCGGTTGGTCTTTGCCCATCTGCCCTCGGCCATCGTGGTCACCGCGGTGGTGCTGCTTGTCCGGAGCGTGATCCTCTGGTGGCCGATCTCCGTCATCCTTCTGCCCGCCTTGGCCGCCTACACCGTCTCCTTTTTCCTGGAGCGGATCTTCGCCCCCTTCCTGAAGCAGAACGGCGAAGAGTGAACGGTCCTTAATGATCCGCCCCTTGTCAAGTAGACCAGGTAAATAAATAAAAATAGTTCCATTAACTCACCGTTACCAAACTGGTAGCGGTGAGTTTCTTTATGCAGCAAATTTTTC
>Ga0129306_1001673_pt1 | contig 23571 bp, 18 predicted proteins | sample P827metagenome_FD_94438 | JGI IMG/M metagenome (GOLD analysis project Ga0129306, IMG submission 94438) | Capybara group fecal microbial communities from Wisconsin, USA - P827 metagenome | ecosystem: Host-associated > Mammals > Digestive system > Large intestine > Fecal | place: USA: Wisconsin... | reverse complement strand
TTTAAACGCAGCACTAAGGTAAGTGAAAAATCTGACATGGCAAAATCCTGGGCAACTTTTTGTTGCTCAGGTACTTATAAAGAATGTTAAACTAAAGTGCTGCGGAATTTAGGTTAAAAACTAATCTACTAAAACAAATCAAAAAAATATCTATTTTCTTTTCTTTCTTGTACGATATTTCAGCGGTTTTAACCTCTGATGGTGCAAAGGTAGTCACTTTTCAATCAAAAAACAAGTAATCCGCCCGAAAATTGCATACGATTTTGATTTAAATCAATTCGGGTGTCAGTTTTTTGGACTGACACCCGAATTTTTGTTATGTTTGGTTTGCAAATCAGCGACCTACATCATACCACCCATTCCTGGTGCTCCGCCCATCGGCATTGCAGGTTCTTTCTCAGGTTTGTCGACGATGAGACACTCGGTAGTAAGGAACATACCAGCGATAGAAGCGGCATTCTCCAGAGCAACACGAGCCACCTTGGCAGGATCTACGATACCAGCCTTACGCATATCCTCATATTCGTCTGTGCGGGCATTGTAACCAAAGTCACCCTTACCTTCGCGAACCTTCTGTACAACGACAGCACCCTCAGCGCCACCATTAACGGCAATCTGACGAAGAGGTTCCTCAATGGCACGCTCTACGATGTTGATACCAGTCTGTTCATCGGCATTTACACCCTTGATAGCCTTCAAGGCCTCGAGAGCACGGATGTAGGTTGTACCACCACCGGCAACAACACCTTCCTCGATGGCTGCACGGGTAGCGCAGAGAGCATCGTCTACGCGATCCTTCTTCTCCTTCATCTCAACCTCGCTGTTAGCACCTACATAGAGTACTGCAACGCCACCTGCCAATTTGGCAAGACGCTCCTGCAGCTTCTCCTTGTCGTAAGAAGAGGTAGTGAGCTCAATCTCCTTCTTAATCTGGGCGATACGATCCTGAATGGCCTGCTTGTCGCCAGCACCATTCACGATAGTGGTATTGTCCTTTGATACTGTCACCTTGTCACAGGTACCCAGCATTTCAAGCGTAGCCTGCTCCAACTTCAGACCCTTCTCCTCGCTGACAACCATGCCACCAGTCAGGGTAGCGATATCCTCGAGCATAGCCTTACGACGGTCGCCAAAACCAGGAGCCTTGACAGCGCAAATCTTCAGACCGCCACGCAGACGGTTGACAACCAGTGTGGTCAGTGCCTCAGAGTCAACATCCTCAGCAATTACCAAAAGGGGACGTCCGCTCTCAGCAGCAGGCTGCAGGATGGGCAAGAAATCCTTGATGTTAGAAATCTTCTTATCGTAGATGAGAATGTAAGGATTCTCCATCACACACTCCATCTTCTCAGAATCAGTTACGAAATAGCCAGAGAGGTAGCCACGATCAAACTGCATACCCTCTACAACTCCGATGTGAGTATCACGGCTCTTCGACTCCTCGATGGTGATGACACCGTCCTTAGAAACCTTACGCATAGCGTCGGCCAGCAGCTTACCGATTTCCTCGTCGTTGTTGGCAGAAACGGTAGCCACCTGCTCAATCTTATCGTAGTTGTCATCCACCTTCTCGGCATTGTCCTTGATGAATTCAACAACAGCCTTCACAGCCTTGTCGATACCACGCTTCAGATCCATAGGATTAGCACCAGCGGTAACGTTCTTCAAACCCTCCGTCACAATAGCCTGAGTCAGGATAGTAGCAGTCGTCGTACCATCACCAGCATCGTCACCAGTCTTAGAAGCTACGCTCTTCACAAGCTGTGCACCCGTATTCTCAAACTTGTCCTCCAACTCGATTTCCTTGGCAACAGTTACACCGTCCTTGGTAATCTGAGGAGCACCAAATTTCTTCTCAATAACAACATTGCGTCCCTTAGGACCAAGTGTTACCTTTACTGCGTTAGCCAACTGATCGACACCGTTCTTCAACAGGTCGCGGGCCTCAATATTGAATTTAATATCTTTTGCCATAGTTCTTTTATTTATTTGCGTTATTGCGTTATATTGTTATCACGTTATACCGATTTATTTCTCGATCACTGCAAGCACATCGCTCTGACGCATCATCAGATACTTCTCACCCTCGAACTCCAGTTCTGTGCCACTATACTTGCCATAGAGTACTTCGTCGCCAGCCTTCAGAATCATGGCCTCGTCCTTTGTACCCTGTCCTACAGCCTTGATGGTTCCGTGTAGGGGTTTCTCCTTGGCGGTGTCAGGAATAATGATACCACCGATTTTCTCTTCTGCAGGTGCTGGCAATACCAACACGCGGTCTGCTAATGGTTTAATGTTCATAATACCTTATTTATTTTAATTAGACTTTAAACTTTCTGACACACCCTATGCGAAAACTGTGCCAAGCCTAAATCAACTGACACTTTGGCAGATTTTTCATGAAAATCAAAAAAAAACGATGACAAAATTGTTGATATTAGAAAAAATGATTATCTTTGCACATTATTACTAATATAACCAGAGAAAATATGAAGCAATTTCTGAAGTATGTATTGGCAACCGTGACAGGAATCATCCTGGTTTTAATCATCATGGGTATTCTGGGAGCCATCTCATTGGTAGGCTTGGCAGCGTCAAGTGCCAGCAGTACTAAGGTTGAGGAGAACACAGTATTTACACTATCCCTGTCAGGCCAGCTAGAAGAGCGGGCTGCTGACAATCCTTTGGCAGAACTGACAGGTCAAGTAAGTGATAATCTGGGACTTGACGACATGCTTTTAGCCATCCGCAAGGCTAAGGAAAACGAGAACATCAAGGGAATCTATATCGAAGCTGGCATCTTTGGTGCCGATTCACCTGCCTCTCTGCACGCCATCCGTGAGGCTCTGCTCGACTTCAAGAAAAGTGGCAAATGGATCGTAGCCTATGGCGACAGCTATACCCAGAGCACATATTATCTTTGCAGCACAGCCGACAAGGTCTACCTCAACCCTGAGGGTATGATCGATTGGCACGGACTGGCAGCGAACCCCTATTTCGTAAAGGACTTGCTGGCCAAGTTTGGCGTAAAGGTACAGCTCTGCAAGGTAGGCAAATACAAGAGTGCCCCTGAGATGTTGACTGCCGATGGCATGAGCGAGCCCAACCGCGAACAAGTAACAGCTTACCTGAATGGTATCTGGAAGGTAATGCTCGCTGACGTATCGAAGAGCCGCAAGATCAGTGTTGATTCCCTCAACGCCTACGCTGACCAGTTTATCTCACTGGCTGACCAGCAAGAACTGGTTAAGAAAAAGCTGGTCGACAAGCTGCTTTACACGGATGAGGTAAAGGGCGAAATCAAAAAGCTGCTGAAGATTGATGCCGACCAGAAGATCACACAGCTGACAATGAGTGAGATGGCCAACGTGAAAGGCGAGAAGGAAGAAGGCGAACAAGTGGCCGTTTACTATGCTTATGGCGAGATTGTAGACTCCGAGACAGGTGGTATGACCAAAAACGAGCATAGCATTGTAGCCCAAACCGTTTGCAAGGATCTGGAGAAACTGACTGAAGATGACAATGTAAAAGCAGTCGTGCTGCGCGTCAACTCTCCTGGTGGTTCTGCCTATGCCTCAGAGCAGATTTGGCATGCTGTCACCCAGTTGAAAGCTAAGAAGCCCGTCGTTGTATCAATGGGTGGTTATGCTGCCAGTGGTGGCTATTACATCAGCTGCAACGCCAACTATATCTACACGGAGCCCACCACCATCACAGGTTCTATCGGCATCTTCGGCATGTTCCCCGATTTCAGCGGTTTGCTGACAGACAAACTGGGAGTCAAGTTCGACGAAGTGAAGACCAACAAGCATGCAGCCTTTGGCACAATGGCCCGTCCATTCAATGCTGAGGAGATGGCTCTGCTCGGAAACTATATCGATCGTGGCTACAATTTGTTCCGCAAGCGCGTGGCTGATGGCCGTAAGCTGAAGATTGAGCAAGTTGAAGAGATTGCTCAAGGCCGTGTTTGGTTGGGCAACGATGCACTACCCATCAAGTTGGTTGATGCCGTTGGCTCACTAGACGATGCAGTGAAGAAGGCTGCCGAACTGGCCAAGCTGAAAGAATACCACACATCGGCCTATCCACAGGAGGACGGCTGGCTGAGTTCCCTGCTGAACCAGGCTTCGACGGACAATTATTTGGACGAACAGGTCCGTGCCACTTTAGGCGAATATTACGAGCCTCTGCGTCTGGTGAAGACCATCAATCGTCAGAGTGCCATCCAGGCCCGTCTGCCCTACTACATCAATTTGAAGTAAAAAAGAAGGTCACTGGAGATGGAAGGCAATTTCATCAAGATCAACAAATGGCTGTTGCCACTGAGCTGGTTCTACGGCTTAGGGGTGAAGATGCGTAACACCTTGTTTAGCATCGGCATCCTCAAGAGCCGTACCTTCGACGTACCTGTCATCTCAGTGGGCAATATCACTGTTGGTGGAACGGGCAAGACACCTCACGTAGAATATCTTGTCCGTCTCCTGAAAGACACCTTCAACGTGGCTGTACTCAGTCGTGGATACAAGCGCAAAAGCAAGGGATTTATCCTGGCTGATGCCGACAATACGCCAACGGAGATTGGTGACGAGCCATACCAGATCAAACAGAAATTCCCCAAAATCAAAGTAGCAGTCGACAAAAACCGCTGTCACGGTATCGATGAGTTGGTACAGAATGACAAGCACTTGGATATCGTCCTGCTTGACGATGCTTTCCAGCACCGTTATGTAAAGCCAGGCGTCAATATCCTGCTGGTCGACTATCATCGCCTCATCATCTATGACCGACTGCTCCCTGCAGGACGACTGCGTGAACCACTCGACGGCAAAGACCGTGCCGACATTGTGATTGTCACCAAGTGTCCGAAGGATCTGAAACCCATGGAATATCGCGTCATCACCAAGCAGATGAACCTATTCCCCTATCAGAAACTTTTCTTTACCACTATAGAATACGGCGAACTGGAACCCATGTTCAGCCAAACGCGAACCAAGGATGTCGAAACTTTGAAAGACCACAACGTGTTGTTGCTCACGGGTATTGCTTCACCCAAGCAGATGACACACGACCTCTCACCGCATTGCGCCCACATCGAACCACTCACGTTCAGCGATCACCACCATTTCAGCAAGAAAGACATCCGCCTCATCAACGAGACATTCGCTGCAATGGAGGCTCCCAAGTGTATCGTGACCACTGAAAAAGACGCCACCCGACTGAAAGGTGACGAGGAACTGAGTGACGAGGTGAAAGCAAATATCTACACACTACCTATTACAATCCAGTTCATGTTAGAACAGGAAGAATTATTTAACAAACACATTATTGACTATGTACGAAAAAATTCAAGAAACAGCATCCTGGCTAAAGCAAAGGATGACAACAAGTCCAACAACAGCCATCATTCTGGGAACAGGCCTCGGACAATTAGCTTCAGAAATAACTGATAAGTTGGAGATCCCCTACGGTGAGATTCCCAACTTCCCCGTATCCACTGTTGAGGGTCACGCTGGCGCTCTCATCTTTGGTAAACTGGGTGGTGTAGATATCATGGCTATGCAGGGCCGCTTCCACTATTACGAGGGCTACTCCATGAAGGAGGTTACGTTCCCCGTTCGCGTGATGTACGAGCTGGGCATCAAGACTCTCTTTGTTTCTAATGCAGCAGGCGGCATGAACCCCGCTTTCAAGATTGGCGACTTGATGGTTATCACAGACCACATCAATTTCTTCCCAGAGCATCCGCTGCGCGGCAAGAACTTCCCCACAGGTCCACGCTTCCCAGATATGCATGAAGCCTACGACCACGAGCTCATCAACCTGGCTACGAAGATAGCCAAGGAGAAGAATATCCGTCTGGTTTATGGCGTCTATGTCGGCACCACAGGTCCTACGTTCGAGACACCTGCCGAGTATAAGATGTACCGCACCCTGGGTGGCGACACCGTTGGTATGTCTACCGTTCCTGAGGTTATCGTAGCCCACCACTGTGGCATCCGCACCTTTGGTATCAGCGTAGTCACCGACCTTGGAGGCTTCGACAATCCTGTTGAGGTAAGCCACGAGGAGGTACAGGAGGCTGCCGACAAGGCTCAGCCGCTGATGACCGAGATTATGCGTGAAATGATTAAACGTAGTTAAATGGAAATATCAAAAATTGGAGAATTCGGGCTTATTGATCGTCTGACAAAGGACATCAAACCCCAAAATCAATCTACAAAGTACGGCGTAGGCGATGACTGCGCCGTACTTCACTATCCTGATAGTGAGGTTCTTATTACCACTGACATGCTGATGGAGGGCGTACACTTCGACCTCACCTACATCGACCTGCAGCATCTTGGCTACAAGTCGGCAATGGTCAATATCAGCGACATTTTCGCCATGAACGGCACCCCCCGTCAGATTACCGTCTCGCTGGCTGTCAGCAAGCGATTCACCGTTGAAGACATGGAGCAGTTCTATAGCGGATTGCGTATGGCTTGCGACAAATGGGGCGTCGACATCGTAGGCGGCGACACCACTTCCAGCTATACGGGACTGGCTATCAGCATCACCTGCATAGGCGAGGCCAAGAAGGAAGACATCGTCTATCGCAACGGAGCCCACGAGACTGACCTCATCTGCGTCAGTGGCGACCTTGGAGCTGCCTATATGGGATTGCAACTGCTGGAGCGTGAAAAAGCCGTATACTATCAGCAGGTAGACGAGGCCAAGAAGAAAGGCAACCAAAAGGCATTGGAAGAGCTGACCCGTTTCCAGCCGGATTTTGCTGGCAAGGAATACCTCTTGCAACGCCAGCTGAAGACGGAGGCTCGTGGCGACATCATTGCCAAGCTGCGCGAGGCAGGCATTCGTCCCACTGCCATGATGGATATCAGCGACGGACTCTCAAGCGAACTCATGCATATCTGCACACAGAGTCATGTGGGTTGTCGCATCTTCGAGAAGCAGATTCCCATTGACTATCAGACGGCAGTCATGGCAGAGGAACTCAACATGAACGTCACCACCTGTGCCCTGAATGGCGGAGAAGACTACGAACTGCTGTTCACCGTTCCCATTGGCGACCACGAAAAGATACAGGATTTGGAGGATGTTCGTCTCATCGGACATATCACCAAAGAGAGTCTCGGTCATGTGCTCGTAACTCGCGATGATCAGGAATTTGAGCTCAAAGCACAGGGGTGGAATCCTCTGAAAAAGTGAAAAGTGAAGAGTGAAAAGTGAAGAATTTGCTTCCGCAATCGCGCTTATTTGCAAAATAATGTTAATAAAAGAAAGATTCTTCATTCTTCATTCTTCATTCTTCATTTTTCTTCGTACCTTTGCACCCGCAATCAAGAGGATTGCCTAGAAAAAACATAATGATGGTGCCTTAGCTCAGTTGGTAGAGCATCGGACTGAAAATCCGTGTGTCCCCGGTTCGATTCCTGGAGGTACCACTCCTCCTTTCATTATGAACCCCTGTCTTAGAGAATTCTCTAGCAGGGGTTTTTCTATTTCAAACGGTTACTAATCAATAAACAAGAACACAATATGAAACTGATTTCGTGGAACGTTAACGGGCTGAGAGCTTGCGAGGGCAAGGGTTTCAGCGATATTTTCAAGCAACTGGATGCCGACTTCTTCTGTCTTCAGGAAACAAAGATGCAAGAAGGTCAGCTCGACCTGCAATTCGAAGGCTATACCTCCTACTGGAACTATGCCGAGAAGAAAGGCTACTCCGGCACAGCCATCTTCACCCGTCACCAGCCGCTCAGCGTCACCTACGGACTGGGCATCGACGAGCACGACCATGAGGGGCGCGTCATCACGTTGGAAATGAACGACTTCTACCTCGTCACCTGCTACACACCCAATTCGCAGGACGGTTTAAAGCGCTTAGACTACCGTATGACATGGGAAGACGCCTTCCGCCAGTATCTGATGGCGTTAGATCAGAAGAAACCCGTCATCCTCTGTGGCGACCTCAACGTAGCCCACGAAGAGATAGACCTCAAGAATCCCAAGACCAACCGCATGAATGCCGGCTTTACCGATCAGGAGCGCGAGAAGTTCACCTTATTGTTAAATAGTGGCTTCATCGACACCTTCCGCACCCTCTATCCAGAGCAGGTCACCTACTCCTGGTGGTCGTACCGTTTCCAGGCCCGACAGAAGAATGCCGGGTGGCGCATCGACTACTTTGTAGCCAGCGAGCGTCTGCGCAGTCAGATTGACGACGCGAAAATCCATACGGAGATTCTTGGCAGCGACCATTGCCCTGTCGAATTGACACTTAAAGGTTAAAAAGTTAAAACGAAAAGTACATCGTAATGGAAAAAGGTGTATATTTGCCACTGTTTTAACAAACATGTTTAACTTTAACTAAAAAAAGGAGAGAGAAATTATGAAGAAATTCATTTTAGCAGTGATGGCTGTTGCTGCCATCGGATTCACAGCATGTGGAAACAAGACCCAGCAGGGTGAGGCCGTTGACTCAGTAGCCATCGTCGATTCTATCGCTACTGCCGCTGCTCAGGAGGACATCAATGCCATCAGCGGTCTGCTGGAGGCTGGCGATGCCGCTAAATTGCAGGAGGCTCTGGCTGTCGTTAAGGAGAAGATTGCTGCCTTTATCAAGGAGAATCCTGAGGTAGCCAAGGAGTATGTAGTGAAGGTTCAGGACTTCCTGAAGGAGAATGCCGACAAGGTGAAGGCTGTTGTTGGTGACAATGCTGCCGTAGCTGCTGCTGTCAGCGCTGTAACCGAGATTGAGCCCGCCAACGTGGTTAACGGTCTGCTGGAGACAGTAGGCGACGCTGCTACTGAGGCCAAGGACGCTGCCATTGATGCTGCCAACCAGAAGATTGAGGAAGGCAAGCAGGCTGTCGAGGACAAGGCCAACGAGGCTAAGGATGCTGCCAAGCAGAAGGCCAACGACGCTATTGACAATGCTGCCAAAGACGTCAAGAAGGGTCTGGGACTGTAAAGTTAAAAGATAATAGCGAAGTTTTTTAATTCGCTGAATAAATAGACCGGTTCGCTGAAAGTTTTTGGCGGACCGGTTTTTTACGTCTATCTTTGCCACATCAAAAACAACGCTTTTATAATATATAATAAGGTAAAGATATGAAAAAGACGACATTGACAACTTGGGCACTGGGCATCCTAATGGCCTTGACAGCCTGCTCAGCCGAAGATCCCATTGAGAGTTATTACAACCAGTATGGCAACAACCCTGGGACAGAAGGTCCTGGTGGTTTTATGGGTGGCAGCACCGGTAGCGCAACCGTAGGTTCTGGCGAACTGGTATCGTTTGACATTACACTCGACAAGACGACAGCGGAACCCACAACAACTGTTGCCGAGTATTTCCCTGAAGAGGAGGATAACCTGGATAACAACTCATTCACGACGCAAGTCAATATCGACCTGTCGAATCCTACTGCCAAGACGGAAAATGGAGTGACCATCACCGTCAACGGAGGGCACATCACAGCCAATCACGGCACGACAAAAAACATCTGCTACGTCGTGAGTGGTACTACGGATAATGGTTCCTTTACCGTTATGGGCGATAAGAAATACGAAATCATACTCAATGGCGCCACCATCGTCAATCCTGACAGTGCTGCCCTCAACCTGCTCAGCGGCAAGCGCGCCTATATCGTACTGGCTGATGGCACCAGCAACAAACTGACTGACGGCACATCCTCGAAGAACAGCCACAAGGGCACGCTCTACTGCAAGGGCAAACTGCTCTTCAATGGCAGCGGTTCGCTCGAGGTCTATGGCAACTACGCCAATGCCATCCATTCTGCTGACTACATCGTGTTCCGCAAGGGCAATAACATCTACGCCAAGTCAACTGCCAAGAATGGTATCAAGGCCAACGACGGCATCTTCATCAATGGCGGTATCCTGAATGTAGAGGTTTCGGCAGCTGGTGCCAAAGGCATCAACTGCGAGGATGACATCATCATCAACGGTGGCCGCACCAGCGTTATCGCCACAGGTAATGGCACATGGGATACAGACGATCTGGAAACAAAGGGTGCTGCAGCTATCAAGAGCGATTCCATCCTGACTGTCAATGGCGGTGAACTGTATCTGAAGGCTACTGGCAGCGGCGGTAAGGGCTTGAAGGCCGACTGGGAGGCTTACATCAATGGGGGCAAGATGCGCATCGTCACCACAGGCAACCTCTATTATAGCAATGGTACGACGGAGAATCACAACTATACCGGCAATACTGACAACCTGGCAGACGCTTACACCTCATCGCCCAAGGGCATCAAGGTGGGTACAAAGAATGTTCACGGCGTGCTGAACATTACGGGTGGCGACATCATGGTTCGCACCAGCGGCAACAATGCGGAAGGCATCGAGTCGAAGGGCACGCTGACCATTACCAGTGGCGACATACAGGTATCAGCCCACGACGACGCCATCAACTCATCAAGTGACCTGACCATCAGCGGAGGCAACGTGGTGGCTGTAGGTACCAGCAACGACGGCATCGACACCAACGGCAACTTGTATATCAAAGGCGGTACGCTGGTTGCCATCGGATCGGGAGGTGCTGAGACTGGCATCGACATCGACGAGCAGCATAAACTCTACATCTCTGGCGGCAACATCTTTGGCATTGGCGGACGCATCGACGGCAACTTGGGCAGCACGACGCAGGGCGTAGCCACCACGTCAGGCAGCATTCAGGCCAACGGCACCGTCACCATTGCCAACGGCTCTACCACACTTGCCACCTTCAACATGCCGCCCTACAGCTACAACAACGGCAGCATCTTGGTCAGCGCACCAGGAATGACCAGCGGCAGCAGCTATACGCTGAATCTTGGCTCACAGTCGAAAACCATTACGGCTACCAACACAATAAATAGTCGATTCTGACGTTTTATGTATTGGATGAATCATCAATCTCGACACGAGAATCTGACCTATACGGCTCTATGGGGGATGCTTTTCCTGGCACCCCTCATGAGCCTTTATCTGCGAACGGCAAGCAATTCCAACTTGACTTTCGACTGGATGGAGGTCCTCTTCGTCTGGCAACAATACGTCGTTTACCTGCTCCTGTTCCTCATCCATAATTTCCTGTTGGCTCCCCTGCTCATCTACCGTCAGAAGCGTTGGCTCTATCTGGTACTCGTTGGATCCATGCTGGGCTGTTTCCTCTTGTGGCAATGCAGCGTCAAGCCCAATCGTCCAGAGAAGCGAGGGCCTCACGACAGAGAGATGCACGAACGTCGTATGTTCGACAAGGAGCACAGGGACGATGCTGAATTCTTCGACCACGAGCCCCCACCCGTCGATGAGAATGGCAAGGCCATCAGTGATCAGGATTACCGTCCGATGGACAACCACAGGCCCCAACGCCACAATCCTCCTGTCATGATTGGGCAGCACGACGTCATTTCCGTCGTTATCCTCGTGCTCATGCTGGGCATGAACCTGGGCATCAAGCTCTACTTCAAGACGCGTAGCGACCAGAAGCGACTCATCCAGCTGGAGAAGGAGAATCTGGAGCAACAACTGGAATACCTGAAGTACCAGATCAACCCGCATTTCTTCATGAACACGCTCAACAACATTCATGCGCTGGTTGACATTGATGCCGAGAAAGCCAAGTCCACCATCCTGGAGTTGTCGAAGATGATGCGCTTCATTCTCTACGAAGGCGACAAGAAGGGAGTACCTCTCACCCGCGAGTTCGACTTCATCCGCAACTACGTGACGCTCATGAAGTTGCGCTATACCGACAAGGTCAGAATCGCTGTCCAGTTGCCCGAAGAGGCCCCCGACAAGCAGATACCGCCCCTGATGCTCATCACCTTCATCGAGAACGCCTTCAAGCATGGCATCTCGTATCAGCACGAGTCGTTCATCAACGTCGAGGTGAACATCACTGACAACAAGCTCCTCTTCACCTGTCGCAACAGCAAAGCCGACAAGCCCAACCAGGAGAAAGGCGGTGTAGGGCTCACCAATGTTAAGAAACGCCTCAATCTACTCTACGACCACAACTACACGCTCCGCATCGATGACGAAGCTGATATCTATAACGTTCAACTTACTATCCCACTCGTATGACAATCAGATGCATGGCCATTGACGACGAACCGCTGGCCCTCCAACAGATAGCTGCCTACATAGGCAAAGTTCCCTACCTCGAACTGGCTGCCCAGTGCCAAAGTGCCTTGGAGGCCCGCCAGTTTCTGCAACAGGACACCGTAGATGCCATTTTCTGCGACATCAACATGCCCGACCTCAATGGTATGGACTTCATCAAGTCGCTCACCGCTCCCCCACTCGTTGTCTTCACTACAGCTTATGCCGAATATGCCGTCGAAGGCTTCAAAGTCAATGCCGTCGACTATCTGCTCAAGCCCTTCGGCCTCCAGGATTTCCAGCGAGCAGCCAATCGTCTAAGTGAGAGATTAGAGATGAGAGATGAGAGATATGATTACCTGGCACATACTGAGAGTAATCACACCTCTCATCTCTCACCTCTCACTTCTCATCTAGAAGACGATTCCGTCTTCTTAAAGACCGAATACCGAATCGTAAAGGTCAGCATCAGCGACATCCGCTACGTCGAAGCCATGAGCGAATACCTGAAGGTCTATCTCGAGAGCGAGCCCAAACCCATTATCACCCTGCTCTCTATGAAGAAGATGGAAGAGCGTCTGCCCGACTATTTCATGCGCATCCACCGTTCCTATATCATCAACCTCACCAAGATACAGGAAGTCAACAAAAACCGCGTCATTATGGACAGCGACACCTATCTGCCCATCGGCGATATGTACAAAGATACTTTCCAACAATACCTTGATGCGAAATTTTTAGGCAAATAATTTGCAAATATCAGGAGAAAAGCGTATCTTTGCCAACTGTAAATACTACTTTATCTGCTAAAACCATACACGTATGAAAGATTTAAAAATGTACATTGACGGTCAGTTCTGCCAGAGCAGCAACGGCCAGTGGATTGATGTGTTGAACCCTTCTACCGAGGAAGTCATCTCTCGCCAGCCCAACGGCACCATCGAGGATGTCAACCGTGCGCTCGATGCAGCCAAGAAGGCTCAGAAGGCTTGGGCCAAGACCCCCGCTATTGAGCGCGCTGCCTGGCTGAAGAAGCTGGCCAACGGTATCCGTGAGCGTCGCGAGGAGTTTATCGACATCATTATGCGCGAACAGGGTAAGACCATCACGTGGGCTACCATCGAGGTGGATGTTACTGCCGAGTATTTCGACTACATGGCCAGCTTTGCCCGCCACATCGAGGGTGAGATCATCCCCAGCGATCGTCCCAACGAAACCATCTTCCTCTCTAAGAAGCCTATTGGTGTCGTAGCAGGCATTCTGCCTTGGAACTTCCCCTTCTTCCTCATTGCCCGTAAGGCTGGTGCTGCGCTGATTGCCGGTTGTACCATCGTTATCAAGCCCTCACAGCTCACTCCCGAGAACTGCACCGTATTCGGCGAGGTTGTCGACAAGGTTGGTCTGCCCAAGGGTGTCATCAACATCGTGACCGGTAAGGGTTCTGTCATCGGCAACGAGATGGCTGGTTCACCCAAGATCGATATCGTCAGTGTTACCGGTTCTGTAGGCGCTGGTGAGAGCATCATGGCCGCAGCCTCTAAGAACATCACCAAGGTAAGCCTCGAGCTGGGTGGTAAGGCTCCCGCTATTGTCTGCAAGGATGCCGACCTCGAGAAGGCTGCCCAGTGGATTGTCGACAGCCGTATTGGCAACAACGGACAGATCTGTAACAATGCTGAGCGCGTCTATGTCCAGAAGGAAGTGAAGGCCGAGTTCACCAAGATTCTGGTTCAGAAGATGTCAGCTGTCAAGGTGGGCGACGTCTGCAAGGACCACACCGTCGATATGGGTCCGTTGGTAGAGGCACGTGCCCTCGAGAGCGTTACCGAGAAGGTTGAGCGCGCCATCAAGCAGGGTGCCAAGCTGCTCTGCGGTGGCCATCGTGTAGGCGACAAGGGCTACTTCTATGCCGCTACCGTGCTCGACGGCTGCACCCAGGATATGGACATCATCCACGAGGAGACCTTTGGTCCCGTTATCCCATTGGTAGAGTTCGACACCATCGAGCAGGCCATTGAGTGGGCCAACGACTGCGAATACGGTCTGGCTTCCAGCGTCTTCACCAAGGACATCGACACCGCAGCCCGTGTGGCTCGCGAGCTCGAGTTTGGCGAGACCTACATCAACCGCGAGCACTTCGAGGCCATGCAGGGCTTCCACGCTGGCGTCAAGAAGAGTGGTATCGGTGGTGCCGATGGTAAGCACGGCATCGAGGAATACCTCGTCACCCACGTCACTTATCTCGACACTCACTACGAGTAAAACCGAAGATTATTCCGTAAATAAGCTAAGAGGATGTGTCAAAATAGGCACATCCTTTTGACTGATAAGAAAGCAATAATGAGAAAGATTTTCAATTGGATGCTCGCTGCTACCTTTGTAATCATTTGCGGCGCATGCGTACTAACCTGTTTCAATAGCAACGAGGATAATCCTGTGGTCAGTCCGACTGATGACAGCAGCCAGTTTGTAACCCTCAGCGATGCCGTGCCCGATGCTATCCTGGAGATTCGCTATTACGGCACATACAACTTCGTGGGAGCCCGTATCGATGGCTACGAGGAGCCGACTGCGCTGCTAACCAAGCAGGCCGCAAAAGCATTGAAGGAAGTGAGCGACGACGTCATGTCGCAGGGCTATCGCCTGAAAATCTACGACGCCTACCGTCCGCAGAAGGGCGTTGACCATTTCGTGCGTTGGGCGCAGGATTTGACTGACACGAAGATGAAACCTTACTTCTATCCCGACCTCGACAAGAGCGTGCTCTTCCCCCAGGAGTACATCATGGAGAAGAGCGGCCACACGCGCGGCTCAACCGTCGACCTGACGCTCTTCGACATGGCAACGGAAAAGGAACTCGACATGGGCGGCACCTTCGACTGGTTTGGTCCTGAGAGCCATCCCGACTTCTGCGGCAACCCTGAGACAGGCGAGTACACGGGCGACAATTCCAAATCGCCCGCCGAGCCCAAGCGCAGCATCACTGCCGAGCAGTTCCAGCACCGCATGATTCTGCGCCGTGCCATGCTCGCCCACGGCTTCAAGCCCATCGCCACCGAGTGGTGGCACTTTACCCTGAAGGACGAGCCATTCCCTGACACCTATTTCACATTCCCTGTCAAACAATTAAAGTAAACACAGAAGGGTCGGTTCCGCTGTGTTTCTTCTCACAAAGAGGAATTAACTTTAATTCAACAAAGGAGCATCCTTATCCATTAGTCCGACCATTTTATCTGCTACATTATCAGGAAGCAGGACTCCAGAATGGCCCTTCGCCCAATTGAATTCTGGTATGGCTGTTTGCAACATCGTTAAAGGAACAATCGGCTTTTCATCAGGAGCTACAGCGCGCATACAAACCAAATCGACATAGAGTCGCCGTTTGGAAGAGCCAGCCCAATCGTCCATAACGTATGGATCGGAAACGATAAGTCCACTAAATACAATTCCTGCTTTATTATCACCTACACGAAGCATATAGAACATGTCACCCCTTCTGGCCTCTTCCCACTCATAGATGCTCCAATTCAAGCGGAACAAACCATGCTCCATATTTTCCAAACAATCCTCGTAATCACTCTCAGTAAAGGAACTAATCGAGGGATTCCATCTCATCAGATACTTCCTTGGTTCTTCTAATAAAGGTACGATATTAAACCTCACCTTCCATAAACCGCTACCGTCATTAGGCTCTTCCAACTCTACTTCCAGAATTCGTGTGAGACAATGGTCATCACCATCTGTCAAAACAATGAACTGCAATTCATTTAGATTTAATTCATCTTCTTTGGTATCTAACGCCAGTTGTCTGATGTCACCATTGCGTACGCCTTCTATTACCTCGCTATCAACCTCTATGGTTATAGCCGTCTCGTTGATATAGAGTTCTTTGATTTTTTCTTCTGATTTCATAGACCTGTTGTTTTAGGAACGCAGAGCCCTTTGTGCTCTTGAATAATTTTACCTGTTAAATAAACCTTCTATTAAGATTGTTTTTTGTTTCACGTTGCGAAATTACGGAAAATAATCCAAAAAAGGGAAATTTTCGTGGCATATTTTTGGAATAACAGATTTTATTCGTTATTTTTGCAGATGATATTGGTCACCGATTCAGCGCAAGAGGTGGATAATTATAACGAAAAAGTCCTGCACTATTAGCGGTAGCGCAGGACTCGAATCCCCCCTGAACACAGAAGGGTCGGTTCCGCTGTGTTTTAGAAGAGGTGTCACTCACCCATCCCCATGACATCCCAATCAAAAGACTTCCAGGAACTGCGCAGGAGTAATCACGCGTGGTGACGAAGGATAATGCTTCAAGTTGCCTGTCACGAGAAAAGAATCCTCCTGACTCAACGATACTTCATAGAACACGCGATCATCCTCGTCTGGCATCGACTCTGCAAAATTGACCCTCGACGACTCTATGCCGTTCTCGACAATAAAAGATATCAGCGCTTCAGCCGTTTCCTTGAGAATCGAGAACTTCGAGCGGTGTAGCACATCCTCATACTCTGCGATAATGTCTGCATCATACAAAGGAACGAATTCCTGCTCCAGCAATAGCCTCACCACCTTTGCAGTAGCAGCCTCGGGATTCTTCGTTATCAAGGCCGACACCAGTACATTGGTGTCAATCACAGCGTATATCATACCGTCTGCTTTTTACGACGTTCTTCACGAGCCGCACGAATCTCCGCATTGATTTCGTCCAGCGTCATCTCTGGTTCCTGACTGGCTTCCGCTGCCCTGCGTTGCTGCATAAACAGGTCGAGCGCACTGGGCTGTTCAACTTTGCTGCCTCTGATGGTAAAGGGAATGCTTCGACTCCTGATAACAGCCTTCACAAAGATGTTGAAAGCCGTGTTTGCACTCATACCAAACTGTTCGCAGAGTTCATCGAACTGTGACTTCACCTCCGAGTCTATTCTTACTGTTACTGCCGACTGTGCCATAATTCAACATTTTCTTTTATACAGATGATGGCATTATGCCACCATTTCGATGGCAAAATTAAAACATATTTCTGAAACCGCCAAATTATGGGGTAACTTTTTTTATTCTTTTCCCTCTATGATTTTGATTTCTTCGCTCATCTCCTTCTTTTCATAGGTGCTCAGGCGAGCAAAGCTCGGAGCTTCATCTGTCAAGCCATAGAGTTCTTAAGACTCGCTAATCATGTCACTCTTCTGTCCCCTGCCATCTTTTGTTTGACAAGCCTTATACCGGCTTGCCTTCTTCTATCTTCAATCCAAGATGATAGTGGTCGGAGATACGCTTGAGGTCTTCGGCTTTTGTCCCGTTGCTGATGTTCGAGTAGATGTACCAGCCGTCGCACTCATGCTGCCAGATGCGGCCAGGCATTGTGGGGCGTTTGTCCTTGCTGACGAGGTTGTAGCCATTACCATGCTGAATGCCTACGGCAGGGATGCGCTCCAAGCCGATTTTCCTAAGTGCATCGATGAAAGTATCGATAGCTTGGCGATGCCAGATGACGGTACCATCAGGGAACGTTACTTTCATGCCTTTCGTCACGTTCTCAATATGCTTTGTGGGCTCATGAGGTTTCACTTCCTCTGGTTCTTCCTCGCTTTTTACAGGTGTGCTATTACGAGGTGTAAGCACTTTAGCACCAGTCATCTCGCTAATCTTCGTCTTACGACTTAGGGCTACGCTGATAGGTTCGCCAGGATGATACTCCACCACCAGCACCAAGTCGCGCTGAATGGGATTCAGCCTTGGAGCAATATCACTACTGAGAGCAGGCAGAATCTCTTCTTTGATAATTCCCTCCTCCAGTTCTTCTACTTGTTGGAGTACTCCCTTAGGAAGTTTCACTCCCACATCGCGAGAGTTTTCGATGATGCTGTATAGCTTTTCAAGTTTCGTCATTTGTCTGATTTTTAGAATTGTTCTACTATTTTTATTTCTTCTTCTGTCAAGCCATAGAGCTGATAGACAAGTCGGTCGATTTCTGTTTCCATGTTAGAAGTATCAACTTCCTTTTGTTTTCCTTGTAATATCATATTAACGAGACCCTCTATCTGATTGCGTAGATTATCGTTTACTGTAGGAATCCTTATTTGTTTCACATACTCAGCCTTAATTGCAAGGTTAAGGAACTTTGTTGCGAAGAGATAGTTAATAAGTTTGCTGTTTAGTATACCTAACAGATATCGTAACGAATCTTCACTATGTTTTGGGATGATAAAATTAATACCTTGTGTCCCATAAACACCACAATTGTCCAATGTTGCAACTATTCTTGTTTTTAATGCTTCATTGCGAGTGTTCTGTAAAATTATCTTATCCTTAAGGTCAAGTTCCGCTTTTACTCTAGGCCATTGCAAACAATACCAATTGATAACACCACGTCTCACTTCCCGTCTGGTATCAAGTGTCTTCTTAAAATTGAGCAACCATTCTTTAGTTTTAGGATAAGAATCAATAATTATGTTATTATCAATATAAATAATCCTTCGTTCACGGCTTCTCACCTTATATTTCTCAATGTCACGTCCATGACAAAGTGGATGCAACAAGGATACATCCACATTCTTTTCCTTTGCTTCTTGTTCTGTTTCGAAGATAAATGCAGGATTATTGCCAGTTACAATTCCTTGAAAAACGTTATAATGTTGCTCCACTATATCGAACTTCGGATTGAAGAGTTTGTCGAAAATTTCACTTCCTTGATCATCACCAATGCTTACAACATTGTTGTATCTACTAAAATAATCAGAAGCAACTCGGTGCGATTTGGGATGAGCAAAATCGACTGCATTTGTCAACGTAATATGATCATTTCCCCCCTTATTACATACCAAAATAGTAGTGTCAACAGTTGGCGCATTAAAGACATCGCCGCCAGTATAGTGGACTTCTTGCAACCATTGGCGGTTCAATATTATGTCTCGTATCTTTTGGTAGCTCATGTTTGAATGAACAACAGAAGGTATTATAAGTGTGACAATGCCTTTAGATGATGCCAATTTTAGTAGTCCCAACTCTAAAAACAGACAGAACATATCACATCGTTTGAAGAATGTGCTATATGTTTTTCGATAAAGTTGTTTTTCACAATCAGACATCAATTGAACATTTACGTATGGAGGATTACCTATCACAATGTCAAAACCCTTCCGTTTTCCGTTATTTCTATCAAACACATCAGCAAAATATGTGTTCCACAAGAAAAATTGGTTATTCTCCATAACATTAATTGCCTCCAATTCATCACGCAATTTATAATTGTTGGAAAGAATCAGTTTGCAAACTCCGTTGCTGATTAGTTTACGTAGGTAGTTTCTCTTTTCATGGTTCACCTCCGAGAAATACTTCCTTATATGCTCCTGAATAATCACTTTGTTTACACTGTCTTCATCAACAAAAAGTAATTGGCCGTCATTTGTTCCAGCCTCCATGATATCCGCAAGATTGATTCCATGATATTGCTCCAACAGCGAGTTGCCTTGCATAATTTTGAAGTCGAGGTTAGGCAAAGCCTGTGGCGTTTCTTCGTCAACTATAAGCGAGAGCCAGAAGCGGAGGCGGGCAATATCGACAGCACCTTTCTCTATATCTACTCCATATATGTTTTGCTGAATGATATGTTTCTTTATTTCTGCTGCTTTATTCTGCTCTATTCCTTCAAGTGCAGTACGACACAGGAATAGTTCTTTGAGCAGTCCCATTGGGAAAGCACCTGAGCCAATAGCCGGATCGCATATCTTGACGTTCTTAAGAGCCTCATCCACTTGCTGGCGGAATTTGTCGTTAGTGCCGAGAGCATTAATATCATGAGTTGTCACAAACTGACGAATAGCTTCCTTAGTTGCTTCGTCCTCAATGTCTGTCTGCAAATAGGCAATAAGGCTTTCTCGACACATATAACTGACTATTTCCTTTGGTGTGTAGAAGGCTCCTTTGTCTTTGTTATCTTCCAGCAAGTTCTCGAAGATACGACCTAACATCTCTGGGTCAACACCTACCTCTGCATCATCAGGATCGTTCTCGTCGATGGTGAAGTTATAGGAGGCGAAGAAGTCAAGCAGGCTCTGCATATACTTGGCTGGCAGAGGAAACTCTGTCTCGTCTGTAGCATCACGCTCGAACAATCCACCATTTAAATAAGGTGTACGATATTGAGGTAGTTTCTTCTCATTCTCACTATTGAGGTCGTTGAAGAGTGCTTCCAATACTTCATCTATAAAGTGGTCTTTATCTGCTGTTTGGGCAAAGAGGTTTTGGATGAACTCTCTGTCGCCAGTACCCCAAGGTTCACCAGCAGGTACACCTAACCAGCCTTTCTTCTGAAGGAACTGGAGGAATACGAGACGGCCCATCAGTTTCTTCACATAATCGCGAATGGCTTTCTCTTGATTGTCGAACTTGGCAAACTGCTGCATGATATACTCATTGGGCTTGCCCTCCTGACGCTCTTCCCACTTGTTGGCAACTTTCACCATCCGCTTGCCAGTAACAAAGAAGATGATGTCTTCGTATTGCTGCTTATATCCCTTAAAGAACATATCGCTGACTGCATCTACTGAGAAGGCTTTGGTCAGATCCTTCAACGTAAGACTACTGTCGCGCAGTTTCTCGAACTGCTGAATGGCGGTACGACTGCGATGCCCTTCACCCAGCAGATAAGTGAAGCGTTTGGCATCAGTCGATTCTTTCTTATAACTGCCATCATCGGCAAACGTCCAAGCCTCGCTAACGTATGAGAAGCGGAGCACACTCTCGTTCTTGCGATAGCAGAACATAAAGGCTCCGGCATTGCCGTTGTTTCGCCAGTCGGTCAGCAGCATATCGCGAATGCCTCTGCGGTTGCGTTCTATATCAACGCTATCAGAGAGTTCAACTTCGTAGATGCTGACGGTCTGGTTATCACTCAATGTGATAGTACCCAGCCACAATGCCTGTTTGGCAAACTGACTACTGGTTGGAATTGCTGATGGCGTATTCCAGAATTTTATCTTGTTGCCAAAAATGTCGTGTAACAGCAACTGCCAGTTCTGGCGATTGTATCTCGATTCGATGACTTCTTTATAGTTCATAGTGATATTGACAATTTGACGATTTACTATTTACGATTTACTGAAAGATTCCGAGAGAATGATGACAGCAGCCGATTCCTCCTCTGCATGCTGGCTCTCGCGGTAATAGGTGTTGTACTTGTTGGCCATTTCGAGGACTTGTTTTAATGCATCCTCAAAGGTCAGTTTTGCCTTGCTGCCACCCTGACGCTGAAGGTCTTTCTGAATGCGTTGCAAACGTTTGGCGATATAGGTAATGGTGCCTCGCTCTGCTAATTCCTTCAACTGGATAATCTTCAAGCGAGTATCGCCATCATCAATATGCGGCAGCATACTGTTAAGCAGACTGACAGCCGTAGTGACCTGAGCACCAAGATTGCTGCGCTGGTTCTGGTTCGATTCCTCTTCGTGCAGTTCCTGTTCCTTGGTTTTATTGAATTCCTTCAGGGCTTTCTCCACATGCTCATGATGCTGTGGGATACGAGGCATGGCCTTCTCTTCTGGTTGGGCCTTGAAGTAGTTGAGGGCATCGAGTACAGACAGTTCGCGCGTCTGCTGGTCGTTCACCAGATAGAACAGCTTGCGGAAGTTGGTCTTGAGGAATACCAATGAATCGCCTGAGAGGGTAACACCATCAACTTGTCGGGATTCCCGACCAGTTCTACTTCTCAGCGATAGTCTTTCGATGCGCTTATACTCCTTGCGGTTCTGCTGATAGAGTGCTCGCAGTTCCTCATAGAACGGCAGTTCAAGGTTGCGGTCTTCCTGTTCGCGCTTGATGCTTTCCTTGAAGAGTTTGTCAAGATCACGGTCGATAATCTCTTCTGTCGAATAGATCTGGTTGTCCTCGCCAAACGTAGTATGGAAGGTCTGAATCTTACTCAGCGCAATCTGGTTGAGTTTGATTTCCTTATTACCCTGACGTGAGGGGTAGAACACATAGTTGTAGATGATGCCAGCCTTAGAGCCGATACGATTCACACGACCTATACGCTGCATCAGTCGGGTGGCGTTCCAAGGCGTATCGTAGTTGATGATGATGTTTGAGCGGTGCAGGTTGACACCCTCAGCCAACACGTCTGTAGTGAGGATGATGTTATATTCGTCCTTCCGCTGTTTCCAGTTGGCATCGAAATTCTCGCGGATGGTCTTGAATAACTGACTACGGTTCTGGGAAGAAATCACCAATACATCTTGACGGTTGATGCGACGTTGCAGGTATTCTACTGTATCTACAGATTCTGAGAATACCACAATTTTCCCCTCTGGGTTGCGCTCTTTCTTGAAGAGTTCGTGTTTTAGCAGATCATCGAACTTGGCAAACTTCGAGTCGTCATCATCATCGATGTATTCCCACTCTAACCACATATCATCGAGCAACGCTTGGTCGTGCCTTAATTGCTCAATGTATTGCTCGTCGAAGTCTTTTCGCTGGAAGGAGGCATTCTTGGGATTCACCTCAGCCTTCTCGTTCATCTTCTGCTCAATCTCCTCCTCGCTGTAGCCAGCCTCTATCAGCGCATTGATATCCAAGTCGGGAGCGATGAATATCTTGTCGTTCTCCCACATGTCTATCATATTCTCGTTGGCCTGACGGAAGGCTTTCAGGGATTTACAGAAGGCATAGAAGCTACTCTCCAGACGCTTTACGAGGCCGTTCTTGCGGATGCCTGCCAAACTGCGGCTGATAACCTCCGCATTATCGTAGAGACCTGGGGCAGCATCGGGCTTCAGATAGGCGATGGCCTGATAGCGGGCATAGGTCAGTTCTTTGTCTAGAATGTGCATAGCCTTTTCAAAGAGGTTTGCCAAATGGTCGTTCAACTCATAATCCTTCTTGATTGGCTTATCCACTTTGGGGAATCCGTTGACGTCCTTGTTATAGCGGGCGATGTTCTCGATGTCTGTTCTTGTTCGGCGGACGGTCAGAGGTTTGATCACCCTGTCGCGCACTTTCTCAGCCAACTTCTTAAACTCCTTTAGGTCGAAGTTCTCCTGCTTGCGGAACTTACGGAACTCAACCACCAGAGGCGAGAAGAATGCTGTGAGGTTGGGCACACCATCAATGGAGCAATGACGGGGATCTTGGAACATCAGTATCTGATAGTAGATGTCCGCTGGCGTATTGTTCATAGGCGTTGCCGAAATCAGCATCACCTTTTTCTTATAACCAGGAATATAGCCCGTTTCTACACGAGGCATCTTACAGATTTCCTGTAGTTGCTGGAAAGCACCTGTCGTGTGATTACGGAACTTGTGGGCCTCGTCAACTAATACCAAATCGTATTCGTCGGCATTCCAAACGTCATAGTTGCTATCGTCAAGAACCTTGCTCAAACTGCCATTACTTACAAAACAAGCATATTTCTCTAATCCAAAATCATGAAAGGTTGTCTTCCAGTTCTGCTCAACGGCAGGC
>Ga0129306_1001672_pt1 | contig 23574 bp, 23 predicted proteins | sample P827metagenome_FD_94438 | JGI IMG/M metagenome (GOLD analysis project Ga0129306, IMG submission 94438) | Capybara group fecal microbial communities from Wisconsin, USA - P827 metagenome | ecosystem: Host-associated > Mammals > Digestive system > Large intestine > Fecal | place: USA: Wisconsin... | reverse complement strand
CGTTATCTGATTTGATTAAAATGGCAGGTAAAACCTGTATCCAAGGGCCGCAGCCGTAAATACGCAAACTACCGCAAAAAGTACCACAAGTACAAATGCTACGATGCGGATAATGAGGTTGGCTCTTGCAAAGTTTGTTCTGCTCATGTTCTTGCCCACTCCGCAAGCCCATAAAATAGTCATAATAAGACCTACTACAGGAATGTAGAGAAGGATAAGTGAAAGCGCCCACTCTCCAAGGCTTAATGGCTCCTCTTTATATTCAGGACTCCGATAAGCTTGCGAATACGGCGCGTAAGCTGCCACATGCGGCGCAACATAACCGGCTCTGTTAGCGTTATTAGCGTAATTGACATTATTTACGTTGTTGGCATTATTTACGTTGTTGGCATTATTGACATTATTATAATTATTGCCGTTATTATTGTTATTATTCTCGTAATTATTAATATTTTGTGCCGTATTGTCAGCACTTTGTGCAGGGCTTATTACCTGCGGTTCTGCCTGCGGAGCGTTAACAGGAGCATTAAAGCTTTCGTTAACTGCCTGCGGGGCTGCGCTCTGACTTTGTGCATTATCTGTAAATGCAGTCGTTTCGCTTACGTTGGTCTCAGCGGCAGGGGCAGTATCTGCAGGTGTGCTTTCGCCCGGCTGTCCGTCTGTTCCAAAGTACTCATCGCTCATCGCCAAAGTCCTCCTTTTTTCTATATTTTATTTGAAGTCTGTAAAGGCAGACTACATTCCAAAAGTATACCACTTAAAATACTAAAACACAACGTTTTTATCTCTTGTAAAATGTGTGGTCTCCGATAATGACGTAACTCTTATAGCTGCCGTAATTTGCTGCCCTGTTGGAGCAAAAATACATGTATGAGCCGATATTGTTGTTGCCTGCGAGGGCCTCGCTTGTAGCTTTGATACAGCCCTCATTAGGGCCTGATGCAAGGTATTTATCAAGAAGACCGCTGGCAGCCCCAGTAAACTGGCCCCTTGCGTAAATGACGTCAGAAGCGCTGCTGCCCCAGTATCCGTCAAGCATTCTGTTTATAATAACGTTTGCCACCGCAAGTTTGCCCTCGTAAGGCTGGTTTCCCGCCTCCATATGTACGCAGGCGGCAATGAGATAAGCATCCTCATCAGATACTTTTATGGCCTTGCGGTTTTTAGTCTCAGGCTTCTCCTTTTTTGCATCGTTAAGCGCTTTTCGCATGGCTTCCTCGCGCTCGGCTTTTTCTTCTTCAAGGCGCTTAGCCTCGAGTATGGCAGCCTCTTCTTCTAAAGTCAAGGCTTCCTCATACTCTATGGTAACTCTTACAAAATCAGAAGAAACATAGCCTATGGTCTTATCGGAGTAATCAACTGCGATCCAGCCCTCCGGCGCGTCAACCTCGTTTGAAAGAGGCAGCTCATCCCCAAGCTCGTAAAGGTCAAGGATGCCGGATTCGGTATTTGGCTCACGCCTTACTCTTAGCGCATCCGCAGTAACTGTAGCCTTCTTTATGCCAAATATCTCAAGGCCTTTTTCAGCCTCTTCATCAAACATCATCCACTCGTTTGAGGCATAGCCTGTAACATTTCCTGATGTGATCTTTGTCCATTCGCTGCCACGCTCCAAAATGGTAGCTCTGCCGCCGCGGTACAGTTTTCCTAATATCTCATCATCAGTTGAAGGACCGCTTCTGATGTTTAAAGCCGTATCAACATTTGCTATTATAAAGTCTACGGTGTGCGCAGGTTCTTCAGGCTCTGCAGGTTCTTCCGGCTCTTCCTGGCTTTCTTCTTCATATGTTCCTTCTGAAGACTCTTCTCCCGGCTCTTCCTCCGTGCTTCCTGCAGGAGTTTCAGGCTCTTCCGGAACTTCACTTTGCTCTGTCTCTTCTACAATTGTAGTGTTGTCTTCTTGTTCTAAACCTGTCGAATCTTCTGCCGTTAAATCAGTGCCCGCCTCCGCTAAATAGCTCTCTTCAGTTTTTTTCTTTTCATTTTCAAGGTCTGCAGTCAGCGCTATAAGCAAAAACGAGATCACAAGCACAATAGCCGACCACACGCCAATATGTAGGTTTCTTTTCATTTTACGTAAATAATTCTCTCTTTAGTCTCGCCTCCCAAGGGCCGCAAGCACCGCTTCTATGGTGCAGCTTTCTGCCTCAAGGAAATTAACTCTCTCATTTATGTGTTCAAGATAATGGGCGTCAGAATCTGAGATGATATTGCAATTCTTAAAATACGGGAAGCTTTCAAGTATACCCGGAAGTTTGTCTAATTTAGCCACTTCCGCGCACACAAAATCAGACCCCTCCGGTACAAAGCCAAGGGTTGGTATAAGGCCGTTTGCCGTCTTATCAATATGGGCAGGGATCATAAGGCCGTTAAACTTTTTTACCGCCGCATTTACCCTGTCAAAGCTGATGTCTGTGGCATTGATAAGAAGATAAGGTTCTTCCCCCACCTCATTATCATCTTCGTCCATTATAACCTGGCGGCCGAAGATCTCAGGCCTGTTTTCAATTTTTTGAAGCTTTTCATATACATAGGCATCAAACCCCATGGCCTCCTTAAGCCCCGGGAAAAGGCACACTACATGCACTTCCTCCTGGGTGGTAAGCTCCATACCGGGTATCACCAAAACTCCGTAAGCCTTACCCACCTTCATGGCAGCTTCGCAGTTTCTGCAGGTATTATGGTCTGTAAGAGCAATAACGTCAAGCTCTTTAACCTTTGCCATACCAACAAGGTTTGCAGGGGTCATATCCATATCGCCGCAGGGCGACAGGCAGGAATGTATATGAAGATCGTATGCAAGCTTCATATGCGCCTCCGCTTAAAAGACTAACCAAGTTTTCCGTGTATATAAAGACCTGCCTTAAATTCAGGCTCATCCGTGCGAAGCACGGTTATCTTCTGCTCTATGGCTTTTGCCTTTGCTGCCTGGTCAAGATTGGTGCCTTCAGCAAGAACGATACAGCTCATATCTGTAAGAGAAAGAACCGCAAGGGTATTAATATTTCCCATAACCGTAACCCACGCAGCTCCTTCAATACCGCGGCTCATGGCGATACTTAAAAGATCGCAGCAAAAAACATCTGTGATCTTGGTATCTGTGGCCGCGCCCACATTTACAACTTCAAATTTACCTGAATCGATAAGTTCCTTAACTGTCATTTTCCTTCTCCCTCTTCTCCGTTATTTCTTTTGTCAAGCATGGACATTTCGCCGGTTATCTTGTGAATGTATTCGCGCAGAATGTGGATACAATCACTCTCTGAAGCCACTCCCCTTACGATATCTTCAGCAAGGGCACGGCAGCTTGGCGCGCCGCAGGAACCGCAGTCGATACCCGGAAATTTCTTTGCTATCTCATCCACACGGCTCATAAGCCTGATGCTTTCAGCCATGTTTTCCCCAAGTTTAAATACCGGCTCGTACTCAACCTTTCTTGTCCAAAGTGCCATATCTTCATGGCGCATATGGGAGCCTGCCACCGGCATATATTTTCGTAATTTCTTAAGCTTAGCCTTAGCTACGTACGGATTTTCAACGTTAAGTACGCCGCCCACGCATCCGCCTGAGCAGGCATTAAGCTCGATAAACTCAAGATTTGTAAACTTCTGATCTTCAAGGTCTTCAAGGACTCTTATGACATTTTCAATGCCGTCTGCCGCAAGGTAGATATCTGAAAGAAGTCCGCCGGCCTCGCCGCCGCTAGAACCCCAGCCAACGCCGATACGGCCTGCATGCGACAGGTCTTCAGGCTCTAAAGCCGCAACCTTCATAAATGAAAGAAGCCTCGGGTAAACATCCTTAACCGCAAGAACCGCGTCCACATCGCATTTGTCAATGCCAAAAGGATTTTTGCAGGCAGAAACCTTTGCAGGACAGGGCGAAATAAAGAAAATGCCTATGTCTTCAGATGGAAGCCCGGTCTCTTCTATAGCCTTCTTCCTTGCAAGCGAGGCCGCAAGCTCTACAGGCGCCTGTATAGGCAGAAGATGGTCTATAAGATTTGGAAAACGCACTCTTATGAGTTTTACCACAGAAGGGCAGGCAGTACTTACGATAGGCCACTGTTCCTTGTGCTCCATAACGTACTTACGGCTCATCTCAGAAACGATTTCTGCTGCCGCGCCCACCTCATAAACATCATCAAATCCCATAAGCTTAAGCGCTGTAAGGACTATATTTGAATCTTCAAGATTGTTAAACTGCCCGTATAAAGAAGGAGCAGGAAGCGCAATCTTGTATTTGTAATCATTCATTGTAGAAAGCGGATCGTAGGTTGGCATCTTAGCGTGATTCTGGCATATCCTAATGCACTCGCCGCAGTCAATACACTTTTCTTTTGTAATGACCGCCTTGCCGTTACGAACCCTTATGGCCCCGGTGGGGCACCTTTTTATGCAGTTTATGCATCCCTTACATTTGTCAGGGTCAAGGTGAACAGAATTTAAGAATTTGTCCACAGCCGTCACCTCCAAAGTCAATACTTTTACCTTCGTTAAAACCCCGGTTACCCCCTGAAATACCGCCTTTTATGCGGCAAGGAAAACCTTCATAGTGACAGTGGTTCCCACACCAAGCTCTGTCTCTATCTTCATGTCATCCGAATATTTCTTCATATTCGGAAGCCCCATACCTGCGCCAAAACCAAGGTCTCTTACGTTATCGGGCGCAGTTGAATAGCCTGCCTGCATAGCCTTTGCGATATCAGGGATTCCCGGTCCCTTATCAGCAAGTATCATGGTAATGCAGTCAGGGTCTATGGTTACGGTGATCACGCCTCCGTTTGCATGGATCACCATGTTTATCTCGCCTTCATACATGGCTATGGCGACTTTTCTTACTGCCTCGGGGTTCACATTCATATTTTTAAGTTTGCGTTTTACATCGCTTGAAGCTTCCCCTGCCCTTGTAAAGTCATCGGTGGAGACATCATACTTTAGTGTGATCGTATCGCTCATAGTCCTGTCCTCCCCTTAATCCTTTGCAGTAGAGAATGCCACATGCCCCAAACATTCTGTGACCTGTGGAAAGAATGGCTATTCCGCGCTCCTTTGCAAGCTCTATCATATCTTCATCCGGCCTTTTATCGCGCACAAAAACAATGCAGATAATGTCCATCATCTCTGCTGTTCTTATTACCTGCGGATTACAAAGTCCGGTAAGAAGTACGGCCTGATCCTTTACAAATGCCAAAACGTCGCTCATCATATCCGAGCCGCAGGCATTATGTACTTCCTTATCAAGGAACTCCTCGCCGTATACAAGCCTTGCCCCAAGCGCTTCCTGAATTTCTCTGATAGTCATAAATACCTCCTCAAATAATATGTGGATTTAAAGATCACTATTTATATAATTGTACTTCTAAAAATGCCCAATTACAACATCTTCTTTATATCGAAGGCATCCCCTGTAAATACAGGGATCTCGCCTCTGTAAATTCGCCCCGAATATCCTTCGTGAGGCATCCTTATAAGCTTTGCGCTGCTGCCCGCAAATGCAGGGAAAAACAGAGGATCGCACATTACCGCCTTAGCCTCTTTTATCCTTGCAACAAGCAGATCCTCATCAAGGCCCTCATCCGCATCAGGGAAAAGCGCCTCGATCTTTGCATCTTCAGAAAGAGCCGCTCTTGCAGCCTCTGCCATTGAAAATGCATTAACCTCCTCGTTTATGATCAGAAGGTCAGGTTTTTCTACTCTTGTAGTGTATCTATCGCTGTCATACAGATATCTGCTTTCTTTATCTTTGGCGCTCTGCCTTATTTTCTCGCAGAGTTTATCTGTAACTGCGCTTCCCACAGGCGTTCCAACAACAAATGGTATGCCTGCCTTTGCCTTAAGGAATTTGGCAGGAAGAAGCCCTGCTGAAGATACCACCACATTAACCTCGGCCCTGCAGACTTTTTCCATAGCTTCAAAGCTTTCTCCCATGGCGCATACCGCATTTACGCTAAAGCCCCTTCTTTCAAATGAGGCCTTCATTTCATCAACTATCTCTTTTCTTGAAAAATCGATAGGTGTAACTCCAAGAAGGTTTATAACGCCCTCTTCAGGCTTTATATTAAGATCTGCAAATCTTCGCATCCATTCTCGTAGCGCTAGGCCTACGCCGCTTGTATACATCTTAAGACCGTCAGTAGGCACAGGAAGTACAGGGATGCCGCATTTATCTTCTATAAGCTTTGCAACGCCCTTGTAATCAAAAGCGATGATATGCGGTATTGAGGCGCCGCAAAGTGTTATAAATCTTGGCTTTAGGCCTTTTGCGGCATTTACCACATCATTTATTATAACCGAATCGTCTCCCATAACCGCCGTCATCTCATCTAGTCCCGATATAAACATAAGGCTCTCTGAACCGTACCACCTCGGCTCGTCGTGGGTCGTATAAGTAGAGTTGCAGCCGCTTGGATCGTGAAGTACACTCATGCCCCCAAGTTCGTACATGGCAGAGCAAACTCCCGAAACATCCGCTGTATAGGTTGAAGTAAATACATGAACATGCCAGTCTTTCATATTATACAGCCCTCCTTAAGATTACAGTGCCATCCCTTCTTTGTAACAATGGCATGAGTATCCTGTTCGTTATCTGCTGCCTCGGCTATAAGGCGGCAAAGCTCTCTTATGCCGGCGTATCCGTAAAGGCCTGCATTTTCATTGATATCTACAAAAAAGCCTGTATCGCGGGCGTAAGCGCTCCTTGCGCCAATGCCGATAAGCTTTCCTTCGTGGGTAAAATGAGCTCTTCTCATGGTCCAGTTTTCTGCAGAATATATCTTAAGCTCAGGGTTAAGCTTCTTTACCTGCTCAAATACTTCTTCAGAATCTGCCTTTGATTCCATAACAACAGACTCAACCTTAAAACCATGCTTTAAAAGATAAAGAGCAAGCTCAAGAGGCCTGTCTACCGCAGTGTCGTCTATAGCAAGAGGCGTGTCTCCTATGTGCTCTTTAAGAGCCGTAACAGCCGCTTCCGTCTTTTCTCTCTCTTTAACTATATGCTCTTTTGAAAGAGGCGCAAGCCCAAGGCTTTCAGCGGCCTTTTTCATGTCTTCGTCTATAGCGTCGTAATCGTAGGTTTCACGCATAGCCACCCAACCTTGCGAAAGCCTTACCTTAAGGTCTTTTGCGGCCCAGGCAGCATTGGCATGAAAGGTAAAGTTTACCTTAGACTGCTCCATCTTGTGAAAATCATCGTAGTCTTCTATAGTTGAAAGGTCGTAGATCGTAATGCCATTTTCCGTAAGGAGATTGGTAAGATCGCAGTTTTCTCCCATAGGGAAGCAATTTCCTACAAAGTTAACCTGCCCGTCTTTCTTATCTGCAGGTTTAAGTACCCTTAAGATCTGCCTTTTAAGATTTGCCATAGGCGGCGTTTTCTTACGCATAATAGGGTCCATATAGCAGTCGATAAAATCTATATCAGGGTATTCTTCCCTTAATATCTTGTATATCCTCTGGTAGTTTACCGTAAGGAAATGGTGTATGCAGCTTGTAAATATCATCACCATACGAGGTCTTACAGGGAGAGACTCTATAACTTTTTCGGTTCCGCGTCTAAGCTCTTCTTCCATATCGCCATTTAAGATGTTATCTTCCCCTACTGTTATGGTGGAAAGAAGCTTCATGGCATCAGGCCCCATTTCGGCCGTGGTAAGCACAACTCCTCTAAGGCAGCTTACAGGGCACACAAAGATCATGTGGCCCCCGGGTACCAGCGTTCCGTAGTGAACTATATTCCAGCCGCCGCGGCATGGGCTTGAGTATACAAGGCCGCTTCCTACCGCGTCTTTATAAGATATATCTTTAATTACCTTAAAATACTCCATTACTTATTATCCTTTGCATTTTTTAAAATGTAATCTGCAAGAAGTCTTACCTGCGCCGCATACTCGCTGTCAGGAAACATTTCCATAACAGGACGGCCGGCTATTTCTGCATCTGAGATAGCGTTATCTCTAGGCAGATCTGCCACGATCTTTGTATCAAAATCCTTGCAGAGAGTCTCTACCTTTTCTCTTTCATCTGGCACATTTCTTCTGTTTAAGATAATGCCCCCAAGACTTGCGTATCCTCTTTCCTTAAAGGTACCAACTGCTGTGGCGATATTTGCCGCCGCATAGATAGCCATGTTTTCGCCGGAAGTAACTATATATACCTGATCTGCGTAGCCTTCTCTTATAGGCATTGCAAAGCCACCGCAGACCACATCTCCAAGTACGTCATAGAGCACCACATCAGGCTTTAACACATCAAAAGCCTCTCTTTCATCAAGAGCTTCAAAAGCTGCCGCGATACCGCGCCCTGCGCAGCCAAGCCCCGGTACAGGCCCGCCGCTTTCAGCGCAGATTATGCCTTTATAGCCTTCCACATAAAGATCTGATAGCTCAGCAAGATCCTTTTTCTTTCTTAATGTATCAAGGATCGTAGGTATCCTTTCCCCGCCGTGAAGGTAGAGAGTTGAGTCTGCCTTCGGGTCGCATCCTATCTGAAATACTTTCAGCCCTTTTTCTGCAAGAGCACAGGAAAGTGCCGAAGTTGTGGTGGATTTTCCGATACCGCCTTTTCCGTAAATAGCTATTCTGTACATTGTCTCCTCCAAATTTTAGATTATCCCATGACGCAAAAAGACCCGGCGCATGATTTTGCGCCGGTCATTCTTACTTATTTGCTATAGGACTGTAATTGATCTTTATATTAATGTCCTGATTATAATTTCCAAAATTCTTTCCAAAAATGGTAAGTCCGCCCACATGCTCCGCATCGTCATTTACCGCAAGTTTAAGGCGGATAGTGCTCTTGTCGGTAAGATTAAGGTCGTTTATATTGACATCCGATATCTGAAGTCCGTCGATAAAAGTACCTGTCTTATTGATAACAAGAAGCTTTAAAAGCCCGTACTGATTCCAGTTTGGGAACCACCAGTCCGGTGTAAATATACCTTTTATGTCTCCAAAATCTCCGGGGCTTGTCCACTGCCCGATAAATGTGTCGTTGATATAAAAGGAAATGTCCGAAGGCCACACGTCATTAACGCCCGGCGCTTCGCTTCCAAGCTCTGCAGAAATAGTGATCTTGTCGATCTTCTGCGAAAACGGGATAAAGTTTGGAATAATGTACTCCACAAAACCCTTTGTAAACCAGAGGATATCTGCGTTGTACCTGTCAGGGTGGGCAAAATATCTGGTGTCGTCCACCTCGCCAATAAGAGCGGTCTTAGACGCAAGACCGCAGGTAGGGAAAACTTCGTAATTTGAAAAATGCCCTACCTTAAGCTCTGTCTGGTAAACATTTGCCTCATCTTCAGGCGGATCAAGATCGATAAGGATCTTGTCAAGAAATACGGAGCAAAGTTTCTGATTACCGTGGCCCGCAGACTCGGTGGTAATAGAAACAAGGCCACAGTCTTCAAGCTTTTTCATATGACCTGTAAGAGCTCCGTTTGTAATACCGAGCTTGCTTGCCAGGTCATTCATACTCATACCGTTGTTATCTTTTAATAGTTTAATTATCTCTAAACGAATGTCAGACCCGAGAGCCTTGAATATCTCAAGTCCTTCATCAAGTGACTTAATATGCAGCATAATATCGATCCTTTATTACGTCTTATTATTTTGGAAAAACCTAAAACGATTATATCACCCGCAAGCCCAAAAAACAACGTACTAAAATTTAAATTTCGGCTCTCCGTTTTCCCAGGTAAATTTCATGAGCATAGCGTGTCTGTTGGGGTTGTAAAGCGGATCTCCGACTATCTCTTTTTCGGTTCTTGCGTGATAAACAAGGATATCATTGCCCTCGCTGTCGGTTGTAAATGAGTTGTGCCCCGGGCCGTATATGCCCTTTTCTTCATCACTCTTTAATACCGGATATCTCTTTTTATCCCAGCTCTTCGGGTCAAGAAGGTCTGAATCTTCATCTGCCGTAAGCATTCCCATGCAGTAATTGATGCCGGTGTCGCTTGCAGAATAAGTTACAAATATTTTTCCGTTTCTCTTAATTACCGCAGGGCCTTCATTTACCCAGTAGCCGTAACGCTCCCAGTCGTAGTCCGGCGTAGTAAGAAGCACCTGCACAGTCTTAAGCTTGTTTGCGCTTTCCATCTTACCTATGTAAAGATTAGAGATCTGCTTTCCGACTCCTACCTTTTCAGCCCAGATATAATAGTATTCGCCTTTATTTTCAAAAATTGTGCCATCAAGAGAAAATGCGTTAAACGAAAACTCATCATCATCTGCTGCCTGCATCTTTCCAAGCTCTTTCCATGGTCCCTTAAGCGGGTCGTCGCTCTCGCACTCAAGTACATAGGGTCTTATCTTAAATATCTCTTCTTTTTCTCCTGCGGCAAAGTACAGATACCATTTGCCAAAGAGGAAATGAAGCTCAGGCGCCCATACATTGGCGCTCATGATACCGCTCTCATGTCTTTTCCATACAAGGACTTCTTCTGCTTCCGGGAGCTTATCAAGCGAAGCTGCTCTCCTTAGGCCTATGCCGTCATAATCAGGCCTGCTGCCCGTAAAATAGTAAACTCCGTCCTTTTTATATACGTATGGATCCGCACGCTGTGCTATCCAGGTCTTGTTAAAAAATGTCATGTTCTTCCTCCGTATATTCTGCATCTTTGATGAAATCGTCGTACCTTTCCGGTATGTGATTCATCATTACTCTGTATATGAAGAAAGATTTGATATATGTCACGGTGGCAAACCCCACAAAAAGCATGATAAGGTTCATGCCTGCCGACTTTATGTTGGCAAATGTAAAACCTGCGGTTATCGCTATAAGCACCAATGTATAGGGAAGATACCCATACGCAAATGATGCGGCATATCTGATGATGTCAAAAACAGATCCGCGAAGCTTTGCAAGGCACGGGAAAAGATACAAAAGAACGATTCCCGCAGCCATGGCAACAGCAAGGCTTACTACAAACATCACCTTTGCAAACAAGGTACCCTGCAGCAGCCAAAAGTACACATCTGCCGCAAGTACCGAAAGGATCCCCAATGCGAGAAACCACAAGATCGTCGCCTGTTTTAAGTTCTCTTTAAAGCTCGCAAAGAACCTCTTAAAAACGTACCCGTCGCCCTGTCTTATGGAAACAATATTAACATAATACATGGCAGTGATGGCCGCTCCTATGGTGACCACAGGAAGACAGCATATAATAAAGAGTGCATTTAAAAGAATAAGGTCTGCAAGCTTATTAAAAAACTTCATTACAGGCGAATTTGACATAATATCTTCACTTCCTTACTTAATACCACTGATTGCAACCGACTCGATGATAACCCTCTGGAAACAGAAGAAAAGCACGATAGTCGGGATCATTGCTATAACAGAAGCCGCCATGATAAGGGCGTAGTCGCTCTGAATAGCATAATATGCGTTAAACGATCTGATAACAACCTGAAGAGTCCAGTTTGCCTCGCTCCTAAGGAAAATAACAGGAGCAAGATAGTCGTTCCAGATACCCATAAACCAAAGAGTAAGCTGGGTTCCCACCGCGCTTTTCATAAGCGGGAAGAAGATCTGGGCAAAAGTTCTGAAATAACCGCAGCCGTCAAGCTTTGCGGCATCCATAAGGTCGTTTGGAATAGACGAGAGGTTCTGTCTTAAAAAGAAGATCATGCTCACATTGCCAAAGCAGGCAGGAACAATAAGCGGCAGAAGTGTATCTGTCCATTTCATCTTTGTAAACATAACATACTGAGGGATCATGATTACTGCAAAAGGGATCATGATCGTAGCAAGAAGGCCCATAAAGATGGCATTCTTTGCGCGGAATTTCATTTTTGCAAATGAGAAAGCCGCAAGGGATGAGGTAAAGCCGCCGATAAGAAGTACCGGGATCTCAACTTTAACAGTGTTTAAAACACCTGATATAAAGTTTGCCTTGTTTAAAACCTCACCGTATTTACCAAATACCCATGGGCTTGGTATAACCTTAAGGCTGCCCGAAAGGATCTGGTTCTTTGTCATAAACGATGTCATGACCATGTAAATAAGCGGAAATACCATAACTACCGCGCCAAGGCACAGCAATATGAACACCACTATGTTGATGGTCCTTTCCTTCGGTGATACTACGGCCGAAGCTACTATATCTTTATCTTCTCTAGCCATAATACCCTCCTAATCAATTGTTTTAACCCAGTGCTTTTGAACCTTGAAGTTAAGCGCTGTAATGATAAATACTATAACAGCGAGCACAAGGGAGATAGCGCTGGCGTAACCAAGCTGATAACTTTCAAATGCTTTTTCGTAAAGGTAGTAAACGATGGTTGCGGCAGAATAACCGATGCCGCCCTTGTTTGTCATAACCTGAACCTCTACAAATACCTGGAAACCACCGATAAGGGTAGTAACAAGGATATAAAAAGTAACCGGAGAAAGGAGCGGCAAAGTGATGTTTTTAAACTTCTGCCAGCCGTTTGCACCGTCTACCATAGCTGCCTCGTAGTAGCTTCTCGGAATGTTCTGAAGTCCCGCAAGATAAAGGATAATGGAGGTTCCGAGTCCCTTCCATACCATAAAGATTATCATGGAGACCTTTATGAGAATCTCATCACCAAGCCAGTTCGGTCCGTGGTGGCCGGTAAGAGTCTTTATTATCACATTTAAAAGGCCGTAATCGTAGTTATATACCCAGGCCCAAAGTATAGATACCGCAACAAGAGAAGAAATAACGGGAACGTAGTACATGGTACGAAGCACCCTGACTCCCGGTATCTTCCTGTTCATACCCATAGCAAGGATAAGTCCCAGTATCATTCCCACAGGAATGCCTATAAGATAAATAACGGTTGTAAGAACCGTCTTCCAGAATTTTGTGTCTTGAAATAATTTAACGTAATTATCTAACCCACAGTATTTGCTCATCATTCCCGCAAAACCTTTTGATCCGTTCCATTTGGTAAGACTTGTAAGGATCGCAAAAATGATCGGCCAGGCCATAAACAATACGAAGCCTATCGCGGGAGCTGCAACAAATATAAGTCCCCAGCGCTCTTCGCGTTTTGCCATGGCTGACATTTTAAACTTTGGCTTCTTATTCATAATAATTTACCCTCATAGTCCTTTTTAATCATATATGCCCTGTGGCAGATAGCTGCCACAGGGCAATTACTGTGAACTAAGTATTATTTAGTTTTCTGCTGCTTTCTGAAGCTCGATGGCATTGTCAAGTGCTGCCTGCATAGCCGGCTGTACTTCGTGACAATATTCAGCAGCGGTCTTCTCTCCCTTAAGTACGTACTCATATCCGCCTGAAAGGAACTCACTCCACCAGTCAGCGTTGTATGTGTAGTTTGTCTCAACGAAAAGTCCTCTGTACTTGTCTGTACCCTCAATGTAATTGAAGATAACATCTACATTGTCGCCGTAAGGGATAGTTCCGTCAGCGATCTTAGCCTTGAAATCACCCTTTGCGTAGTCCATAATGTTAGGAATCTGAAGTGAAGCGCCTGTAGTCTCACCTGAAAGAACTCTCTGTCCCTCAAGATCTGTTGAGAAAAGAGTGATGAGCTTAGCTGCTGCTTCAGGAACCTTTGAATCTTTAGAAACCGCGAAACCAACAGAACCGTTTCTTGTCATAGAAACACCGGTCTTACCTGTAGGCCATCCGCAAAGCCCCCACTGATATGGGAATGTGTTCTTGTCCATGAAAGCACCAACATCCCAGGTACCGCAAGCGTAGAAACCGATCTGGCCGTCAAGCCATCTCTGATATCCGCCAAGAGCTGTATCCTGCTCTACTGTAGGTGTAACGCCATATTTGCATGTAAGATCTGCAAAGAACTGGAAAGCATCTACAAACTCAGGCTGTCCGTCGATAACGACCTTTGTATAGTCTTCGTTAAGGAAATGTCCGCCGTTTGTGTAGATAAATGCATCAAGAGCCCACTGAAGAGCATTTGCGCATCCCCACTGATCGATCTCGCCGTCGCCGTCTTTATCAATAGTAAGTTTCTTACATACTTCTACGAATTCATCCCATGTATATGGATTTGCAGGATCAGGATAAGCAACGCCTGCTGCATCAAAAATGTCTTTGTTGTATGCAAATGCAAATGTTGAAAGATCCTTAGGAAGTGCATAAAGAGAACCCTGTCCGTTTCCTGCTGTCTTGCCGTCGTATCTGTAAGCACTTGCAACTGTTCCCCAAAGGTTGTTAACAACTGCTGCATCTACATAGTCGTCAAGCGGAAGAAGGTATCCGTCGTTAACGTTTGCTGCTACTGCCTCAGGTCCTACATAAAATACATCAGGCATATCTTCAGCAGCCTTGTAAGCAAGAAGCTTCTGACCATATTCATCTGAAGTGGTAACCTCAAAAGTAACGTTTGCACCGGTCTGAGCTGTGAACTTATCTATAAGAGACTGATAAACTGTCTTTTCATGCTCCTGTGCGAAGATAAATACTCTGATGTCCTGTCCGGTGAAGTCTCCCTCAACCTTAACATCGTTAAGAGCTTCCTCTTTAACCTCTATCTTTGCACCGACCGTTTCTTCCTGTTTGTTCTCTTCTGCAGGAGTTTCTGCAGCTTCCTTGCCGCCGCAAGCAGCTAAGATCCCGATAACCATTGCAGCTACAAGTAAAAGACTTAATACTTTTTTCATAACATCCTCCCTAAAATAATAATACATTAAACGCTACGGTCCCAAATAAACAATTTCATTAAATACTTTACACTTACATGCCGGCCGGACAATGTTTTGTGCAAAATGTATAATTTTTTGTCACTTTGGTCTCTCGTTATGGTAAATTATACTATATGAATTTTAGGGTGTCAACAACTATTTTATGTTTTTCTAAAATATTTTATTGTATTAAACTTTTTCCTAAATTATTCTATATTTTGTATGGCTTATAAATAGAACTCTATTTATACATTACAAGCCATAATGTCTCATTATTTGCCCCAACGAGCGAAAGGCATCTTACATCATTGCCCGCTTCATCCTTCATATCTGCAGCAATTCCCGAGTAAGCAACATCGCCTAAGGTAATACTTACTGTATTACCCTGTACACTCCAGTTTCCGCTTGCTTCTTTAGAAACTACGTTTCCGCCCTTCTTAAGCTCGGTTTTTACCGCAGAATGCATGTCGCTGCTTATATCAAGGCCGTGGTTTACCATATAGTAGGTGCCGGTAAGGTCTCCTTCTTTAATATCCGTAAGCAGCACTTCCTCCTCGGTTGTGGCAAAAGGAAGCATGGTAAGCCAGCCGTCTTCTGTAATAAACATTTCATGAACTCTTGGCTCGTGGTACTCCCCGCTGCCCTCAAAACGCTGGTGATAGCAGATATAGATCTTTCCGTCCTCATTCTCAAATACAGAGCAATGTCCCGGAGCCATATAACCTTTCTTTAAAGACGGGAAGGAATAGTTACCAGCCATTTTAACGCCGTACGGGCTGTGGTCTGCCACCATTTTAAGCTCTTCGCCCTTTGCATCGGTATAAGGTCCCATAGGCTCTTTGCTTCGAAACTCCCTTATCTGATATCCGCCCTCATTTGTAAGCTCTCCGTAAGAAACAAGAAGATAATAATAGCCCGTTCCCTCATTATAATAAACATAAGGTCCCTCGCAGGAGTTGTGAAGGCCTCCGGCTACGCGCTTTCCAAAATAGGCATCTACGCTTTTGTCATTTTCTGCCTCTTCTTTTGAAGGGTAAATTGGAAGCCCGGTTGTCTCGTCCATCTCATACATAAAGATACCGCCGGACCAGGAGCCGTAAGCCATATAAAGCTTGCCCTCAGGCGAATGGAAAAGGGCAGGATCTATACAGTTCGGGTACTTAAGGTTGTTGTATTCTCCGCCCTCAAGGTAAGCGGATATATTGGCATCATCTCCAAGAACCTCATATATATTGGTCTTTTCTGCTGTTAACCTTGTAAAGCCTGAGCTTACAAGTATCTTTTGAAATTCGTACGGTCCTTCTATATTATCTGATGTAGCCATACAGATACTTGAAGTACGATAGTCGTGGCTTGTGGCAAAATACATTACCCATTTTCCAAGGTTTTCATTATAAATAACGTCAGGCGCCCATACCGCCCACTCTTTGTCGTTAAATTTACCGGTAAATGCAAAGGCTCCGTTTTCAGGGTCATCAAAAAGTCCCTTAAACAGCGGGTTCCCGGGCTTAGTTCCATCAGCAAAGCTCTTAAAAGCCGTAAGGCTTTCTCCCTTTGCCGCAGACATATGTGTTCCGAATAGATAATAAGTACCGTCAGAATACTTTAAAGAAGGGTCGTGTACCGATACTCCGAGAGTCTGGTTTCCCTTAAGAATGTCCTTTTCTTCTTTTCCTTTGCTGCCGCACGCCGCAATAGCCATAATGATCACTCCTAACATAAGTATTGATATAATCCTGATCCCTTTCATATAAACCTCCATATTTTAGCTTTTGCTAAATTTGTTTTGTTTTATCTAAATTATATCACCCTATGGCCGGCATGTAAATGGTGGTATTTGTATATTTTTTGTAATATATGCATTGTGTCGTTCATATTTCTTGAAATTTATTAAAAATTTACACAGATTCTTGATTTTTTGTTTAAAAAGTAATATAATTATGTATCAATAACGGAGAATTATATATTTTCAAGGAGGTTTATCCATGAATTTATTCAAGAAAGGCAGTTTGTTTATTAAAATTGGACTTATAGTTGCGATTATTGCGACTATTGGTGTCCTTGGCGAGGCAGCTATTTCTTCACTCAGGATTTCCCACACTTTGGAGAATTCTTCAAAAGAGACCCTGTCCGGAGTCGTTACCTCCAAGTCAGAAACTATTCGCGAATATGCAGACCAGCAGTTTAAACTGCTTGACGCTTATTGTCTCGAAGGTTCCATGGCAAAACTCATAGAAGATAATTCAGACACAGCCGCACAGGCAGAAGCTTTAGAGTATACCAAAAATCTTTCGGCTACCATGAAGAATTTCGACAGTATGCTCTATATGAATTACGACGGTGTCTGCCTTGTTCATAACATGCCTGAGTTGGTAGGCTACCAGAACGACGAGGAAACAAGGACCATGATCCAGCAGGTATACTTCCAGAATCCACCTACACCGCAATATGCTATGACAGCAGTTGCTTCTCCTGCTACCAACAGCGTTACTCTTCTTTTTATGAAGTCATTCTACAAAAAGAACGAGGACCCTGCAGGATATGTTGCTCTTGCTCTTAACATGAACAGGATCAACGATCTCCTTGCTTCCATAAATCTTAGCAGTAATCAGGAAGTAATGCTGGCATCAATATCAGTAATGGATGGCTCAGGTTCAGCAACCGCCATTTACGATCCGGATCCAAGCCTTATCTCAACTCAGCTTGAGTCAGGTCCTATAGTAGACCTCGGTGCTCAAATTGCAGCAGGAACCGCTGCCAACTAAGGTTCTGTCAGCTATACAAGTGAAAAGAGCGGCAAAAAGATGCTCGGAAGTTATATATTCCTTCCTGAGTACTCATGGCTCCTTTTTGTAGCCACAGATATAGCAAGCCTTAACGCACAGGCAAATGCAGCATCCGGCCAGATCTGGATCATCGCCATTATCGTACTCGTTATAATCGTAGCTGTAACACTTGTAGTACTTAAGCTTTTCCTTAAGCCTCTTACGGATGTACAGCGAACACTTTCAAGCGTTGCGGATTATCAGCTTAATGTGGGCAGCGACATAGAAAGATACAAAGAGGGAACCGATGAGATCGGCAAGCTGGCAAATGCCACATCAGACGTTATCACAATGCTTAAGGATGCCATCGGCGTACTCAGGACCAGCAGTGATTCTCTTAACAGCAATTCAGAAAACCTTGACAATACATCAAGAAAACTTGTGGATGTTTCTACCGAAAACACCGCTGTAACCCAGCACTTCTCCGCAGGTCTTGAGCAGACATCAAATGCCATCGACCTTGTAGAAGAAGAGATCACAAAGATCGTTCAGCTTGTTGATGAGGTCGGAAACAAGGTTAAACACGGCGAACAAAGTTCAGAAGATCTTATTACTAACGCAAGGAAGATGAACGAGACCGTTAACAGCAATATAGAAGCAAACGTTCAGACAATGGACGAAACAGTTGCCACAATGCAGGATGCCATGAATTCTCTTGCAGCCGTTGAAAAGATCAACGAACTTGCAGATGCCATCATGGATATCACATCACAGACCAATCTCCTTTCACTTAACGCTTCCATCGAGGCAGCAAGAGCAGGCGAGGCAGGCCGTGGATTTGCGGTTGTAGCAGGCGAGATCGGACAGCTTGCAGAGCAGAGTAAGAATACCGCTATGAACATCCAGCAGATAGTTGAAGCCAGCAACCACGCGGTTGAAAACGTTAAAATTCAGGTCAATAAGCTTATAGACTACATGAAGGGTGACGTTACCGGAACCTACAAAGACTTTGCAGAGCAGAGCCAGGAATACAGCGTAGGAATCGGAACCATCAAAGATACCGTACATGAGATCGGAGATGCCATGAAGTCTCTTGGCGATTCCGTAAATCAGATTGCTAAAGAGATCAACGCAGTTACCGGCGCATCCAAAGAAAACAGCGACGGCGTAAGCGATATCATCAGAAAGAACGAGGAAACCTCACAGATTACGGTTGATATTGAAAAACTTGCCGAGTCCAACAGAAATGATGCCGATAAGCTTGTTAGTATCGTAAAGAAGTTTAAATTATAGTATTTTAATACATAACCTCCCTTTACCTCTGCAATACCACCGGTATTGCAGAGGTTTTTCATACTAAACAAATATTTATAAGGTAAGGACCCGGATTTATACATTATGCACCTGTAAGTTACTAACAGTTTTCTTAAATGTTTGTGCAATTCGCACAAAATTCGGGCAAAAAACCTGTTATGTTTTTCTTTTAGTACTAGATATTATGGTGAGGTCGTGTTATAATAAGTTTAGTGTGACATTTTTTTCACATATAAACACATGCCTATTATTAAATTAAGGAGGGTCTAAGATGAGTCTTAAAAAATCAGTGCCTTTTACAGGGACAAAAGAACAAGAGGCACAACTCTTAAAGGTCATCTCCGAGACAAAGAGTGAGAAAGGTGCTCTTATGCCTATCTTACAGAAGGCGCAGGACATCTATGGTTATCTGCCTATCGAAGTGCAGACCATCATCGCCAGAGAACTTGATATTCCACTTGAAAAAGTTTACGGCGTTGTTACATTCTACGCTCAGTTCTCATTATTCCCAAAGGGAAGGAACGCCATTTCCGTATGTCTTGGTACAGCTTGCTACGTAAAGGGTTCCGGAGATATCTACAACAAGATCAAAGAGATACTTAATATCGACGGCGGTGAGTGTACCGCAGACGGTAAGTTCTCTCTTGATGCATGCCGTTGTATCGGTGCATGCGGACTTGCACCTGTTATGACAGTCAACGGTGAAGTTTACGGAAGACTTGTTCCGGGAGATGTTGCCGGAATTCTCGAAAAGTATAACTAAGCCATGATGCCGGAGATTTCGCTGAATATACTCGATGTCGCCGAAAATTCCGTTAAGGCAAAGGCCTCGCTTATCTGTATCGAAGTAAAAGCAGACACAAAAGCGGATACCCTTACCGTTATTATAAAAGATGACGGATGCGGTATGAGCCCCGAGCAGCTTTCGCGTGTAGAGGACCCGTTCTTTACTACAAGAACAACCCGTAAAGTGGGACTTGGCGTCCCGTTCTTTAAGCTGGCGGCTCTTCAATCCGGGGGAAGCTTTGATATCTCTTCTGCAGAAGGCAAAGGGACTACGGTTACTGCGGTATTCGGTCTTTCAAACATCGACCGTATGCCACTTGGAGATATGACGAGTACTATTCACACGCTGGTTACATTCAATGAAAAAAATGACTTCTTGTATACTTATAGTATTGATGACAGATCATTTACCTTAGATACCCGCGAGTTCAGGGAAATACTTGGCGGCGTATCGTTTACGGAACCTGATGTCTCGGCCTATATAAAAGATTATCTATCGGAAAATGAAAAAGAGGTTAATCAGGGTCTGATAATTTAGAAAGGATGGTTTTAGGCAATGAAAACTCTCGAAGAATTAAAAGCAATTCGTGATAAAATGCAGGGTCAGGTTGGTCTTCGTGCTGAAGATTCAGACCAGACAAGAGTTGTGGTAGGTATGGCTACATGCGGTATCGCAAGTGGTGCAAGACCTGTTCTTACTACTCTTTCAGATCTTGTTCAGGAAAACAAGCTTGAGGGCGTATTTGTTACTCAGACAGGCTGTATCGGACTTTGTCAGTACGAGCCTATCGTTGAGATCTTCGCTCCAGGCAAAGAAAAAGTTACTTACGTAAAGATGACACCTGAGAAAGCCAAAGAGGTATATGACAAGCACCTTGTTGGCGGTCAGATTGTTACAGAATATACGCTTCCAAAGAAGCTTGGTTGATCTTATTAAGGAGGATAAACTATGTATCGTTCACATGTCTTGGTTTGTGGTGGTACCGGATGTACTTCTTCCGGAAGTGAGAAGATCATTCAGGCGCTTCAGACTGAAATTGACAACAACGGATTACATGACGAAGTCTGCGTAGTTAAGACAGGTTGTCATGGACTCTGTGCTTTAGGTCCTATCATGATTGTTTATCCGGAAGCTACTTTCTACTCAATGGTTAAAGTAGAAGATGTTCCGGAGATCGTATCAGAGCATTTACTTAAGGGTCGTATCGTTGACAGACTCGTTTATAAAGAAACAGTTACAGACGCAGGTATCTCATCTATCGCAGATACCAACTTCTATAAAAAGCAGCATCGTATCGCTCTTCGTAACTGCGGTGTCATCAATCCTGAAAACATTGATGAGTACATCGGAACAAGAGGATATGAGGCTCTTGGTAAGGTTCTTACCGAGATGACACCGGAGCAGGTTATTGATACTGTTCTTGCTTCAGGTCTTAGAGGCCGTGGCGGCGCAGGTTTCCCTACAGGTCGTAAATGGCAGATGGCTAGAAACCTCGTACAGGACGGCGGACAGAAATATGTTGCATGTAACGCCGATGAGGGTGATCCGGGCGCATTCATGGACCGTTCAATCCTCGAAGGTGACCCACACGCAGTTATCGAGGCTATGGCTATCGCAGGCTATGCTATCGGTGCTACACAGGGTTACATTTACGTTCGTGCTGAGTATCCTATCGCTATCGAAAGACTTTCAATCGCTATAGGACAGGCTCGTGAGTACGGACTCCTTGGCAAAGATATTTTTGGTTCAGGTTTTGACTTTGACATCGACCTTCGTTTCGGTGCAGGTGCTTTCGTATGTGGTGAGGAGACAGCTCTTATGACCTCTATCGAAGGTAACCGTGGTGAGCCAAGACCAAGACCGCCATTCCCTGCTGTTAAGGGTCTTTTTGCTAGACCTACAGTACTTAACAACGTTGAGACCTATGCAAATATCCCACAGATCATCCTTAACGGTGCTGAGTGGTTCGCAAGCATGGGTACAGAGAAGAGCAAAGGTACCAAGGTATTCGCTCTCGGCGGAAAGATCAACAACACAGGTCTTGTTGAGATCCCTATGGGTACTACTCTTCGTACAATTATTGAAGAGATCGGTGGAGGCATCCCTAACGGCAAGAAGTTTAAGGCCGCTCAGACAGGTGGTCCTTCAGGCGGATGTATTCCTGCTGAACACCTTGATGTTCCTATCGATTACGACAACCTTATCGCTATCGGTTCTATGATGGGTTCAGGCGGACTTATCGTTATGGACGAAGATAACTGTATGGTTGATATCGCTAAACTCTTCCTTGAATTTACTGTTGATGAGTCATGTGGTAAGTGTACTCCTTGCCGTATCGGTACAAAGCGTATGTACGAGATGCTTGACAAGATCACAAAAGGTCAGGCTACTCTTGAAGATATCGACAAGCTCGAGAAACTTTGCTACTACATTAAAGAGAACGCTCTTTGCGGTCTCGGTCAGACAGCTCCTAACCCTGTTCTTTCAACACTTCGTTACTTCAGACATGAGTACGAGGCACACGTTGTAGACAAGAAGTGTCCTGCCGGCGTATGTAAAGATCTTCTCACATATGTTATCGACAAAGATAAATGTGTTGGCTGCGGTATGTGTGCTAAGCAGTGTCCTGCAGGTGCCATCGAAAGAACAGATTACGTGGCTCCGGGCAAGAAGCTTGCTGCTATGGCTATCGATTCAAGCAAGTGCGTTAAGTGCGGTGCTTGTATGAGTACATGTAAGTTCGCAGCTATCTCAAAGCAGTAATAAGGAGGGAAAGGAACAATTATGGCTAACGTAAATTTAAAGATAAACGGTGTGGCTGTATCGGCTCCTGAAGGATCAACCATCCTCGAAGCAGCCAGACTTGCTAGTATTGATATCCCTACTCTTTGTTACTTAAAGGATATCAATGAGATCGGCGCATGTCGTATGTGCGTTGTAGAAGTAAAGGGTGCAAGAAGCCTTTGTACTTCTTGTGTATACCCTGTAAATGAGGGTATGGAAGTATTTACCAATACTCCAAAGGTACTCGATTCAAGAAAGAAAACACTTCAGCTTATTCTTTCAGACCACAACATGGATTGTCTTTCATGTGTAAGAAGTGGTAACTGTGAGCTTCAGAAGCTCTGTAAAGACCTTGGCGTAGATGATACAGACTACTACGCAGGTGCTAAGAGCGTTACAGAGATCGATGATTCTGCTGCTCATATGGTACGTGATAACTCCAAGTGTATCCTCTGCCGTCGTTGTATCGCTGCCTGTGACAAGACACAGGGTATCGGCGTTATCGGCGCAAACGAGAGAGGTTTCGCTACCAAAGTTACATGTGCATTTGAAGATGATCTTGCAAACACATCTTGTGTAAGCTGTGGTCAGTGTATCGCAGTTTGTCCTACAGGTGCTCTTTACGAGAAAGACAGCACAGACGAAGTATTTGCAGCTATTGCAGATCCTGAGAAGGTTGTTCTCGTACAGACAGCTCCTGCAGTACGTGCAGGTCTTGGCGAAGAATTCGGTTATCCTATGGGAACCGATGTAGAGGGCAAGATGGTTGCTGCTCTTCGTCGCCTTGGTTTTGATAAGGTATTTGATACCGACTTTGCTGCCGACCTTACCATTATGGAAGAGGCAACAGAGTTCGTTGAAAGATTTACAAAGGGTGGTACTCTTCCACTTATCACATCCTGTTCACCGGGATGGGTTAAGTACTGCGAGCATTACTTCCCTGATATGACAGAGAACCTTTCTTCATGTAAGTCTCCTGCCCAGATGTTTGGTGCAGTAGCAAAGAGCTACTATGCCGAGAAGATGGGTATCGATCCAAAGAACATTGTTATGGTATCAGTAATGCCATGTACAGCTAAGAAGTTTGAGATCGGCAGAGATGATGAGTGCGGCGCAGGTCTTCCTGACGTTGATATCTCTATCACAACAAGAGAGCTTGCTCGTATGATCAACAAGACAGGTCTTAAGTTTACAGAACTTCCTGATGAGAAGTTTGACGATCCTCTTGGAGAGTCTACAGGTGCTGCTGTTATCTTCGGTGCTACCGGCGGTGTTATGG